>Ga0247843_1010101_pt1 | contig 10171 bp, 11 predicted proteins | sample LaCruzMarch2017__FD_192420 | JGI IMG/M metagenome (GOLD analysis project Ga0247843, IMG submission 192420) | Freshwater microbial communities from meromictic Lake La Cruz, Castile-La Mancha, Spain - LaCruzMarch2017_8m | ecosystem: Environmental > Aquatic > Freshwater > Lake | place: Spain...
AGCAGCCGACATCGCTTTGGCCACATCCCGCTCAAAAGCCTCAAGCTGTTCAACGGTGTACTTCTCGTATTGCTTATCAAAGTAGTTCATTGTTTTCCTTTCATTTCTTAGTTGGGTCTGTTGCTATGGTGTGTAGCCTTGCTCATCTCCAGTGTGGTAGCAAGTGTAGCCGTAACCCTCTTTAGCTATTTTGCTGGAGTCCCAATACTGGACCTCGTAGCACCTGCCACAAGTTTCACACTGGACATACTTGCCGTTATCAACAAGCGTTGCTGCTGTCTGTAACCACATCATTTTTTCTCCTTTCCTAAACGAACCTTACATACAAACAATAACAAATTACTAGCACGAACGCAAGTTTATCTACCAAATACAAAGATTCTTTTTACGCCTTGTATGGGGGTTGGGGTATAAAGGTCGGGTGATTGTAAGGGATTTAGGGGTTATGCCTTGTACGGGCCTTGTAGCTCGCCCCAGATACAGGTGTGTAAGACACACCAAGTAAAACCCCGATTTGACATTGACGGCTATCTGTGTCATAATGTAATTAGCAGGATGTTCTGCTAATTGACAATTCAACAGTGAAAGGAAGAAATGTCAGAAAACAATGTAGCCCCGTTTGGGTATCCATCAGACGGGTTTGTCAGACAGTCAGGCGGTGCCAAGATTGGTCGCCTTTACTACGAAACCAAGGAGCAAGCTGAGGCAGCAATTCCGATGGTTGCAAAAAAGCGTGACAGGGCTTTGGAGCTTGGTTATGACTTTGGTTATATGTGGCCGACAGATATCTACCAAGAGCCAAGTAGCGGTCACTGGGTCATAATCACCCCGTAGCTACAAAAAAAGATTTGCCACCTCAAAAGGGTGGCTTTTCTTTAGCCTAAAACTGTCTGCGTGTCAGTAAGTAGCTAATACATGGGTATGGCAGAATTAGCTGATGTCAGAAAAGCCGAAGCCTGACGAACCGCTTTTCATGGAGATAGTATCACCGCTCCAAGAGGTAGCGATAGTTATGCATGAGCAGTTCTTAGCTTTTCTAAAAGCAGGATTTACAGAAGAGCAAAGTATGCAAATACTAATCAGCATGACTGAGAGTATGATGTATACAGACTTAGCGGATGACGAGAATTATGACTGACAAACCCGACTTTAGAGAACTAGGTGCTACTGGCCTACGCCGCTCAGGTGGATTCGTACTCGAAGAATTCCTGCCACAACTCCAAGGCATCAAAGCCCGTATGGTCTATCGGGAGATGTCAGACAATGACCCCGTAATCGGTGGCATACTTTTAGCGTTCAACGAAGTCATGGGCCGACTTGATTGGCACATTGAAAAACCAGAGGAAGCTAGTCCAAGTGACCTAGTAGCTTACGATTTTATTGCTGAGGCATTTGGCGATACAGACGGTCCTTGGGATGTAACCCTAAGCCAGATTCTGTCCATGCTAATTTACGGTTACTCCATCACAGAGGTCGTTTACAAAATACGTGGCGGTAAGTCTGACAGCCCTAAGTACAACTCCAAGTACAGTGACGGCAGAATTGGTTGGCGTAAGTTTGCTATTCGCTCTCAGGACTCTTTCCTACGCTGGGAGTTCGCAAACAACGGTGAGGTAAAAGCTTTCGTACAGCAGGACATCACCACTGGTATGCACTACATCCCAATGTCAAAAGCACTCCTGTTCCGTACAAGCGAATTCAAGGACAACCCTGAAGGCATCTCAATGCTACGTAGGGCCTACACATCTTGGTACTACAAGAAGCGTATTCAGGAAATTGAAGCTATTGGTATTGAGCGTGACTTGGCAGGGTTGCCAGTTGTCTATTGTCCACCTGAGTGGTTCTCGTCTAGTGCCGATGATGGTGTCAAGGCATCTCTACTGGCCATCCAAAACATGGTTACCCAAATCAAGCGTAATGAAACTGAGGGTGTAGTTCTCCCTTACATTACAGATGAGAACAACACAAAGATTCTTAGCTTGGAGTTGCTATCCTCTGGTGGCTCAAGGTCTTTCAACACTGAAGCGATTATTGACCGCTATAACAAAATGATTGCTACATCTATGTTGGCTGACTTCGTATTGCTTGGACAGGGTAACGTAGGTTCGTTTGCTCTAGGCTCACAGAAGCTAGAGAGCTGGCAGATGATTGTTGAGTCATTGGCAAAATCTATTTGTGAAGTTTTCAACAAATACGCTATTGACAAGCTACTCAAGATAAACGGCATGGACTGTAAGAACCCACCTAAGTTGGTATTCGGTTCAGTAGCCCACGCAGACCTATCAGCTCTTGGCCCTTACCTTGGTGCTTTGTCCGATGCTGGAATCCTATCCCCGTCAGACCCAGACCTAGAATCATGGGCAAGACTGCAAGCAGATATACCGCCCGTATCTGAGGTCTAATGGCTAAGAATCCTTGGGCCGTTCCTGATGGCTCAGATGAGGCTATGCGGAAAGCTTTACGTAATCTTTTCGGAGCGTTGCGTAATAGCCGTAAACACATACCACCAGAAGCCCTAGACGCTCTTAGGATTGGCAATCTCGCTGCCTTTGTTGCCTTGGTTAGCTGGGATGACATACGTGCAGAATTTTCCCAAATACAAACTATCTTGGCAGACCAATCAGCCAGAGCCGCTTTAGAGCTTTACAAAAATGGTGGGGTTGGGTCACAACTAACCTTTGACCTAATCAACGAGAGAGCCGTTGAGTACGCTAGACAAAGAGCTGGTGAGCTGGTTGTTGAAATTGAAGCTGAAATGCGACAGACCATAAACGACATAATCACCCGTTCAACCGCTGGCGAATTTACAGTACAACAAGCTAGTAAATTTATTAGGGCTAACTTACCCTTGACCAGTAGAGATGCTAACGCCGTACTAAGTTACGCTGACCGTCAGTATCTTAGGTTTCTTAGAGCTGGGCAGTCAGACCTAAAGTCACGTATGAAAGCCGATGCCATGGCTGAGAAATACGCTGACAAGCTAACACGCAAACGTGCCTTGGTAATCGCTAGAACTGAAACCGCTAAAGCGTCTATGGAGGGTGCATTATCTGGCTGGCGTTCAGGAGTAGAAACTGGCCTTATAGACTCAGCCTCTCAAAAAGAGTGGATAGCCGAAGCCGATGCTTGTGACATTTGTGGACCAATGGATGGAGTCCTAGTACCTTGGGATGCCCCGTTTAGCTCTGGAGTAATGACACCACCTCAGCACCCTAACTGCCGTTGCTCAATGGCTATCCTGCCACCCGATGTTGCTGATACACCGTTTACAGGTCAGGTCTATAACGGTGATAAAGTAAAGGTTGAGTTTGAGTACGGCAACCAAATACTCAAACACTTAGCAGGGATGCATGACCAAGCTTCTCATGGTCGTAGTGGTCCAATCAAAGCTGGCTTTGCTAACTGGAATTCTTCTATACCTAAACTTTTAGATGCGGCTGGAACAGTGGATGACGACACTGGAGAACTTATTGGTAGTCAAATTGACCCAATCAGGGGCAACACAACACAAGCCGTTTTCCTTGAAGCGGCTGGCTACAACGGTAAGCCCACAATTCTAAGTGAAAAAGAATTTGATGCTCTTGAGGGCGAGAGACTTTACAGGGGTGTCAAGGACGTTGAACAAATTACGGACTACAAAGAGTCTTTAGTTCAGTATGCTGGTGAGGGGTCTTATGGTAATGGTACATACACAACTAACAAACAGTACACTGCTCTGGCTTACGCTGGTGACGGCAAGGAAAGCGATGCGGTAAGGCTACCCCGTATCATGGAAATGAAAATGCTTCCAACGGCCAATGTGGTTGCTTTTAGGGATGTCATGGACTTGAAAAGCTACGCTGATAAATTAGGGTCAGATTTTATTACCCAGTACATAGATTCTGGGGCGAACCCAGCAGAGTCACAACGAGCTGAGTGGAATCTTACGAGCGGTATGGACTGGACCAACCTTGCCATTATGAACGGTGTAGATGCGGTACGACTTCCGGGGCCGATACTAGGCGAATACTATACTGTAGTTCTAAACAGAGGGCAGGTGGCTATAAATGACGGTAGCTGAACTAAGTAGAAAAGCCGCCCGTCTGTTCAATCAGTACAAGGTTCCTAGTGACACAGGATTTGACTGGGCCGTAGAGATAGACTCTGCCAAGTCCGATAAAGACCTATCGCCTGAGCTACAGCAATTCTTAGCTGAGCCTTACCTAATGACACCAGCTCCAAAATTACTAAAGCACTTAGCAGGAGAACATGACCAATCCACACATGGCCGTAAAGGTGGAGCGGGTTTTCCTAGTGCTTTTGACGCTGGCTCTTATGACAGGGCAACCAAGTCAGGCGGTTATGACAAAGCCGTCAGTGGACTTACTAGACCAGACGGAAGCCCGCTAGACCCATTTAACGTAGGTTCCGCCGCTAGTCGGTTTAGGTATCTATCAACACCCTTAGACGGCATGGGGGATGCCGTAGCCAAATCATTTGACAGCCTTGATGAGCAAGCTAATGACTTCATCAAACGCCAGCCAGTGTCAGTGTTTATGCCAGAGGAAAGCGTAGACGACCTTTTAGATTCAGGAACTTATCTAACTGTTTTCAACCTAGACCCAAGCCTAAAGGGTGAGGACTATCTTGACCACCGTACTATCTACGAAAAAGTAGCTTTTGGTTATGACTCAGACTTAGACCCATACACCAGACCAGTATCAGGTGCCGTATTACCAAGCGGTAAAGTAGCTGTAGACGATGGATACCTTACCAACCAATACGGTCAGGTACAGCTCATTCTAAAAGATGATGTCAAAAGCAGAACTACTTACACCACTGGTGATAGCCTAGATTTTTTCGCCAAACCTACACAAATGGGTGGTAAGTTTCCTAGAACAGTCATCCACGGAAATACGGCTAGCTCTGCCTATAGATACGCTAACAATAACGATGGTAAAAACTATTTTGATAGTAAGGACTGGACTAGGTCAAGCTACGTAGAGGCCCAAGTGCATGGTGGAGTAAAACTTAGTGATATTAGTAAAGTTATACTACATTATCCAGAGGGCAACTTTGACACTGGTAGGCTAGAGGAACTAGGTATTCCTTTTGAGATAAACGATGGAGGTATGTAATGATTCTTTTACCTTACGGGTATAAGAGTGGAGAGATTCTGCTTGCAGAGCTAGACCCAGAACATTACATCACTGACCAAAAAGCTGTAGTTTCTAAACTTAGTGGTAAGGCTTGGAATACACCCATAGTTCCCATTTACAGTAATGAGTCGCTGGAGCTTACGGAAGAAGAACACACAGAGCTGACCGCTGACTGGAGAGCCTACCAAGAATTTTTAGCTAACCAAGAACCTGTTGAAAAAGCAGACAGCTACAAACCAACAGCAGGTATGGTGACGGCTGCTAAACGTGCCTTGCGTTGGAAAGAAGAAGGCAAGGCTAAGGGTGCTGGTACACCAGTTGGTTGGGGTAGAGCTACCGACATCGCTTCAGGCAGGTCTATGAGTCTTGATGTAGTAAAGCGTATGTTTAGTTTCTTTAGTCGCCATGAAGTAGACAAACAGGGTAAAGACTTTGACAACATTTCCGAACCATCTAATGGCCGTATCATGTGGGATGCGTGGGGTGGCGATGCTGGGTTTACTTGGTCAAGGGCAATCACTGAGCGTGAAAAGAAGAAGCTAGAAAAACATCTGGCTGGTAAGCATGACCAAAGTAGTCATGGTCGGGGTGGCGGCAAGATGGGCCAAGGTGTAGCTGCCAGTATCTTGGAGCGGGTCAGGGAGAACGGTGGACTCTCCGTAAACATGGTAGACGGGTCCGAACCAAGCACTGGGTACATGGTTGCCAAGGGGTCACAGTACGGGTCTATAGCTTCTGCTGCAGACTTCTATGACCCAGTAAAAGGCCCAAAAATCCTAGCCGATTACATGAAAGCTAACAAAGCTGATTTAGCTACGGGTAAAAACTATTTGGGCTTGTGGCATAACAAAGATGACGGTAAGGTATACCTAGACATTTCAGAGAACGTACTCGACCTTGATGAAGCTACACAGAGGGGTCAAAGTCGTGACCAGATTTCAATTTGGGATGTCGCTAACTTTGCAGAAATAGAAACTGGAGGAACTGGAAATGTCGGAAAAAATAGAGGTCGCAAGTTTGCCAAATTTGTCAGAAATGACCAACGAGGAAATAGAAGCCTACGCTCAGGAACTATGGGCCAAGCTGGAGAAGCCTCAGATGCCAGCAAAAATAGTAAAGCCCTAGAGTCACCCGCAGACCTAACCATCCCAATCAAGTACAGGTTGGGTAAAGTCTTGCTTGGAGAGCTTACAAATGGGATGTTTATTACCAAGGGCAAGATACCCGTCTACAAGAACAGCCTAAGAAGTGTCAGCGAGTTAGATTTACTGCCTTACTGGGGTAGTGAAAAGATAGAGCTTACCAATGAGGAATACAACGAAATGACTCGCAGTTATTTTAGAACCCTCAAGCGACCTGACCAGTAGGAAGACACAATAGATGTTAGTAACAATCACACCTAACTTACGCTCATCTAGTGTTGTTCGTAAAGCCGAAGATAGTTGTCCACTCCCAACACAGGACATCCAGCTCAATCTAAAAAATCGTCAAAATGCTATTGACAATGTTGGCTACGGGCCTCTAAACCCAAGCGAGCCTAATGAGGAATTCTGGGCCAACAAAGCTAAGAACTGGAAAACAACAACCGAAGAAGCTAAAACTACATTGTGTGGTAATTGCGTGTTCTTTGTACGTACCCCAAGGATGCTTGACTGTATCTCAGCGGGACTAGGCGATGAGCCAGATGCCGAAGCTATCATTGACGGTGGAGAACTTGGCTATTGTGAGGCACTGGACTTCAAGTGTGCGTCTAAACGAACTTGCAACGCTTGGGCTGTCGGTGGCCCAATTACATCGGAGTAATACGTGAAAAAAATACTTCCAATAGATGAGGCTTTATCCCTCACCCAAGAGATTCCAGAAGTGTACGCAATTTTGCAGGACAGGTTAGCAGACGGCTACGATACTGTTGAGATAAGTATTGACGAAGATGGTATTAGGGTCATGCCAGTAGACAAACAAACTGGCCCAACATCAGACAGCGTACACGTACCAACTACAGAGTGGCGTAAAAAACCATCACACTTATCCAAGGCAGTAGTAGAGGAAGAACGCTACACCTTTTCACCTTGGTACGTACCTGATGTATTAGATGCTCATGGCGAGTGGACCGACCCTAGAGAGGTCCAACACGCTTTCTGGAAATACCTTGCCAACGAGGACAGGGACATTAGGCTTCAGCACAATACAGACATCGTTGCTGGTAGGTGGGTTGAGGGTGCTACATGGCCTTACGAGGTTGAGGTTGAGATAAAGCACCCAGAGGGTGAGGTCCAATATAAATTCCCAGCGGGTACACCGTTCTTGGGTATCATTTGGGAGCCTTGGGCTTGGGAGCTAATCAAGTCAGGCGAGATTCGTGGTCTGTCTATTGGTGGTACAGCCCAACGTACCGAGCTAGACCTATCTAAGTTGGATTATGACCCAACTGGAACCGTTGAATTCTCCAAAGAGGCTCCAAGCAAAGGTGATTTTGTAAGTTGGAACAGCTCAGGCGGTAGAGCTAGGGGAAAGATTGACCGTATTGTACGTGACGGTGAGATAAAAGTACCAAATAGTAACTTTACAATCACTGGCGATGACGATAACCCCGCCGCTTTGATAACTGTATGGCGTGAATTTGCTGATGGTTGGAAAGCCACAGATACAAAAGTTGGTCACAAGCTAGGCACCCTTACAATAATTTCAGCCCTAAACAAAAACGCACCGTTTATCGAGGCTTCTGATTACGCTGAGGCCGTTGAATTTGCTAAAGAAGCGTACATGATGACCGAGCCAACTAAAGAGGGGTTGGCAGCGGAGCTATCAGACCTACTAGGAGAGGTAGTTGCGTTCAAATTTATCGCTCAGGGCTTCAGCTGGAACGTGAGTGGACCAGACTTTCAGCAATTCCACAGTTTATTCTGTGACGTGTATGACGAAGCCGACAAGTCAATGGACGTAATAGCCCAAAACATCCGCAAACTAAACTTTGACGCCCCGTTTATGCTCTCAGACTTTATGGGTGAGGTCGCATCACTTGACATACCAGACACAAATGACCCTATCGTTATGGCTAAGGTACTTTACATAGCCAACGAGCAGGTTAGAAGTTGTATTGTTGCTGGTTATGCCCTAGCTACTAGTATCGGTGAGCAGGGTGTAGCAAACTACTTGGCTGAACTACAGAGCAAACACTCGGAGTGGCAGTGGAAATTACGCTTAGTAGTAGGCGATGATTTTGCTGATGCTTATGAGGTAAACATAGATGCCGCCCGTAGGTTGTTGCAGTTGAATCTAAACAAACATCTTTCAGGACAGCACGACCAGAGTACCCATGGAAAGGGTGGCTACGCAGGTATCCGCTCACGCAGAGCAGGGGCAATAAACAAAGGTCAGACCAAAAAGCCTCTACCAAGAGATGCCGAGGGTCGTGTAATAAACCCAGAAGCCACTGGTGGCTACAAAGCTGGTATACCCGAAGAGGTAACTTATAGAAACACAGTTCTTACACCAGAGCACTCCTTATGGCATCACATGGAGTCTGACGGTAAGGGTGGTTATCAAATCACTAAAGAGCGTAAAGAATTACATAATAAAATTATAGAGGATGCTACTAGAAATGTTCCTGTATCAGATGACCCTGCTTTCAACCTATTAGGTGGTGGCCCAGCATCTGGTAAGTCTACGGCTGTAAGGACTGGACTAACTGGATTCCCTGATGGCGACAACGCCGTACAAATAAACGCCGATAACATCAAGAGCGAATTGGGCGAATTTGAGCGTATGCGTATGAGCTCCAGTGACGATGACTTTTTCAACGCCGCTGCCTTTAGCCATGAGGAGTCATCCCTAGTTGCCAAAGACATACAAAAAGTTGCCTTTCTCAATAGACAGAGTGTAGTATTAGACGGTACAGGTAATAGTTCTATTGAGAGCCTTGCTGGTAAAGTAGACGCAGCCAGAGCCAGTGGATACAAGGTAAAGGCTGCCTACATCACCATACCCACATCAGATGCCCTAAACCGAGCTAACAGCAGGTCTTTAGGAGAAACTAGCCGTAGGTTTGTTCCAGACTCGGTAGTCGTTGGTACACACCGAAGTGTATCTCAGGTGTACCCAGAGGCGGTATCTAGGGGACTATTTGACGACATCAGACTGATTGACAATACTGGCTCCTCGCCAATCTTGATTGCCAGTACACAAGACGGTCAGCACATTGTAGCCGACCAAGGACTGTACGATGACTTTTTAGCTAAAGGAAACTGATAGGAAAAAATGATAGAAGATAGCAACGACAAAAATAAAATGATGCTGGCGGCTACGCTAAACACTGGCCTAGATGGTTCGGGTGTAGAGAACACTGCCAAAAATCGTAAGTTCTTTGCTGCTCTAATTGAGGAGCTAGATGCCTCTCCTATTGGTGTAATGGTATCCCCAGTTTTTGAGTGGCCCGATGATACCTATGATGAGTTGTCTGCCAATAGTGACAAAGCATGGGGAGCACCAAGAACCCTAGAGCAAATGAAAAAAGGTAACTAAATGAGATTCCCTTTTGACAAGCCACAGCCAAAAATTACAAGCGGTTTTGGATGGCGTATACATCCTATTTTGAAATACAAAAAGCATCATAACGGGATAGACTACGGTGTAGCTGTTGGAGTTCCAGTTCACGCTATTGACGGCGGTACAGTGATTACGGCAGGTCCGTCTAAACTCAAGTTCCCTGACGGTGAACCCGCTGGTGGTGGCTACATAGTACAGATACGTCACAAGGTAGACGGCGAGTGGATTACATCAAGCTACATGCACTTGCGTAAAAACTCTATACGTGTAAAAAAAGGTGACAAAGTTTTAGAGGGTACTGTAATCGGGCTGTCGGGTAACACTGGAGAATCAACAGGGCCACACCTACACTTTGAGATTCAGCGTGGCAAGCAATACATCTACACCAACAACGGTACTCGCTACACAGAGCCAGTTAGCTACATCAAGACCCAAATTGCTTTGGACAAAATCAAGAGATGAACTGGCTAGACTCCCTTTTCCTACTC
>Ga0247843_1010102_pt1 | contig 10171 bp, 14 predicted proteins | sample LaCruzMarch2017__FD_192420 | JGI IMG/M metagenome (GOLD analysis project Ga0247843, IMG submission 192420) | Freshwater microbial communities from meromictic Lake La Cruz, Castile-La Mancha, Spain - LaCruzMarch2017_8m | ecosystem: Environmental > Aquatic > Freshwater > Lake | place: Spain...
GTTCTATGCCCGCCCAGAATATGTCCTCGGGGTCGGCTGATTCCCGTACTTTGCCCTTCCATATGGCTCCGAGGCTGGACAAGTCTTTGGAGTGTGTGATTGATTCAAATCCCTTTCTGGCCCTGTCCAGGAGGCCTCTGGCAAGCCCCTGTTTCCTGTATTCGGGGAGGGTGTATACGTACCCGGCCGTTGATTCCGTCTCTGGAGACGATCTGGAGGGCGCTGGAGGGCTTTCCGTCCGCATACTGGACGTATCGGTACGAGCCGTGGGGGGAGAGGAACTTGACTGATCCGTCCTTTGCGTTTCCTATTTGTTTTTCCGGGCCGATCTGGGGTATGGAACCCGCCGGTCCGAGGAGGTAGGCGAGGTCTGGTTCGGAGGACTCTTTAAGATTTCTTATTACTATTCCTCTGTTTGTCACGGGTCGGGGTTTTGTTCTTTTTGGATTTATGATTGGGTATCCCCATTTCCCGTCTGATCCGATGTAGAATGGGGATTATGGGCCGACTCGGTGTCTCTTCCAGTCCCGGCCGAACTCCCTTTGGTTCCGGTAGAATATTGGTTCGCCTATTGTGGCGTATCCGACCAGGGTTGCGGGCCCCTTTCCCGTCCTGACTATGCCCACGCGCTTTCCTATGGTGCTGTCGAGGCTTCTTGAGTCGCGGGTCTCTATCGTCTTGATTCCGTCCAGGATGAGGTCGGTGAACGGCTGTGATCTGTCGCTGATGTTGATGCCCTTTTGGGGCTCGTTGTTTTCCAGCCAGGCTCGGAAGTCCATGCCCTATTTATGAGGTTTGGACGCTAAATAGGATTCGGAGGACAAACATGAAGACTTTCTTTGAGATGATGAGGATATTGGAGGACGAGGGGCTTGCAGACAAGGTTCCCCAGGACGCCGCGGAACAGCCGCAGGAAGGGCCGTCGGAACAGCCGCAGGAGCCTGCTTCTAGGAGAGAAGAGCGCAAGCACTACATGTTCTTCTCTAATCTCAAGGCCATCAAGGGCATGGCTGAGGAGATGCTGGCGATGGATGCCGCGAAGATAGACGAGATGCTCGCGGACGGGCATGACTGGGCGGCCGACCACGTCGCGACGAGCAAGGACGATGTTGAGGAGGTCTACAACTGGCTTTCGGGCGAGATGGGCTGATGTCGTGCACTACTCCCTTCCTTTCGAATGGGGCATTCATTTAACATTCTTCACTATGGTCTCGGCTATCGCTCTGGCAAGGAGGGGCGGGACTGCGTTGCCTATCTGGTTGTACTGGGACAAGTGCTTCTCCCAAGACATGAGGGTTCTCTTGCCTTTGAACATGTAGTCGTCCGGGAACGACTGCAACCTGGCTCCCTCGCGTGCGGTGAAGTTTCTGTTCTGTGTCGGGTGTACGAAGTTGCTCTGAAAAGACGCCGGGATTGTCGGGCAGGGCTGGTCGCCGAAGACCCTGAAGTTGTTCTGCGAGAAGACCTTCCCCGACTTGACCTTTGAGTCGCCCCTCTTTACTGCGGAGTGTTCGGCGGGGACGTCTGCAACGGACTGTCCCGGCTTGATCTGCTTGAATCTCTCCACAAGCCTTTCGGTGTGTCGCATGCATACGTGGTTGTGGAGCTCGTTGGATGATCCGCGCATGGCTCTCTGGTATTTCGTCAATGGTTCGTTTGTGTGAATGCTTTTTTCCTCCCCCCTGTTCTTTCTGTCCAAGGGGGGCAGGTCGGATATGGCGTCAAGCACGGATATGGCTGTCGGGCTTTTTTCTGGATACAGTGACTCGGGGTTTATTCCGAGTTCTCTTTTTGTTCCTATGAAGAACACCCTTCTTCTCTTCTGCGGGACTCCGTGTTCGGAGGCGTCGAGGGTGTTGAGTGCGACGTCGTACCCCATGTCGGAGAAGACCCTGACAATTATGTCCTTGACTGATTCGTTGTTCGCGTTGCGTGCGGAGAGCAGGCCGGGCACGTTCTCCATGACAAAGAACTTCGGACTTGAGATGTCAACGGACTTGGCGAACTGCATGAACAGGGAGTTTCTCGGGTCGTTTGGGTCGCGGTTTCCGGACAGCGAGAAACCTTGGCAAGGAGGTCCGCCGACGATTCCGTCTATGTCTTTTGGAAGGATCGAGGCCAGATCGCGGTCTTCAATCGGCCCTGTGATGACTTTGGAGTCTGGATGATTTGCGGAGTAGGTTTCGGCGGCCCATTCGTCCTTTTCGAATGCGAGGAGGGTGGAGAATCCAGCATCTTCAAACCCCTTGCTCATTCCTCCGCATCCGGCGAAGAGATCAACTATGTACATCCATAGATTTATACAGAAAAACAGACATTTTTTCAATAGATATGGCCATCATGCCTCACGATATTTTGTTGGCTTTTTACGGAATCTTGTTCTTTGAACTGTCCATGCCGGTGTTTGCATGGTCGTGGGACAGGTATCTCAGAAGGAATTGACCCTTATGGCGCCGTTTTCTATTGAAATATATGAGCACGGAGTCTCGGTCCAGCATCCTCCGTTGTAGTACCAGACCTCTCCGGATGCGTCCTCGGCCGCCAGGTGCGTGTGGCCGCAGCAGACGGCGTCCATGCCCCTTTTTTTAGCATGGATTTTAGCCCTTTCCTTTATCTGTTCGGAACATCTGAGGAAGGTCTTGCTGCTCCTCTTGGCCAGTTTGGCGAGGTAGAAGCTCTTGTCGATCATCTGTATAATTCTGTATATTCTGTCGGCCATTTTTGTGAGGATCGGGTATTCGGCTATGAAGTTGTCGAAGCCGTCTCCGTGCATGACAAGGACTTTCTTGTCTCCGCTGACCAGGCTGTATTCTTCGACGAAGTCCACGCCTATGAGGTGGGATATGATCTCCGCGGGGCCGTCGTGGTTGCCGTTGATCCAGACTATGTGGGTTGTCTTGGAGAGGCTCCTCATCTTGGACAGGACTTTCCAGTGCGATCCTTTGAGTTTTCTGAAGTCCCAGCTGTCAAACAGATCGCCGTTTACTATCAGCTCCTTCGTCCTTATGCTTCCCTGTTCTATTAGTCCGAGGAAGTCCGCCATTTTCTTTGACTGGCAGACGTCGCTTCCGAGGTGTATGTCACTGACTATTACTGCGTCGTACATGCCCTTATCTAGGGTTGGCGTAAGAGTTGCTTGCGCTGGAAAGTGACGACGCTTTTTTGATTTGAAATTTCTATTATGTTGGACTTGAGCTGTTCTAGGTCTCGTCTGTTGGTCTCCGCGACCTTCTTGTCCATGTATTCTTTGAAGAAGAATGGGATTGTCTTTCTTATTCTGAGTTCGCTTTTGGCCGAGACGTGCGTTTTGGGCAAGGAATCCTCCAGCGAGGGGCTGATTTCCACGATCTTTTCGTAGGCGAGGATTTGAGGCTGGGGGCTTGTCAGGTTGGTTTTCAGCGACAGCACATCCTTGTCAAGATTCATCTTTTGCGTGAATGGGAGCTTCAGTTCTCCAAGGTCGTGTTCCTTCTTTTCCACGGTGAAGACCAATGTTCCTTCAAGTTTGTAGTCCCTGATCCTGAGGATTCTCTGCGGCACCTCTACTTCGAAGTTCTCCCAGTGCTTCTGCGTGACGGTGCCGTCGCTGTCCTCCACGATCTTTTCTAAAGAGTTCTTTGTCGCGAGTCCTTTTATCACTTGCAAGTAGGGCTTTTCTATTGTGAATTCTATTTCTTCGGAACTGTGTGATTCGTGAATTTGCATGCAGAAATAGCCGCATGCTATGAGGATGGTTCCGAGTACTGGCAGTATGTATTTTTTCATGCTTTAGTCAGAGTATCTGGCGAGTTATTTCCTCCGCGACCGCTTTTATCACGGGAATGCCCACGGAGTTTCCTATCTGGCGGTATGCGTTTCCCTTGTTTGGGCTGATGATGAAGTTTTTGGGGAAGCCTTGGAGTGAGTAGCATTCCCTGATCGTGAGTTTTCTTACCTTTGTTCCGTCGTATATCCAGAACCGCCCCGCGGTCTCCTGGGATGCGAGCGTGGGGTGCGTCCCCGAGACGTGGTAGATCCTGTTGGGCTGTTTGTGGACTCTGGAGAGGTGTTCCGTATTTGGCCTCACTCCGCTCTTCCTAGAGGGCTTGTTTCTGTATCCCGCGAAGATCAGTCCCGATTTCTGTCGCTTGAGGAGGCCTTCTTCGAGGATTGTGTAGGTTGAAGGATCGAGCGATTCAGATGTTTCGTTTTCTAGGATGTCTTTGATGTTCTTTTTTTTGAACTTCTTCTTTTTCACCGGGGCGAAGTCAAATGGCTTTTCCCTTGACGCCACGATGATCGTCCTTTCCCTGTTCTGGGCGAGTCCGAAGTCCTTTGTATTGAGTATCTCCCAAGAGAACTTGTACCCGAGGACTTCCAGCGAACTCTTGATCACCTCTAGCGTTCTTCCTCCGTCGTGGTGAACAAGGTTCTTTACATTCTCAAGAAAAAGAACCCTCGGCCTCTTGGCTCTGGCTATCCTGGCCACATCAAAGAAAAGGGTTCCCCGGGTGTCCTCGAAACCGGCTTTTTTCCCCGCTATGCTGAACGCCTGGCACGGGAAGCCGCCGGCAAGGACATCGTGGTCGGGAATCTGATCTTCGTTCACCAGCGTTATATCCCCGCTTGGATCCTCCCCGAAGTTCGCTCTGTAGACCTCCCTGCACGATGGGTTCATCTCCGACGAAAAGACGCAATTCCCCCCCGTGGAGTCTAGGGCGATTCTGAACCCGCCTATGCCTGAAAAAAGGTCAACATATCTGAACATCTGCCCTAAAATCTAATGTTTTCTAGCTTTAAGTCAATAGATATGGCATGGATTTCAAAGAATGGCTGTTGAGCGAGGTGGACTGGGAGGGCGACTTCTCCGACGTCAAGAAGGAGTGCGTCAGTCACGATGCGCTTGTGGATTACCTCAATTCCGTGAGGGCGAACTACGGCAAGAAGACCGCGGACAGGGAGAAGTTCCCTGTGTCCATGCCGTTCGTGCATGCAAGGTCGGAGCTCTTCAAGGACGGGGACGTAGATGTGGAGGACTTTGCAAGAAGGATGAACGAGCCTCCGAAGAACATAGTCAACACGAACGAGAAGATATTGAAGAGCGGCGGACCCCACGAGTTCGTGTACAAGACGGGGATACCAGCGTTCAGGGGCATAGTATACGACAAGAGCGAAGGCAAGTTCTATGTGATAAACACCTGCCCGGGCGCGGGTTCGTGCGTGGTGATATGCTACGCGAGACACGGCAGGTACATAAAGTACCCCAGCGCGTACGACAGCATGACCCGCAGGCTCAACTTCCTCCTCAACCATCCGGACCAGTACGAGGAGCAGATGTACCGGGAGATGAAGGAGAAGTGCGATGAGCACGGGGCGAAAGAGGGATACAAGTCAAAGGTGATAATGAGATGGAACGACTCCGGGGACTTCTTCACCAACAGGTACAAGAAGATAGCGGAGAAGGTGATGGAAAGGCTCAAAAAGGACGGATACAACGTTGACAGCTACGCATACACGAAGGTGGCGGACGTCGCGGACAACTCGGCGTTCCAGACGACGTTCTCCAGCGGAGCCAACATGACTCAGACCGGCAAGGTAGACTTCGCCAAGAACAAGATGTCGATGGTCGTCCCGAAGGAGATATTCAAAGACCTTGATCTGATGAAGATATCGGACGAGCAGACCCTCAAGCAGAGGGTCGCCAAGAAGTTCGTACTTCCGATTGGCGACATGCTTACCTACGGCGAGATGATGGCGACCCCGAAGGGCGAGGTTCCCAAGTGGCACGTGCTAGTAACCCCCGGAGACGGGGACGATGCGGCCTTCAGAAAAGATGTGAAGACCATACTGCTCACCCAGCATTAAAGGCCGCAATCGAATACGCCAGGCAAAATCCAAAGTGAATCATGATGTACAGAAGCATCAGTTTGGCCGCAACGACCATGGGTTCGTTGTACGATATGTACTCTAGGATGGATTCCATCCTTTTTTTGTCTATACCGTTCTGAACGAGCAGATAGTTGAACTGCACCTCGGTGTATTCCCTTCCAAGGTACTTTTTTGCGAGTTCCAGTTCTTTTTCCGATGCGTCCATATATCATCTGATTGAATCATATATAATTGTGGATGTCAATCCATTAACAAGGAGGATTTAAAATGGCGACATATACAGTTGATCTCACCCCCACCGTGGTAATGCAGACCTCGGAGGCCAGTCTAGACACCTCGGTTCTCAACGGGCTTTCCCTTCAGAGAACCAAGGAAAGCATTCTAGTCGTGAACGGACTCAACCGCAAGCAGCTCTACAGACTTGCTGACGGCGAGACCTACAACGACACGAGCTTTGAGACCGTCGTCCCTAACGTCGTGGCGGGCAACCCGAACTTTCCGGCCGGAACGCCCTCGATCGTCTCCGTCAATGTGACGGTCGGCCATCCGACCGCCTCGGGAACAACCGGAAGCACTCTCTGATTGTTTTTTGAACCGGGGGCGGGGCTTAGGCTCCGCCCCCTTTTTTATGCATATTTTCATCTGCGGGGGGGCGGTTTAAAGCTCTGTCTTTGGTTAATTCCTCGTCCATCTTGATACATATCCTTGCGTTCTTCACTGAAGAGAGCACCCATCTGTAATCGGGAAGCGCCATCTAGGAGCTATTTTAGATCATGTTGTCACTACAAGAATACAAGCAGTCAAAGAGCGTCAAGGGGCTGGTGCAGAAGATGTTCGAGGCAAGGCAAGTTGCCCACAACTGCCATCTCAAGACCAAAAGCTTTGCGGAACACGAGGCCCTTGGTGGCTTCTATGAGGGAGTCCTTGGCTTGGTTGATGAGTTTGTGGAGTCCTACCAGGGTCAGTACGGAATTCTTGAGGACTGCGAATTCAAGGTGGAGTCTGTGTCAAACCCGACCCAATATCTTGATGACTGCGCAAAGCTTTTCATTGTCGGTCGAGAAGAACTCAAGGATCCGCACCTGCAGAACATCGTGGACGAGGTTGTGGCCCTGACATACCGCACAGTCTACAAACTTAAATTTCTTAAGTAGCAAAAATAAGACGGCGCCATGTCAAAAGGCATGGCGCCGTCTTTTGTCTTCAGGTCAAGGGTTGACTACTTGCAGCAGCAGTCGCACTTTTCCTTGCGGCGAGACTCCAAGACGAGAGTCTTGGGCTTCTGGCAGCAGTCTTCCTTGCACGAGCAAGAATCCTTGCAGCAATTCTTCGCCTCACGGGCTTCCTGGCGGTCGGCCACGCGGTTGAGCCTGCGAACCTGCCAAGGGGCGAGCTTTACCACTCGGGCTTCTTCGCAGGCTGTGGCTTGCACGACGGGTGCAGGCGCGGCAGACTGAACAGTGGCGGTCTTCAGAACGCTGACTGTGTCGTCGGCAGGTGTCGGTGTTCCCGCGTACGTGGTGGCTACGGAAACGGCAATTGCTAGGGCGGCGAAAATACTTCTCATTAAAAATCTCCTGTTGTTTGAACGCCAAACCATTCGGCGAACAACATGATTATAGTCCAAACCCCGCAAAAGTAAAGAATTATTTTGGGCAATTGGGGCAAGGTGGCGAATTGGAAATCAGTAGTTTTTAGAAACTTTCGCGGATACATGGACGACCGTTGATTTGGATGCTATTTCTGCACACACCTCGCCGTTGGAGGTATTGAAGCTGGTGATCTTCCACGGGGCGGTCAAGTTTTCAAAATACCTTCGGGTCAGGTTGGGGCTTCCTTTTTCGTCGTACGAAGCGTCGGAGGGAGCGGGGGGCGAAAGTTTCCTTTTGAGGGTGTGAATACTAATTCCAAGTGCGTTTGCCGCCCTCCTTTGGTCGCCTCCTTGTTCCTCGACCGTCTTTGCGATCCTGGCCGCCTCGAGATCGGCGTTGCTGGCGGCCAACGGAGGGCGGGAATAGGAGGACGACCCGAGCATGGAAATGAAGGCCTTTTTGTTGAGTTTCTGATTTCCTTGGCACGCACCCTTGTTTCTTTCTTGGTATGAGGATTCGCGTCCGCTCAAAGAAAGCATGGATTGTTCCAGAATACATTCATTCTGCGTCTGACCGGGCTTGCACATGCCAATATATAGGGATTGGAGCTATCTTATTCCATGGGCTCTGCAATAAGGCAAGACAGCTACTGGTATGCGGACGGCGAGGGTGACGAGGCCAAGATGAAGGCCTTGTGCATAATGTGCGCCAAGAAGCAGAACAAGGGATGGTTTTGGGAGGGGAAGGTTCTGGGCTACGGCGATTACGACCTCTTCTGCAGCTCGTGCGGTAATGCCATCCACATCAGGGGGAATATTGAAACTCAAGCCGATAATAAAACTGAACGACAGCAAGAGCCATCTGGTGCCGTGGATACTGGACAAGTTTCCTGAGGGCTATAGAAGCATGACATATCTAGAGCCGTTTCTTGGCGCCGGATCCGTTCTGCTCAACAAGGATCCGTCCGCCGAAGAGGTTGCAAACGACATAGATGCGGGAATGATCGATCTTTGGAGGGCGGTTCGGGACGAGCCAAAGGCCTTTGTCTCAAAAACGAGGAGGATGGAGTACAAGGAGTCCACTTTCTCAAGGTGCCAGAAATCTACAAGTTCCGACTATCTTGATCGGGCTCTGTGCGAGTTTGCCCTGAGGCAGATGAGCAAGAGCGGACTGAAAAGGGTGTTTCTGCCCAAGGACGGAAAGGTCAGATGCAAGGACTGCTGGCATTCGATCCTGGAAAAGGTTCCGGACATAAATGAGAGGATCAGCAAGGTTCATTTCCTCAACAAGGACGCCCTTTCGATAATAAAGGCTTTTAGCCACGAAAACTCGCTGGTCTACTGCGATCCTCCCGCTCCGGAAGACGGGGGGGTCATGGATTCCAACAAGCACATAGAACTTAGCGAACTGCTCCGTGGATTCAGGGGAAAGGTTATCATCTCCGCAAACAACTGCGCCTTGTACAAGAGGCTTTATGCCGGATGGACGAGAAAGGGCGTGCCTGAAAGGAACGAGTCCATATGGCTCAATTTTTGAACCCCGGGCACTAGATAGTTCCATGTTCAGTTTTAGGGAATTCCGCGAGAAAAAGGATGAAACGAAGGCCTTAGAAGTACTCATGAAGGGGATGAACCTTCAGTGCGACGGCGACTTCTGGGGCGGTTTCTTGAGCCTGTGCGGGAATGCCGAGGGCATGTCCCTGCTTCTTGATGTGCCGCGCGAAAAGGTCACGGCATTGGCGGGCAGAATAGGAAGACTGAAGGGGATGATCGGGGATGAAGGAGAAAATGTCACGAAGGACAGACTGATAAAAACCGGAGACAAGACGTCAATTGCCCACCCCCTAAAGGGAGTGGGCTTGTAAATCACCGGAGCCATCTCCACAGTGTCTACTATAAGCCAATTGACACATGGCTCGTTCTTCAACAGCTTGCCGTTGAAGAAGCGACCGGAGTGCTACATTTTTAGCACCAACACGGTCTGCATTGTCTGAGAATTTACAGGCAACACACCGAAAAACCAATCCATTTCGGTTGGACTTCTCAACACAACCACAACAAGGACAACCCCTGCTCGTATTTTTCGCAGGAACGGTGTCAACGGTTATTCCAACAGAACTAGCCTTGTAGTTGACAAAAAACTCAAGCATAAAGTAGGGCCAACGGTTGTTCCTTGCTCTTTGCTTGTGGTGTTGTTTTTTGTTTTCCTTGGTGGACTTCTGTTTGAAACCAGTGAGTTTCTCCAATGTTATGGTTCTTGCATTGTTCAAACTTGCAAAACTAACCAATTGCTTGCTTGCAATGTGTAGTATGTTCTGCGTTACGGCTTTTTCTCTTCCGCTCAACCGCTTGAGTAAACGATAGGCTGAACGAGTGCCAACGCTGGCTACTTTTGCTCTTGTTTGTCTTATGCAAAGTCTACGATGATTTAATTCGCCTCCCTTGATATAAAGTGTCTTGTTTGAGTTTGGGTCAATTGCTACGAGTATGTTTTTCTGCCCACGATCAACTCCTATTATTCCACCTTCAACTTTTGGTTCAACTTGGTCAATTTCAATTGTTAGACACAACCACCATTGATTCCTGCTGAACTTCAACTTTGAGTCGCTCCATTTGCCTTTAGGCAGCGGTCGTGACTTGTAGGAAACAAGTTTGCCCCAGATGCTCATTCCCTTTTTTCTGATGTTGAAGTCCCGTTTCCAGCAGAGAGGA
>Ga0247843_1010106_pt1 | contig 10167 bp, 9 predicted proteins | sample LaCruzMarch2017__FD_192420 | JGI IMG/M metagenome (GOLD analysis project Ga0247843, IMG submission 192420) | Freshwater microbial communities from meromictic Lake La Cruz, Castile-La Mancha, Spain - LaCruzMarch2017_8m | ecosystem: Environmental > Aquatic > Freshwater > Lake | place: Spain...
ATCGACGTCATATTATAATATATTCAAACCACGTCTACCTTGAACACGGGACAGAGAATTTAATTCAAGTGGTATATATCTATTGCGAGTCGAGCTCAAACAGATCGTCCTCGTCGATTCAAATCGTCGTGAGTCGGCACGCTACTACTACGACTACCTAACAACTAAACTCCAGCAATCATGGGTAACATACCACCAGGAATGGGGGGCGAGGCTCCTCCCGGGGGCGACAACAATCCCAAGGGCGATGGTAAGGACGGCGAGGATAAGAAGAAGAAGAAGCGCTTCGAGCCACGTCCACGAACGACCGGTCAACGACGGAAGCGACGGACTGGTCCATCGGGCATCCAACGCATCCCAAATGTCGTACCCACGTCCAAGTGCAAGCTACGGATGATGAAACTTGAGCGGATTAAGGACTTCTTACTAATGGAGCAGGAATTTATCCGCAATCACGAGGTCTTCAAACCACGCGAGGAGCGCGATCAGGAGGAACGGGAGAAGTTGGAGGAATTGCGGGGCAGTCCAATGGGGGTGGGTACGCTAGAGGAGCTCATTGATGATAATCATGCCATTGTTAGCTCGAGCATGGGACCTGAATACTACGTGAACATTTTGTCGAGCGTGAATCAGGATCTACTGGAGCCGGGGAGTTCGGTGCTCTTGCACAACAAGACGATGAGCGTCGTGGGTATACTCGAGGACGATGCTGATCCCATGGTCTCGGTAATGAAGGTCGAGAAGGCACCACTTGAGAGCTATGCCGACATTGGTGGACTTGAGGAACAGATTCAGGAAATTAAGGAGGCAGTCGAGCTGCCATTGGCACACCCTGAGCTGTACGAGGATATTGGGATCAAACCACCCAAAGGGGTCATATTGTACGGCGTACCCGGGACGGGTAAGACATTACTGGCCAAGGCCGTGGCTAATCATACCTCGGCAACTTTCTTACGTGTGGTGGGGTCCGAACTGATTCAAAAATATTTAGGCGATGGTCCCAAGCTTGTGCGTGAATTATTCCGCGTCGCTGATGACCTATCCCCAACTATAGTATTCATCGACGAAATCGATGCCGTCGGATCGAAGCGGTATGATTCCAGCTCTGGTGGGACACGTGAAATTCAACGTACGATGCTCGAGCTGCTAAACCAACTGGATGGGTTTGACGAACGTGGCGACGTCAAGGTCATTATGGCAACGAACAAGATCGAGAGTCTTGACCCGGCACTCATCCGCCCGGGTCGAATAGATCGGAAGATTGAATTTCCATTACCAGATGTGAAGACGAAGCGTCACATCTTCAACATCCACACAGGGAAGATGACCTTGGGGGAGGATGTTGATTTGGAGAAGTTTATCATGTCAAAGGATGAATTGAGCGGTGCTGATATCAAGGCGGTGTGTACTGAGGCGGGGATGTTGGCATTACGCGAGCGTCGGATGAAGGTTGTACAGGAAGACTTTGTGAAGGCTAAAGAAAAGGCATTGTATCGCAAGAAGGGGAATATTCCTGAGGGGTTGTACTTGTAACACTAGAGTGATGCGATTATGAATTCTAATAAGCTTCGTGCTGTTAATAATCTATACTACTCATTGTCTTTCTTGACTGACATTGTTGACAATTGATCCACATCATCCGATAGGTCAAGTTGTGGGATTTGATTATCCAATTATTTGGGGTCTTGTTACTCTGACTAGACAAGAGGATCGTAAGATCATCAAATGAGCTCCTCAGATACTCTCACTACTGTCATCATTATAGTTGCCACATAATATGTCAGAGCAATCGTTCATGATATCGTCCGTGAGATTTCCCCGATTAGCAGTTGGAAAAGTGTGCTGTGTTGCATCTGCCGAATTAGAACAATTACCGACCTCAACTGTCCACACCGGTATATTCTCCGATGGGACAGGTATACACTCCGATGGGAAGGCTCCTTCTCGTGATTTAAATTTACTCGCCATTCTTGTTTTGTAGGCATACATTGCCATCAACATGACAACTAACCCACCTAACGCACCCGCAGCAGCCCACACACCAGACAACGACGAGTCTTGTAATGAGCTTGCATTAGAATTTGAATCCACGATTCTATCGACATTAACTTTAGACTCAATGACATGTGCTGGTTTCGTTGATGGCGAGCTGGAAGCATTTAATTCTAGATTTAACGTATAGTTTGTAAAGTCGTTAAAGACGGGTGATATAGAAGATGTTGCCGCCAAGCTTGGTTCAAGGGAAGTGTTTAGCGGAGTAGGTTCACCTGTTGCTAAGTAACTTGGTGTAAATGATGGCATGCTTGAAGTGGGCATGAGCGTGTCGCTGGATGTCGGTTTATTAGTGATTGGTGTGTATGATGGAGTCAAGGTAGGATTTGGAACAGCTGTCGGCAAATTTGACGGAGATTTACTGATTGGAAGAGGTGATGGTTTCAATGGTTTCAATGGTTCAGTAAATGTATTTTCGACTAGAGCTACTGCATCCTTTGTTGGGCTTTCAGTGACAGCTTTAGATGGCTGAATTGAAATTGGCATTGGCGTGGGATATTTTGTAGGGTTCACGGGCTTTGCACTCGGGTGAGTTGTTGGGATTTTTACGTGCGTGGGAATCGTTGTTGGATTAGAAGTAGTTGGAATTGATGTTTCTTGTACCTCTGTTTCCACTTGTTTTCTAGTGGGTCTTCTCGATGGATAAGTAGTAGTTGGAATTGACGTTTGTGGTACCTCTGTCTTCACTGGTTGTCTAGTGGTTTTTTTTGATGGATATGAAGTAGTTGGAATTAACGTCTCTGGTATCTCTGTCTCCACTGGTTTTGTAGTGGGACTTTTTGATGGGTTCGAAGTGAGCGGCTTCTTCGAAGGCTTTATTGTTATTGGCTGTGAAGTCGGCACTCCCGAGGTTGGAGGTGCAGTAGGTTTCTCAGTTGGCATTCCCGTAGATGGTTGTTCAGTTTTGGGTTTGCGTGATGGCTTCCGTGTAGGTTTCTTAGTTGGTGAAAGCGCAGTAGGCTGCTCAGTTGGAGACGGAGTAGGCTCGTCTGTTGGCTCAGTCGTAGGCTCAGGAGTGACGACAGTGAGTAACTCCGTCGGCTTACTTGAAGGCATCGAAGTTGGTTCCTCTGTTTCCATATCACACCAGACACGCTCTCGAATCCCACTCAACTCAGCCACTGCCATCTCCTCATCCGTGCCACCAGTTCCAAAGTATCCGTGAACATTCTTCAAAAAGCAACCTTTGTCGGGATATTCACCAACGAAGAAATGACCGCCCGTTTTCCTTGTGAGGAACTTCTGTAAACATTCCTCCTCGGTGAAGCAAACTGCATCTTCTGCCCTCAATGCTCGTGACAGCTTGGACGATGCAATCATTTGCAATTATTGAGGCAGACTAAAGAGAGAGGCAGCAACGCGTGGCAAAAGGAGTAGGCAAGTTTAATTCAAATCTTCACTGCTGCAGTTGCATCATTCTTACTTGCGTTTCAACTTGGTATTCTATCGACTGAACTCATTTCCACAAAGGCAACGCGTCTTTGCGTTGAAATCGCTTGTTCCCTCTCGTGTCGTTTGACGCGAAAGAGATACTCATTTTATGACCAAAAGGACCACGACGGTCTTGAGTTTTTACTTAATACAAAAGTTAGGGGGGGGTGACCTTAACATTCCACCTATCTTCTAGCAAGCATGATCCGTTCTCGTTCAATACCCGCTGTCCTTTCCCGTGTGGCCGGCGATGGCATACATGCCATCCTCTTGGTCGACATTAACGGAGAGTTATTGGGAAGTCACGGCAGTCCTCCTCCACCTCCTCCAAAATTGTACATCGATGATAATAATGGCGGTGGTGAGTCGTCCTCCTCTGCCGCGATGGGGGCAGCTCCTGATGAGAACGATGATCATTGGCCATTGGACGCGGCATCGATTGGGGCACTCATATCAGAGGTTGCGGGAGATTACCGTCGAATGGGGGAGGAATTGTTATTACTCGATCCTGAATACGATTTGTTTCAACAGGGATCATTACACCGGCAAGACTCTTCAAATAATGATGGGGGAGGAGGAGATGGTGGTGGGGGATCAACAAGTGCTGGGGGTGGTGGTGCGAATGGTAAAGATAAATCTGGAACTAATTTGAAGACAATTGTAATTGACTTGGAGTATGTGAGTGGAATGCTGAGCAATGCTTTGCTTTTTCTTTATTCAGTGACTAATTTCCTATTGGAAAAATAATGGTTAGGGAGTTGTGGGAGTGGCTAGTGCTGGACCTGATTTTTATATTATCGTCCTTGCGGATTTAACAATGGAACATGGAGCATTGGTGGGGCGATTGCGATCATTAGGGGCACATGTTGGTGAAGCACTGTCACACCTTGACTAAGAGATTACGTTGCCGGTGCGGCGTAGAATTGATCAGTGCTATAGCTGAGAAAGGTTTCTATCGCATACGGATGTGTAGAGGATTTCCAGCGAATAAAGATACCTTATACTGGCGAACGCGAAACTGAACAATACAAACGCTAAGAGGAAAGACGACACTGGTGATATATGAGCACTTTGGTGCGGAATACAATTAAGCACCACAATAAACATCATCGTAACAAATTAGTTTCGAGATAAATCGACGTTATGGTTCCTCCTCTTCCTTCCTCAATGAAATAGGTACCTACCAATGAGGTCTCTCTTTGGGGGGAAAGGATCAATTTGGCGGGACTGGGTCCTCCACAAACAACTCCAACGCCGTCCACATGGTACTTCTTCCCTTATTAGCTGCTACAAGCCGCACCGTGCTAGCGCTGCTGCATCAGCATCATCGATTCGCTCTAGCAATGAACGTGCGTTACTCCTCATTATTTATACCAGAAGTTAATTGGAAATATCGTAAGCAGCAACATGTGATCCAGGCGTATGACTTCAGTAACTTTACGAAGATGCTTCAGCAGTATCAAGATTTACCCCGAAACAACCGTCGCGACGGAAAGAACACCACTAGAGGAGCTGATAATAAATTTACACGCCGACGTGACACGGATCCCTATCAACGACATGATGTCACACCTAAAATAACAAACCCAATTGTAACTGCCGATACTAATTCTAATTCACAGGCACAATCACACAATGAGTACGCCTACCGAAAAGATCGACCACGTTGGCGTATTAGAAATAATGCGGATTCCAATGTGATTGTCAACGCAACAAGTAAGCGCAATGTCGCAACGTCAGAATGGCTACACATCTACGGCACACCGCCCATGTCCAAATTGTCAGATTTATTCCCTTGTCTCAATCAAATTATCAACTATGAGTTAGCAAAAGGGATCATTAACTTGGATACTATACTTCATGATCCGAGATATTTTAATAATCGTGCGATGGTTAATGCAATGGAAAAGGTTGGGGCACTGGACACGCTGTATCCCACGAGCCAAATCATTAATGATGATGACGATGACAACAGCTGTGATAATATACCTCTCTGGTCACCGAAAGAGGAATGTACCACCATCAACCTCTCGTCACTTTATGATATCTGTCCCATGATTCTAGAAGCACGAGTTCAGCTGTCCTATCGTGCACTGCCCGTTGGCTGGTTTATACGTCTACCTTCTCGAAGTGTCGTCCACGCCGTACTAAATCACATCCGGCGTGCAGAGCAAGACAAATGGGGTTTATCAAACGAAGACAAGATATTAAAACAACACAGGAAGGAATGGAGAGAGGGATTGTGGAAAGGTGTGTATGCTGAATATGAGTATGCTGCGGGGAAGAAAGAAATGATGCTGTCTGTACAACAAGAAGGTCGCGACGAAAAAGAGTTGATGTGGGGAGATGACAAGTGGGATGAGGAACCGACGGATGAACTTTCGCTTGAAAATGCTACAGAAGGAGGGGACGGTAATCAAACACTACCACTTGAGGCGTCAGAAGAAAATGCTGACGATTACATTCAACGATATTCACAGTCTCATCCTTATAGTCCAAGTCAGTTGATGGATCAAGGTGCAAGACAAGCATCTCCATATCATCTGATGAAAAGTGGCTCGAAGATTCTTAGTGTTCGAGAATTCTCTCCCCATCCTCTTAACATATCGTCCTTCAGTAAAGAAAATCTACCATGGGAGCAGCATGCTTTCTCTTTAAGCTCGCACCTCAAACTTTCCGATTCTGTGGTCCGTGTTGAAACTTCTGACTTGACAGCCACTGAGGAAGATATACAGTATTACTTTCGGGGCTATGATTTGATGGGGATCAAAGAGGATACTAGACCAGATGTTTCTTCTTATTTCACCAATTACACCCGATCAATCGGTTGGAATATTACAAGTACTGGCATCGTCGACTTGTTAACAGTGGAAGGAAAACACACGGACAGAAAGCATGGTACCCAGCGTGTGTTTTTGGTACATTTTGCCTCGTCAGCTGAGGCTCGCATGGCAATTCGTGACAAGGATGGAAAATTGGAGGGGTTTGGCTGGTCCTTGACGGCTTACCCAAACGCGACAGTGCACCATTTGAATATCCAACACATGTAGCAATTGTCGTAGAAGTGAATAAATCAATCGTTGTGTGCTACCATCGCGGAGACAGCATATGCCTCCTTAGCACGTTCTTTATCATTATTGCTCCCGAGACAGCTTACGACGATCTCCACTACATACTTCTACCCGATGCAGTACAAGCTCAAGCGAAGGCACAATTGGACGTTGCCGTTGAAGGCAGAGTATCGCGCCAAAGGCACAATAATCTGATTCAATTGGAGATGGTCATCAGCAGCAGATCTCGACGCCGGGAGGACGATCTCATGCAACGTTACCTCCACCACCACTCTCATCGGGGAGCTATTCTCCCTCTGTTTTTAAATTTGACATCTTCTTTTCCATTTCTTCCCCCACAGTAACGCCCTTAATCCGACATCTTTCGCTTTGGCTCCCCGACGAGGATGAATGTGTACGACTTGATTATTGTGACATTCGCGATGGCATTTGTATTACCAATTGCAAAGTGCGTCATATTTTCTCTGTTTTTTTATCGCAGTATCACGTTTTACTCACTCATACCCCACACCCATCTGTCCACTATTTAGATGGTTGTACATCGAATACATTTCGCATCTCTTTCGTCGCTGCATCAACGCAACGATAAAACTTGAGAAAAGGTTAGCAGCGAGGAAGAGCAAGTTTCAAGAGGAGCTGGATAAAATTGCAGCTCAGTATGGTGTCTCCTCGAACGAATTGAAAGTGTAATGATGCAGATGTGAAAGTGGAATAGCAATATATAACAACCATAAATTACGCGACTACTGACGATGAACTAAGTTAGCTTTCACCTCGAGTAATTTCTTCAAGTTCGAGAATGCCGTCATCTGCTTTACTTCCTGCCCTGCTCGATCTGTTGTCATGTCGCCAAATTCTGGCAGTCTCGAAAGAGTAGAAGCATCGATGTCATTATTTCTGCAAAGCAATGCTTCCTTTTCTACGAACTCCTTTTGTAAACGTGAACATTCGCTCATCAAATCGTTGTGGTGGGATGTTGATTCAGCCAAAGCTCCATCGTATTTTGACTTCTCATCGTCGTACCTCTTTTGAAGCGTTTCGAGATGCTGTCGTTTTTCTTTGAGCATACGGACCTTTGGCTCAAGATCCTGTTTGTTCCCATCGATCATACGAACAATTTTCTCCGACACGGCACTCATTTCTTCGACTGCCTGCAACGTTAGCTCGTTCATGTTTGACGTTTCTTTGCTCGCGGCGATGAGCTGCTCATTCGTGTCGTAAAATCCAAGAACACCTACTCGTTCCTCTTCTTTTCGACACTGCTCCGCAAGGTTGAGGTGCTGTTCTTTGAGCGTCGTTTCCGTCTGCTTGAGTTGAGCAACACTCTCCTCAATATTTGCAATCTCTTGCTTTGAAGCAACGCAGGCTTCAGACTGCACACGCACACACTGCTGTAATGTCAAAAGATTGCTTTCGTAATCGCCTCGAATCTCCTTATCCTCATCCGCAGAAAGCAACATTTCCTTGAGCAGTGTCTTCCTTTCAATATCACTTTGTATGGCTTCCAGTTTTGAGACTGCATCATTGGCCTCCTGAAGTGAGAAAGAAGACGAATTGATGTTGGGAAGAAAGATAAGTGGAATGATGAATACAACAAGGCCAATATGATCCGTGATCCCGTACCCTCTTGAGCATCAAAGTGTCTCCACGAAGGCCATTCATACTAGCAAGCTCATGTTTCTTTTGCTGTATCAAATTATCGAGTTGTGTTGCCATCTCGTTGACATCTTCCGTATCGTTTTCTGGTGTATCAAGCATCGCTGTTGTCCCTTTCTCAGCTTGAAATAGCATCATTTCCAGCTTGCGGCGCTGTGGCAAGATCTCGTCCTCTAAACGAAGAACGTAGCTTTCGAATACACTATCGAGTTCGTCAAGCTTTTTCTCGATGGGCTTTCCTTCACAGCTTTTGATTACTTCCAACATGCGCTTCGACTGCTTAAGTCGTTGCTTGGCAGATGCAAATGCACGAAGCTGTTCACGTTTCTGCCCTTCTAGACGAATTTCATCATCTTGAGCTTGCCTCATTTCACTCGCTTCTGAGAGGAGGCGTTGAAAATTAGGCTTACCACTTGATTGTGCTTGCTCACGTTGAAGTCGATCAAGTAGCTGTATCTCATCGGTTTCCATCTTGGCGATGCTGCTACTAACATCTGATGCTGGTCGATCCACATTTGCAACCGCGGATTCATATTGCTTATGTAACTCAATAAACTGAATCAATCGATGCGTAAGAGAGTAATGAGTTATAATGACATCGCATACTAGTTATTCTCACCTCCTCTTGTAATTGCTTGTATACCTCTATTAGATCTCCAAGATTTCCATTTACTGTCGTCTGATTCATCGTCGACATGTACTCCATCGGAACATCCATGGGCATGAGGAATCGAGAAAGGTATGTTCGCTTGCGCAGATGTTCATACTTGGTAAGAACCCAATGCAAGATTGGGTAAATCGTTTCCTTTGTGTGTAATCCGACTTCTTCACTGGGAAGGCAATCACATTGGTGCAACAACAAGAAAAGCCGCATGTCGTCGACAGCCTCGTCTCTAGTTAGGGCTCCTCGAATGTCAGCTTTGAGGTCAGGCTTCAATGTTGCTAGGATGTCATTCAAAATTTGAAGATACTCGACAGGTCGTTTATCATCGAAATCAACCTGGGTAGATGAGGGTACACAAATGACAAAAGGCCAAGAGTAAGAAGTTTCATGCAATCATGAATGATGATACAAAGTCTGTAGCCGCTCACCGCTCGAATTACAATGCCAAATGGCTCCTCCCGCAGACGTTCAACGATGTATTCCAGCATGCTCTGCATTTTTGGAAGACAAACAGCTAATTTCGGCCTAATTCACGTCCTCGCTGCTGCTCTTCGGTTGCTTCTTGCCCCTTGTTGATTATTTCCCTACTGCCATGGAGTTTAAATTTAAAAACCATGCGCGAGCATAGTTTTATTCGACTCGGTTTTCGTTTTACTCGCCTCATTATTTCGACTCCTGCCTCTTTGCGCAATCAATCCCAACAACTCTTCTTCGTGAGTCGCCTTCGATGGTTGTCATTGCTTATCATCCACTCCACCCTCACTCATTCAATCATTCAATCGCCCGTCTTTCTTTCCCCACTACAGAACAATGACTGGTGCTTGCGGAAACTCAAAGGAATGTGCCCCTTCGTCGGCAAAGCCCGAGAAGAAGGTCGAGACAAAGCCCACTGCTGCTGCTCCAGCGGCCAAGGCTCCCGAGGCAAAGCCCACTGCTGCTGCTCCAGCGGCCAAGGCTCCCGAGGCCAAGCCCACCGCAAAGCCTGTGGAAACCAAGCCCGCTGCTGCTCCCGCTGCTGCCAAGGCCACCGATGCTAAAGCTGCTCCTGCTGCCAAGCCTGCGGACAAGAAGGCATAAGGGAGATGGATGTGGTATTATGAAATGCTGTTGGTTGTGGGTTGCTCTTACACATTGTAGAATTTATAAACTAGACGGATTGTTGAAGGTCATGATTGTAGTCCCTTCCTCTCTATCTCTTTCGTTCGTCCATGTAGCTAATCACTCGAAGTTGCATTGATAAGAGTAGCTTTCCAAATATCTTTCAGAATATCGTATCATTTTCAGAGGAAGATC
>Ga0247843_1010107_pt1 | contig 10167 bp, 9 predicted proteins | sample LaCruzMarch2017__FD_192420 | JGI IMG/M metagenome (GOLD analysis project Ga0247843, IMG submission 192420) | Freshwater microbial communities from meromictic Lake La Cruz, Castile-La Mancha, Spain - LaCruzMarch2017_8m | ecosystem: Environmental > Aquatic > Freshwater > Lake | place: Spain...
CGGTTTCGGCGTGGGTCGCGAAACCTCTTCGTGGTCTCTGAGCTTCCCGATCATTGAAGGACGCGATTACATGCCTCTCCTCAAGCTGCTGCGCGAGAACTGGACTCTTCCTCGCGTGAATCAAACGACTTTCGACAAGGCCAAAGCGAAACTCGAAGCTCAACTCAAGTCTTCGCTCGACCAGGATATGGGTCTCGCGAGTCTCGCGGGCCGTCGATATCTGGGCGTGCAGGACTTCAAACTCTATCCGATTTTCCTCGAAGGTCTTCAGGCCCTGACACTCGATTCCCTGAATAAAGCCGTGAAAGCAAAAATTCTTTCTCAGAACGAGATCTGGGCGGGATACGTTGGGCCTCGATCCCAGGAGGATCTCGCCGAAGACGTGTTGAAAACGGTCTTCGTCGAACAAGGCGCGATCAAAAAAGGAGTGCTTGAGCGCTCGTTGGTGAAGTCTCCTGAATTTGCTTCGAAGAAGTCCGTGGCAAAAACGGCAATCATCGTCGAAAAGCCCGGTCGTTCGCAGACGATCGTATTTGTGAACGGAATCTTTCGAGAATTCCCACAAAGTTTCCAGGACGAACTCGCACTTCACTTTGGCGGACATGTTCTTGGATTTAGCGGTCTAGGTTCGTACTTTGGCGATGAGATTCGCAACAAACGCGGACTGGCCTACACGGTGTCGCCTGTGCAGAAATTCTATCTTGGCAAGCCTGCGGTCGGATTCCTCACGAACCCCGTGCGCGAAAAGAACGCCGAAGCCCTCGAAGTCATCGCGGACCTGCTGAAGTCGTCTTACGAAGAAGCGGATATGTTCAAAGTTCTTCCGGACGACGTTTGGAATAGGCAATGGCAGAGTTTCCGCTTCGGACATATCCTCGATAGCTCTTCGGCTGCCGAGCGCCTCGCTCTTCGCCAGGCGGTGGTGGAAGGAACTTTGAGCGTGAAGCTCGCGACGAGTAAGCCTTCTTCGTGGAATGTGAGTCGTGATGAGCTGACTCGCTACTTCCACGATGCTTGGAGCAAGGGTTCGAGCGTCGTGGTCGTGGTCGGCGATTCGGCGGAACTGAAGCCACTTCTTCAGAAAAGCTTCCCCGGCTATGCGGTGAGGGTGATCCCGCTTCAGGATACGATCTCACAAAAAGCTTTCGAGTAGTCTGTAGGTACACAAAGGGCCGCGTGCTGATCCAGCACGCGGCCCTTTTCTATTTGCGTGAAGAGAGTGCTATTTGCAGATGTCTGCGATCGCGATGCTCTCGCTGATCTTGCGTGCGCATTTCTCTTTTTTGTCGGGCTTCAGGAAGCTTAAGATGACGTTCTTTTTGTCGGCTTTAACTTCACCGCCTCCGCATGCCGTGATGTCTGAGAAGGCCACGAAGGGACGTTTATCGCCGTCACAACCAAACTCGAGAGAGAGGCGAAGAGGCATCGCAGCAGGTTCGCCGTATTGGTCGACGCGCAGCTTGTAAGGGCCTACGCCTTCGATCACGCCCAGTTTAAGAGTCGAGGGAGTGTGATCGTGCGAATCGCCCTTGTGATCGACCGAATGATCGGCCGTTGCGGTCCCTGCAGTGAATGCAAGACCCAGACTAAAGATCATGTGTTTGAAGGAAACTTGTGGGTTCTTCATCGCTATTCCTTTTACTTCGAGTTGTAAGCGCCGCGAGGGTCATAGGGAAGGGAAACGTGCATGTGGCCCTGGTGCTTGAAGCCCGCGGTTGTGTGATGGATACAGTTCGAGATGACTTCTCCGCCCTTTTGCTGAATACACGCGCCGTAGGCCTGCCAGAATGAGTGCTGCGATTTTTGTTCATCGTTCAGATCAGAAGCTTTCCCGTGAATGATCTTGTCTTCCGCAAACGACGAAACGTTGTGTTGGTAAAGTTTCTTGGTCTTGACGATTTTTCCGTCGGCGTCTTTGGTTTCGCGCGTGACCTGAAGGTGGGACATGTCGATTGCGCGCATGGCTTCTTTCGCGTGGTAGCTTGTCGATGTGTGGTTGTCGTCGCCCGCAATACCTTGGTGCAAGAGTTTCACGCCCGAAATTGCGTCGACTTCTTTGGTGATGGCATCGGCTTTTTCTACAAATAAGGTTTTGAGTTTCGCGCTGAGTTTTTCGTCGATCACGAGACCGTTAGGGCCCATTTTTGTTTTGTAGTCGGAGCCGTGAGTTTCTTTAACTGAAGCGACAACCTTCTCGACTTCTGTCTGGAGCGCGGGCATCGATGCGGCTGCGATACAGAACTTCATGTTCTTTTCGAGAAAATTCACGAACTCTTCGGAGATATTGCGTGTAGTGCAGTTCACCATGTCGTCGGAGTCGGTGGGCAGTGCAGGTGCTTTCCTCTTCGGCTCGTAGTCCCAGGTCACTTGAGCGCTGAGGCCCGTGCCATTGCTATTGCCGCACTCGTTCCACTTCACCATTTTTTCTTTTTTGCCGTTTCTGTTTTCGGGACCAAGTTCACGAATAACTTCGCCGTCGGAATCGTATTTTAAGGAAATGAAACTCGAAGCGGCGCGACTTCTCGAGGAAGAGGTAGCTTCATCGTGATCTCCTGCAGCAAGCGAACTCAAGCTGAGGCTTGCACACGCAAGAGCCAATACGAAACGTGGATTTGGATGAAAAGTGTTCAAAGAAGACCCCCTCTCATTCTTCATGAGATGCCTCAAGTGTAACGGAGCGTTTCAAAGAGAGTCAATGCTGGGACTTTGGCCCCGTCATTTTCATGACGTTCACTAAGCTCAGCAACAAAACCAACTAGTTCGGACTGAGATAGTCCGTGTTCTGGAGGCGTGCCTTCATCCATTCAGCGAGACGGTTCACGGCGATACTGTGGGTGCGTCCCTGAAGTCGCGCGAGCGCAATGGTGTTGCTGAGGGGCGGAGCCTTGGCTTGGAAGACATGGATGCGGGCGTGCTTGTGGAGTTGCCAACTGAGACGGCGAGGAAGGATCCCGGCTCCCATGTTGGAAGTGATGAGTTGTGAGATTCCATGTGTGCTCGGGACGATGGCGCGCGTCTTAAGATGGATCTTGTCGGATCCCAAGTGTTGCTCGAACCATTTTAGGCACAGCGGGCTGGCGGATTCGTAGTCGAGGTAGTCGAGCTTTTCATAGAACTCTTTTTTGTGCTGAGCTTTGCCGACACTCGCAAGAAGTTCTTTCGAAATACAGAGATCGAGAACTTCTCGATAGACCGGATCGAGTCTGACTGCGGGATGTCTTGCGAACTCGTCGACGAAGGCGAAGTCGAGATCGCCGCGAACAAGTCCTTGCAGAATCGCTTGGGAATATTCGAAGTGGAGTTCGAACTTGAGTCCGGGATGATCGGCGGCAAACTCACCGAGTAGAGGGGCGATGACACTCGCGCCGAACTCCTGAGGCATTCCGAGACGAAGGGTGCCCGCTAGGGAGTGATTGTCTCCTTTGATGCTCTGGAGACTTTTCTCGAGAGTTTCAAATCCTTGGCGACACGCTTCGAAAAGTTCGCGCGCGGCGGGAGTGGGGTAGAGGCGCTTTTTCAGTCGATCGAAAAGTTTTACCTGCAATTCGGCTTCGAGATGCGAGATATGTTGGCTCACGCCCGATTGCGTGAGATGAAGCTCTGCAGCAGCAGAGGTCATGCCTCCGGTGCGAAAGACACTGGCGAAGACTCTGAGTTCATTGAGGTTTAGGCTCTCGGTTAGCATATTCATTAGAAATACTAATGAATATGCCTTATTACAAATAATTTTATCTTATGAAGTATTGAGCCTGGGATCGCCTGCAGAAACACTTCTGGGAAAGGTTTCGCAGAGGAGACTTCAGTTATGAAACACTTTTTAGTAGCGCTCACCTTAGTCATCTCGGCTCCCGCTTTCGCAATCTACGCACCCGATTGGGAACGCCCCGTACAGCGAGCAGAGATGGATGTCGTTCAGGCGGACGGACACTTCACCGACGTCGAAGACGTTCTGCTGGTGCTGAATCGGCGTGATGGCGTTAAGTCGCCCGCAACCAGTTTCTCTCTAAGCTTTACGCTCCCCGATCAAAAAACTCTCAGCGACGTGAAGTACTTGGTGCCCGTCGAAGAAATTTTCGCGAGTGACAAAGGCAACATCGTTATCAAAGGTCAAATTGATCTGAGCACGGGCGACGGTATCTCTCGCCTGATGCACGTCGAGCTTTCGCGCCCTTACTCACAAGAAGTTGGCTCCGCAGAACCCCATTGGATCGCAGAGCTTCGTTTCTTTGAGCGGGGCTTGGTCAACACGAGTTCGACTCTTCAGCTGTCCGGCACGCCCGAGTCCGTAGCTACGATCCAACGTAACCGCAAGCCTTGAGTGAAGTCTTCCCCATCTAACCCTCCCTCAAGGAGAAGGGCGCTGCAGAGGCAATCTCCGCAGCGCCCTTCCATTTTTTGCTCTCTAAATTTTTCTAGATCTGTCTATCGGACGACGCTTTCGCAGTCGCATTGAGTGCGGTCGCGAGAGCGGCATCGATACGGATTTCGGAAATCGCGGATTCTTCAAGAGCCTGCTCACACGCACTTGCAACCGATGCGGCATCCATACCGTGGTACGCGAAGATATCGCTTGGACGTCCGCACTTCGAATGGTGGCGTGTCGCGATCGTCTTGTGAAGCGTACCGATGCAGGAGCCGATGTTGTCGAGAAGTCCGGGTTCGCCGTCGTGAACGCTGACCACGGGGATACGGCGACCGCCCAGGCTGAGGAGTTGTGCGACGCCTGCGGGACTTGCGGACAGCGAGTCGAAAGGTTTCGGAGCGTAGAGGGCGGGTGGGTAAGCGCCGTTGCTGTTCGCAGGTTTCTTCGAAGACGCTTCTCCAACGCGCAGGAAGAGGTCTCCTGTGATGCCAAGACCTTGCTTGAGGTGTTGATAGTTATTCTCGTGTGCGAGATTGCCGAGGAGGAGATCCGGTGAACTCACTTGAATGACGTTTGCGAAAATTCCCTTTTCTTTGAGCGCATCGGATGCTGTGAGCGCTTCTGTCACAAGTGAACCCATCGTGAAGAGGTTCACGACGTTTTCGCTCGGACGGTATGCGGGCTGGCCGCGATGATCCACGAGGTAATAGGCGCCTTGGAGACAGTCTTGGCGAGTCAATTCCAGGATCTCGGGTTCGGACTTCCCTTCGAAACGCTTGTGGGTCTTGAGGCGTTTCATGAATTCTTTTTGTTCGAGAGCGCGGGTGACGGCGCGGATGATGACGGCGCTGCGACCGGCGTTGCCCTGAGGGGAGTCTGGGCCTTCGACGATCGTGTGCAGGTGTCGACGAAGACTTTCTGTGACGATCCAATCGAGCTCTTGGCAGTAAGCGGGTTCCCAGGTGATCGAGTTTGCGATTTGGATGTCGCTCTTCCAGCCATGCTGAGCGCCTTCGGGAGAAAGCGTGATACCACTCGGCGTGCCGACGCAGATAAAGCTCGCGTTCCAGTATGCGCCGAAGAAGAATTGGTCGAGCGCGCGTTTGATGAAGAAGTCGTAGACGGTCATGAGGGGCATGAAAGGCACGCCCGTGTAGTGTGCCATTTTTCCGTAGGAACCCACGCATGACATCGTGTTGGACTCGGCGATATCGAAACGGATGAAGCGTGAGTGAGCATTTTCGTGCGAAACGATGTCAGGAGCTTTGGAATCTTTCACGCCGTAGTCGGCTTCGAAGTCTTCGGATTCGAAACCGAAAATTCGCCCGTCGAGTGTGGAGTTGAGGTTGGTCGAGGTGCCGACATCGGGGGCCATCGTGATGAAGGCGTTGGCGACCGCTTTGAGTTTCTTCTCGTTCTCAGAAAGTGGCTTTTGACCTTCTTTGAGTTGCTTGTCGTCGAGAGGCGATTCTGCGATGCGCGTAAGCTTGGCCGAAAGCTGTCCGATCATCCACTGAGTGTGGATGAGGGGAACGAGCTTGAGATTGATGCCGATCTCGGTGGGGAAACTCTCCAGCGCTTTCGTCGCCGCGAGTTGAGCGCGCAGATCACCGACGTTCGATTCGATGAGTTTTTTCTGGGTGCTGACGCCTTGGGCGACCCATTCGCCGCGGGTCTTGAGATACTGAGCTTCGCTGGACTTCTCGTCGAAGTGTTCGAATGCGAGAAGATCTTTGGATTCTGGAAGGCCGATCTTCTTGCGAAGTTCGTGAACTTCGCTTTCTTCGAGCATCGCCGAGTGGTTGGTCGATTGAGCCGAGCAGCGCAAGTTCCAGCCCTTGATCGTGTGAGCGATGATGAGGCAAGGCTTGTCCGGATTTTCTTTGGATTGTCTCAGAGCTTCGATCACGAGATCGGTGTCGTGGCCACCGAGGTCCATGAAGAATCTGAGAACGTCAGCATCCGAAAGTCCTTTGAGGGCTTTCGCTGCGCCCTGGTCGTACTTCGTGATCGCTTCGATGATTTTCTTGGGATCGCGCGATGCGAGCAGAGCTTGAAACTCGTAATCGGGCCAAGCGTTCTCGATCACGTTTTGAAGGGCTTCGCCGTTGGAGCCAGCATCCGCGATGACTTTCTGGCGATACTTGCCGTGACGGAGTTGAATCACGTCCCAGCCATTGGCGGCAAACATCTTGTCGGCGCGATCGTTGTCTTTGTGTCCGAGACCTTCTTCGTTGAGGACACGGTGACCATCAAGGGACTGACGATTGTAGTCGAGGATCCATGTGAGATTGCCAAGGCCGCGCTCTGCCGCTTCGGGCATCGCTTCGGTGAGGGAGCCTTCGCGGAACTCGGAGTCGCCCATGAGACACCAGAAGTGTGCGTCTGCAGGAACGGTGTATCCGTGCTTTTCCGCCATACGGTAAGCATGCGCAAGGTAGAGGGCTTGAACGGGAGGAATCCCTACGGAACCTGAGGGAACCGTGTTCCAGTGATCGGCATCGTAAGCGGAGTGATAGCTTTGGAAGACGGGTTCGTTCTTGTGCGAGAAGTGGCGCAGGTTCTTCATCGCAAGGCGCATGCGTTCATCGGACATGCGCGTTCCGTCTTTTTCGAAGAGAAGGCGCAGTAGGAAGTTATTCGTGTGGTCGACGGGCGAAGCGTGAGGCTTGATCGCCATGAAGTCTTGGGGGTTCTTCACAACGAGGTGAAGAGTTGAGAGCAAGTGAAGCGCGGAGCTACAAGCCGAAGGGTGGCCACCGACTTTGGGGTCGCCTTTTTCGACGTCGTCACGCGCGTTTGCGAGATAGATCATGTTCATCGCGTGCGTTTGGACGCGGGCGATGATCGAGTTCAGGAGGTCGCGTGAAGGGTCTTTGGGGGCAGGGGTGAGTGACCAAGTAGTTTTGGGCATAAGCCTTGGGAAATTACTAAGTTAAGGGGTCCAGACAAGCACGAAATGCGGGGCCTCGAGAATCCGTCCTGCGGAGCGTGAAAATAATGAAATTAGGGCTGGATTTCGCGGGGCATGTATGGGAAACACAACCCCACCTCAAGCACGTTCCCATCGTCTAGAGGCCTAGGACACCAGGTTTTCATCCTGGTAACCGGGGTTCGAATCCCCGTGGGAACGCCATTCAATCATTTTATTTCAATCCGGGCACCGCAAGCTTTGGGTTTCTCGGCCGGCCTTCGGCCCAGCATCAATCTCGTGCTCACTCGGTCATGACCCATTGAGGGTCACTTCCTCGCTCCGCGCGAGATTGCCGCGCCGATAAAGCCCAAATTCTTGCTCGAGGTTCGCGAGCGACAGCACTTCGATCTCATCGGATCTCATCGAACTTCTTTGGCTTCTTTGCTAAACTTTTGGCTTCCATGAAACTTCGCGTGGCTCTCTGCTTCTTCGTGCCCCTGTTTGGCTGTGCGACCTTGCCGCAATCAAAAATCAGCCCTAACGACCTTGTGCTTGGGCAAGTCGCTCCTGTGGCGACCGCCAAGCTCACTCGCCGCGACATCATTGCCGACCTTCAGCTTCTCAAGTACGCGCTCGAAAATGCTTACGCGGGAGCGGACAACCTTCCGAAAGAATCCTTCGCAGTTCTCCTTACGGATATGGATGCTTTGGCTGAGAAGGATTTGGGTCCTTCAGAATTCTGCCAGGCGATTGATGAAGCGTTGCTGAAAGTTCCAGACAACCATCTGAGTGCCCGGCTCGACGGACAACTCTGCTCACCGGGTCGTAAGGCGATCTTTGAAGAAAAATCGAATGTCGGACGAAATCATTCGTCTCGTTCTGATCGCCCTTGGGACATCTCATTTAAGAAATCAAAACGTGGCAGAGTACCGGTACTTTCGATCTTGGCTCTTTGGGATTCTGAGCATCCGGCTTGGAGCGGCTTTCTTGATGAAACGAAGAAGGCTCTGGCAAAGGCTCCGGCGCTTATTGTTGATTTGCGAGGGAACGGAGGTGGCGATGACACGCGTGCCATGCAGCTTGCTAAACTGCTCTATGGACAAGAGTTCATGCACCCAAGAAGCATTCGTCAGTTGCAGTCTCCAGAAGCTCGGGCTGTCCGTTTGAATTCTATTTTGCTGCAAATGGAACGCGCGCGTCTCAATGGCAAACCGGAGGAACCCTATTTGCGAGAAGAGGCGGCAAGGCGTCGGGCCGATCTGGAGGAATCAATCAAAGGTAACCAGGAGCGATACAAACTCTACCAAAAGGAAGAGGGTCCACCTTTTGATCCAAAAAAGGGCTTCGCAAAACCCATCATGGTTTTGATTGACCGTGAATGTGGGTCGAGCTGCGAGTCTTTGCTGGAAGCTCTTGAAAATCACCCTTTCGTGAAAACGGTGGGGGCCAACACGGGCGGCTTTGTCCACTTCGGTGAGACTGGCAAATTGCGATTGCCGCATTTGGGTGTCTTGATTCAAATGGGAACAAAGTTCTTTTCGTATCCCGACGGCCGTTTCGTAGAAAAAACGGGTTACTCGCCCAAGGTTAGGGTGGCCGACGGGAAAAATGCTTTGGATGAGGCGCTCGCTCTTATCGACGAGTAAGCGGGCACACGTGCACATCGAGTGGGCACAAACTTCAACCTCCACTGATGAAGTTCTTGAGTGTTCTTTACCCTAAGGCGTCGTTGCAATTAAAAGTCACATCGTAGATATTAGTTGGCAAACTATGAATTTAGTTCTTCCCCAAAAGCTAGATCGGCACTTTTCCACGATTCATTCCTTCATGAAATTTTGGGTGCGTCTAACCGGAATTATGATTCCGATTGGAGTGGGGTACTGGAGATACCAAACCCAGTCAGACGCACCTTACTGGGGTGATTTTGTTCTAGGCCTCGCCCTGTCTTCAGTATTTAGCCTAGGACTGTTTTTAAGCACCACAAAACTAGGGCGAAAAGTGAGATGGGTCTCTTTAGTTTTGATTTTTATTTCTGCATTCCCTCACTTTGGATTTGTGGGATATTACGGCGACACTGTTTTTGCTGTGGTAGTGCTTACTGAATTGTATGCAGCGTATTTACTTTTTCGCGAGAACTCAACCCCATGAAGAGACCCGACATCGTAAGAGACGAGTCTTGCATCGAGGCCTATGAATACTTTGACCTAAGCATCCGGCGCCTTCCAAAAACATCAGAGGGCAAAATTGATGTCATTTCTAGAGGTGCATTTCAGCACAACGACGTTGATGCCTTTAGACATGCTTATGTGAGTGGAGTTTTTACTCATGAATACGGAGAAACCGCAGCTGATATTTTTGGCCGCCTCAACGAACTTAGCCCTCCCGATCTTTATTCAAATTCCAATAACCCCAGAGGTCAAAACATGGACCTTTGGAACAATGCCATTGGAAGAAAATATGGACTCAAAACCAAAGACCGCAAAAGCTTGCTGAAAATGATTCACGAGTCTCTGAAAAAGGGTGAACTCATTACGGACCCAAACGACCTTCGCCAATACGAAGGCGCATCAAATAATAAGGTCAACAGCTCAAAACCTATTGTGGTCCTTAAGCAAAATGAAACAGGCAGAAATGAACTTTTTTACGACATCGACAAACGACTGGTGCTATCAAGCGAAGAATTTGTCGGCCTGATTCAAAGTGGAAAATATCCAGGCTATACAGTGAAAAAAATCAATGGCCTACCAACTCCGGTTTCAAAACGAGATAGTCGCATCACAAACAACTTGGAATAAATGAGCTCGAGAGTATGCCTAAGAATTTATGTTTACTGGGCGGTTCTAAAGTTTTCCCGTGGGAGCGCTATTCAAACAGTGTTATTTAGTCCGCG
>Ga0247843_1010109_pt1 | contig 10164 bp, 7 predicted proteins | sample LaCruzMarch2017__FD_192420 | JGI IMG/M metagenome (GOLD analysis project Ga0247843, IMG submission 192420) | Freshwater microbial communities from meromictic Lake La Cruz, Castile-La Mancha, Spain - LaCruzMarch2017_8m | ecosystem: Environmental > Aquatic > Freshwater > Lake | place: Spain...
GCCATTTGTCCACCCTTATCGCCGCAGGGCAACTCAGCAGAACAGAGGCAGAGCAGGAACTAACCAAACCTATATGTCCTCCCGAATTGCTCGAGAAAGACAAACGATTTGTATTGAAAAAGCTGGGCTTTTCTGAAGCCGAGTTTGACTTTTTTATGGCTCAGCCCCCCGTTCCGCATTTGGCCTATCCCAGCGTAATCCATGCCCTAAATCGGATTTCCCGACCTTGGAAGCGGGTAAAAGGCGTATTTTCGTCCCCATGAGTCCAGCTCCCGTGAAGGTTGTTTTTCTAACCTATTTTTATCCGCCTTGCAGCCTAACGGCGGCCAACCGTGTCAGTGGATGGGTGAAGCATCTGCAAGGGGGGCCTATTGCGCCGGTGGTAATTACCCGGAATTGGGATCGGCCCATTGGCCGGGAACGCGATGTGGCTTTGCCCAGCGGGGAAGCCGTAGAGGTGAAACGGGAAGGTACAGCAGAAATTCATACCGTGCCTTTTCGGCCGCTGCTCCGAGACCGTTTGATCACCGGCCCTCAGTTTTTTATGATCGCCCCCTTGCGTCGATTGCTGTCGTTGTTTGAACGCTGGCTGGGCCGCTGGATGCCCCGCTGGAACCCCTCGCATCAGGTGGGCGATTATGCCTTGGATTACCTGCGCAGCAATCCCGATGTGGCCTTGCTGGTGGTGAGTGGAAACCCTTTTCAGTTGTACTATTACGGCTGGAAAGCCAAGAAGGAATTGGGGATTCCCTGGGTGGCCGATTACCGAGACGATTGGTCCACCAACCGCCTGGTGCCCATTCAAGGTTGGTTCGCAAAGTGGATGCGCAACCTAGACAGCAAAACGGAAAAACGCTGGGTGGGTACAGCCGAGGCCATTTGCTCGGTGTCAGAAGAGTACGTGGACCGCATATCTGCTCTGACGGCCAGGCCGGGGTTTACAGTTATGAACGGGTTCAACGCCCTGCTGAACTCGCCCGAACCTCCTCAGAACAAGGCATTTACCCTTTTGTACAGCGGATCCTTGTATGCTGCCCAGCCCTTGGAGGCATTTATGTCGGTATGGACTCGGGTGCTGACCGAATTTCCAAATCTTCCCTGGAAAATCGTGTTCCTGGGCCTCAGCTACAGCCCCGCGCAGGTGGAAAGGGTAAAGCAATCCCTACCCAAGGCCCTTTGGGGCTGGGTGGAGTTTAGCCCTAGAATTCCAGTGGAACAAGCCCTGGAAAGAACCCGACAGGCCGATGCCTTGCTTATGCTGACCTATCAGCAGCAAGGAATCCCATCCAGCAAACTGTTTGATTATTTGGCCTCTGGCCGCCCGGTGTTGGCCTTTCCCAACGACGGAGACATCATTGAGCGCATTGTTTTGCAATCGCGAATGGGGCAAGTTCTTTCGGATGCGACCGCCCTTGCCCACCACCTTAGGGGGCTTTTGAATGAATGGGTAGAAAAGGGCTGCATTGCTGCTCCCGATACCCGTTTTGTAGAAATGTATTCCCGGCAGGCGCAAACGGAATTGCTGCTAAAGAACCTGCAATTCATATTGAGCCCCAAACGAACCTGGATGGTTTTGTGCAACGACTACCCACCCTTGAACACGGTTGCTGCGGAACGCCCCTCGGCTTGGGTTGCCGATTTGCTCGACATGGGCGAACGGGTTGTATTGGTTACCAAAAAATGGACGGGCCCCGAAACCCATCCCAGTCATTGGTGGTACGGTAGAAAATCTCAGATTCAACAATCGGTGCAAGGGCAACTGACACGCATTTTGGTGCCCAACCGAATGGTTCCTACGGATTGGCTGATGCGCCGTTTTCCGAAAAGGCAGCCCGCCTTGCTGCGCAAAGCCCTTACCGCCACATGGAATTTAGGCAGTTGGTTTAACAGCCGTTTTGACCGCCACGCCCATTTGTACCATGGGGCTGAACACTACCTAGAACAGCACAAGGTAGATGTGCTGCTGGCCACCGGAAATCCCTTTCAAAACTTTCGGCATGCCTACCGCTTGCACAAAAAGTTTGGGGTTCCTTGGATGGCCGATTACCGAGACGGTTGGTATTTAAACCAGGAAACCATTCGGCAAAGAGGGATGCTGGCCTTCTTAATTCGGCAGGTGGAATGGAGAAAAGAACAACGCTATTTGCAAACGGCGGCCATAGTTACGGCGGCCAGCCCTGCTTTGGCCGAATTTTATACTTTTCTGTTTAACCGAAAGGTGTTTACCCTATTCAATGGTTTTCGGGACATACCGGAACCCAGGCTGGGTTTTCGGGGCGATGCCCAGAAATTGTGGGTGCACAACGGAACCCTAAAAGCCACCCAAGATGTGGAATTTTTGTTGGACGCCTTGCTGGTTCCGATCAAAGAGGGAAAATTGCAACCGGGCGATTTGGAACTTCGTTTTGTGGGCTTGGAGCATTTTCCGGACCAATGGGAGCGGGTACGCCATAGGCATACGGAATTGCAACCCTTTTTAAGCGCCACGCCCCGCCTTCCCAGAGAGGAAAGCCTGCAGCATAACCTGGCGGCCGATGCCCTTTTGGCCATTTCAGATCCCGCCTACAACAACATTTACGCCAAGGTGTTTGATTACATCGGTTGCGGCAAGCCCATACTTGTGGTACCCAATGACCCCGGCTTAATGAACCGCCTGGTGGAAGACCACGGTTTTGGACGTGCTTGTTTTGGGGCTGAGGATTTGGTAGGTCTTGCCATAGGGGTCGAAATCCTCGAAACCAATCCCAACAGCGAAAAACATAAAACAACCTTCCACCGCCGGGCTCAAAGCGAGCGACTAAGGTTGTTGGTTGGGCAACACATATTTAACGAAGATACCGAATGAAAAAAGCATTAATAACCGGAGTTACGGGGCAAGACGGAGCCTATTTGAGCCAATACCTCTTGGGTTTGGGCTACGAAGTCCATGGAATCAAGCGTAGGGCCTCCCAATTGAATACCGACCGCATAGACCATCTTTTTCAGGACCTACATGAACAATCGGGCCGTTTCTTTTTGCATTATGGAGACCTAACCGACGGCAGCAACCTTCAACGGCTGATTGGGGAAATTCGACCCGATGAGCTCTATAATTTGGGGGCAATGAGCCATGTTCAGGTCAGCTTTACCGAGCCGGAATACGCTGCCAACGTGGACGCATTGGGATTTTTACGCATTTTGGAAGGGGTGCGCGGGCAGGGCTTAGCTCAGCACACCCGTATTTACCAAGCATCTACATCTGAACTGTATGGTTTGGTTCAGGAAGTTCCTCAAACCGAACGCACCCCCTTTTATCCCCGCTCTCCCTATGGGGCCGCAAAATTATATGCCTACTGGATTGGAGTGAATTACCGTGAGGCCTATGGAATGTACGTAAGCAACGGGATTTTGTTTAACCACGAAAGCCCACTGCGGGGCGAAACCTTTGTTACCCGCAAAATAACAAGGGGGATTGCCCACATGGCCTATGGGAAAAGCCAATGCCTGTGGTTGGGCAACCTAAACGCCGAGCGCGACTGGGGTCATGCCCGCGATTACGTGGTGGCCATGCATGCCATGCTTCAGTTGGAGCAGGCAGACGATTTTGTAATAGCCACCAACAGAACCACAACCGTTCGGGAATTTGTGCGCATGGCCTTTTCTCAGGTAGGGGTTAGCCTGGTTTTTGAAGGCCAAGGAAAGGAAGAGGTGGCGAAAGTTGATGCCTGCGTTGATTCCCGCTATCCCTTTAAACCCGGACAAGTGGTGGTACGCATCGACCCTCGGTATTTTAGGCCCGCTGAGGTGGACCAGCTTCGGGGCAATCCGGCCAAGGCCAAAGAAAAATTGGGCTGGGAACCAACAACCAGCCTAGAAGAATTGGTAACCGAAATGATGGCTGCCGATCTGGAACTGATGGAAAGGGTAAAGGTGCTGGACGGCAAGGGCCTTAAATTTATTGTACCCAAATGACAAACAAGATGGATTACTTAAACGGCAGGCATTATGTGGCTGGCCACAGGGGTATGGTGGGCGCCGCCCTGCATAGGGCCTTAATCAACCGGGGTGCCACCCAGCTTTCCACCCGCACCTCTGCCCAATTGGATTTAAGGGATGCCGCGGCAGTTCGGCTGTTTTTTGAAACAGAACGCCCCGATTATGTGTATTTGGCCGCCGCCAAAGTTGGAGGCATCTGGGCCAATATGAGCTATCCCGCCTCCTTCATTTTTGACAATCTCCAAATTCAATCCAATGTAATTGAAGCGGCAAGGGAGTTTGGAGTGCGGAAGCTCCTTTTTTTAGGGTCTTCTTGCATTTATCCAAAACTGGCTCCCCAGCCCCTAAAAGAGGAATATCTAATGGCGGGCCCCTTGGAGCCCAGCAACGAACCCTATGCCATGGCCAAGTTGGCCGGGATGTCCTTAATCCGGGCTTACCGAAAGCAGTACGGTTGCGATTTTATATCGGTTTTGCCCTGCAATTTATATGGGCCTGGAGACAACTACCATCCTCAGCAATCGCATGTGATGGCAGCCCTTTTGCGCAAATTCACAGAAGCAGTACAGCAAGGCCGAACCGAAGTGGAGGTCTGGGGCAGTGGAAGCCCCCTTAGGGAATTCATGCATTGCGACGACCTGGCCTCGGCTTGTTTGTTCCTGATGGAAAATTACAGTGATGAAGCCCCGGTGAACATTGGCACTGGAACCGAAATCAGCATCAAGAACCTCGCTTTAAGCATTGCCGAAGCTACCGGTTTTAAAGGGAACCTTAAATTCAATCCAGATTATCCCGACGGGACTCCCCGCAAGGTAATGGATTCTTCAAAGTTGTTGGGGTTAGGCTGGTCGCCTTCAATATCTATGAAAGAAGGGCTCAGTTCCACACTGAGTTCTTTACCAAGGTTAGATTGATGTAATGCCTTTTTAGGGTATTTAGGAAAGAAATTTGATCGTTTCGACAAAATAAAACACCCGCCATTTTTTAAAAATTCAATCAAAAATTCAAATATTGATCAAAAAATTTCTTAAAAGAATCCTGGCCAAACATGGTTATTCAATTTCTAGAAATCAAACGGGAGAGGAAGGGCTTTACTTCCACCGCGATTTCATGGAAGATAAAAAGGCTTTATTTGGCAATAAAGAAACACTTTGCATTTTAGATGCAGGAGCTTATATTGGAGAGATGGCCTTGGCCTACCGCCGCCAATTCCCTCAAGCCCGAATATTAGCATTAGAACCCTTTCCTGAAATCCATGAGGTGCTGCTGCGTAGAACCAATGGCTTCAATATCGAATGTTATAAATTGGCCCTTGCAGATCAAACGGGTGCCGCTGATTTGCAGGTTTTTAATCACGCTCCGGCAAACTCTTTATTGACGCCACATCCAAATAGGGGAAACGTCTGGGGTGAAGGTGTTATGAAGCCTAGTGGTTTGATAACCATTAAAACAATATCCTTAGATGACCTATTTCTTGAATTCGGCATTCAACATTTGGATTTACTAAAATTGGATGTGCAAGGCTTGGAATACAAAATCTTGAATGGGGCAAAAGAATTGCTTAAAAAGGGTGGTGTTGACTTTGTTTACCTAGAACTAATTTTAATGCCAACCTACGATCAGCAGGCTACGCTTTCTGCCTATTTTCATTTATTGGAAGATACAGGATTTGAATTGCATAACCTATACAATTTATCCAGCATTCGAGGGCAACTTAGGCAGGTGGACGCCCTATTTAAACGAAAAAATGAACCATGATAAACTTCTCTAAATTAAAATTATTTGGATTGGAAACCATTTGGGAATTGAAACCCAATGAAACCAACCCGGAGGCCATTTTTTGTGAAATGTTTGGGAGAGCTGAAATTGTTGGGAAGATTCCCCGGTTTGTTAAATCGAAGGAGAATTATTCTTCCAATTTCGGGTTTCAGTGGCTGAAGTTCGCTAAGACACAGTTGGATAGCAGCTCTGGAATTCCATTAACCCGAGATCGTTTTTTTAACGATACCCAATGGACAATGAACGAATTGAAAGGTAAGAGGGTGTTAGAGGTGGGTTCGGGAGCGGGTCGCTTTACCGAGATTTTACTTTCTACAGGGGCTCTGGTTTATTCTTTCGATTATTCGGCTGCCGTTGAAGCCAATTTTGCAAATCATTCTGACCACGAAAACCTGCTCTTGTTCCAAGGGTCGGTTTATGAAATCCCTTTCCCTGACGATTTTTTTGATTTTGTTTTTTGCTTTGGAGTTCTTCAACATACTCCCGACCCCCCATTGGCATTGCAATCGATGGTGAACAAAATGAAGCCTGAGGGAAAAATTGCTGTCGACAATTATCCCAAGGGAAGTTCAAAAAAAACAAAACGCCCAAACAGCAATTACCGTAAAGTTGCCCGAAGACTCTCATTTTTGTCAGCCCCAAATTTATTCCGCTTTGTTTGGCTTTACCACCAGGTTTGGTTTCCCATCGACACCCTTATACGAACCAAACTTTCTCCCTCCGTATATCCTAAAGTACTACATTACATAGGAATTCCCTGTTTTAATTATGTCCATACCATTCCCCTTCGCTACAACCAACTTAAGGAGTGGGCTATTTTGGACACCTTCGATGCACTAGGGGCAAGGTTCGATATACCAATTACTAAGGAAGAGTTTACTGCTTTGGGGCTGAAATGCAAGCTGGAACATTTCGAGATTGCCCTAGCGTTTAATGGATACGTTTTAAGAGGAAAGGGCAAAAAACAAAAAACAAGAATCTCATAGCTTTGCTGAGAGGCATCACAAAACCCCATCCCCCCAGTTCTCCCTCACCACATTCACCACCTCTTTGATTTTTTGCTCGTCCTGAACAGGACAAATCAAAAGCACTCCGTTGCTTTCTACCACCAATAGGTCTTTCACCCCTTGCAAGACCACCGGCTTGTTGTTGGGCACATGCACCAAGCAACCTTCGGATTCCAGCGCCAGAATCCGGTTTCCCACCAATGCGTTGGCCTCTCCAGCCCGCAGGGATTGTTCGCGAAGGGAACCCCAGGTACCCAAATCGCTCCAGCCGATGTTGGCCGATACCACAAATACGTTCTCGGCCCGCTCCAATATGGCGTAATCTACACTGATGTTTTTAACCATGGCGTAAATCCGCCGGATTTCCTCTTGGGCATTGGGCCCCCTCAGCGCCGGAAGGGCCTCCTGAAACAAGGCCGCCTCTTCGGGCATGTGCCGCTCTAAAGCCGCAATAAATTCTGAGGTTCTCCACAAAAAGTTCCCGGAATTCCACAAGAAATCCCCGCTGTTTATAAAGCTTAGGGCCAATTCCACATTGGGCTTTTCGGTGAAGGTTTTGACCTTGCTGATGCCCTCCACGCCCGATTCAGAATCCCTGTTGAATTGGATGTATCCGTAACCGGTGTCGGGCCTTGAGGGCTGAATGCCCAAGGTAACCAAGGCGTCCGTTTTCTCCGCAAAAGCCAGGCCTTTTTCCAACACTTCCAGGAAGGCCGCTTCCTTTGCAATCAGGTGGTCGGCGGCCAATACCACCATGCTCGATTCCGAATCGCGGGCATGCAACAGGTAGGCCGCGTAAGCCAAGCATGGAGCTGTGTTTTTGCGGCTGGGTTCGCAGAGCAAGTTCTCTGGCTTTAAATCGGGCAAATGTTCCAGGCAAAGCGCTCGGTAATCCTCGTGGGTTACCACCACAATGTGGTCGGGGTTAAACATGGGGAGCAAGCGCCGCCAGGTCGCTTGAATCATGCTTTCGCCTGTGCCCAGCACATCAATGAATTGCTTTGGGTGTTGCCGGGTGGACATAGGCCAAAACCGACTCCCAATGCCTCCAGCCATGATTACCGCGTATCGCATGGAATTTAGTTGAAGTTCAAAGGTAGGGGCTTCTGCCGATTTTAGCAACCTGACCTTTTGGATGCTTTAATGCTGTTGCAAAGGGGCGCTGTTTCGCCCTGCTTATTTACGGTGTTCCAAAAACCGCCCCAACGAATACACGTTTTGAAGAAGCCGGTCCCGGTTTTCCTTGCCTTCCCGTTCCTGCTTAAGCATCTGTTCGCAAAATGCAGCATTCAGAAAGCGGCTGTTCATCAAGACCGAATCCATGCGGGAGGCAAAGCCGCCTCGGCGCATCCAATCCTGAACGGGGATTTCAAAGCCCATTTTTTTGTAGTAAGGTGCACCAATGCCGTCTTCCGCCGCCAGTTGGCCCATAGCTCTTTTAAGAATGCCTTTTAAAGAAAAAAGGGAAAACCGAACCTCCACCGGAAGGGAAGTCGCAAAATCCACCAAATCGTTGTCTAAAAACGGGAACCGCTGCTCTACGCCTGCCGCCATAAATTCATGGTCCCCAGAAAACAACACATTCCCCCCCATAAATACCTTTAGGTCCAAATAGCTCATGGCATCCACGGGGTGCAAGCCCGCGGTGCGCTCTCTGTATTGTTCGTACACCTCAATGGGGTCGGGCAAAACCATGGATTCCAGCGGACCATTTTTGAAAAGCTGCCTGGCTTGCTCGGGCGAAACAACCTGCTTAAAGAGCAGAAAAGCCCTAAATAAATCGGGGCTGCAGGCATCGTTGAAACTTTTAAGTTGAAACCGAAGAGGGAGCCGCCCGCTGCCAGCGGGTAGAGCCTGTATTAGGCTGCCCACCAATCCCCGCCTAAACCACCCTGGCAGCTTGGAATAGCTGCGCATGGCCATTCCGGCGTTTAGGGTTGGATAGCCAGCAAACAATTCGTCGCCGCCCGCCCCACTCAGACATACTTTAAATCCCTGAGCCCGCACCGCCTTGGCCAAATGAACAAAGCCTACATCGCATAAAAAACCATAGGGTTCAGCAAATTGAGCCAGCCGTTCATCCACCATGGCTAAAAAATCAGACTCCTGAAAGTGGATTAATTGATGGGGAACCCCATACGCTGCAGCCCAAGAACCCGCCCCGGCAGCCTCGTCGAAGGATTTCTCAGCATAGCTCAAGGTGAAAGCCGTGGTGCTATGGCCTCCTTTAACCAAGGCCGATAGAATAGAACGGGAATCCAAGCCCGAAGACAACAAGGTGCTGATGGGCACGTCGGCTACCATTTGGCGTTGCACGGCTTGTCGAAACAAGCGCAAGGCCTCTTCCGCTGCCTCCTGTTTCCCAATTCGGAGTTTGTTCTTAAAATTAAAGTCCGCAAAGCAATGGGTGGTTTCATGCTCCAGACCAAGGGTCATGCAATGCCCTGCGGGCAACCTGTTTATTCCTGAGTAGATGCTGTGGGGTTCAGGAACAAACGAAAGCATTAGGTAGTTTGAAAGGGCCTGGGCATTCAATTCAGGTTCAAATCCCAAACCGCCCTTTAGGGCGCTTAATTCACTGCTAAACAAAAGCCGACCTTGGTCTTTGGCATAAAACAAGGGTTTTACCCCAAATCGGTCCCTGGCCAGCAACAGCCGCTCCATTTTGCTGTCGTACAAGGCCAAGGCAAACATGCCGTTTAACAGGGGCAAAAACCCAAGACCATGCTGTTCGTACAAATGAACCAGCACTTCGGTGTCAGATTGGGTTGAAAACACATGCCCTTGCCGTTCCAGTTGAGCCCTTAGTTCTTGGTAGTTGTAAATTTCTCCATTTAAAATCACGCAAATGCTGCGGTCTTCATTGAAAACAGGCTGCGCTCCGCCCTGTAAATCAATAATGCTGAGCCGCCGGTGCCCCAAAGAAACCCCTTGAAACTGAAAAAAACGTTCATCGTCCGGGCCTCTGTGGGAAAGGAGGTCGGACATTTTTTTGAGTTCGGAATCGCTTAAATTTTTAGCTCCTGCAGAAATGGCGATGGACCCAACTATGCCACACATACCTTAAATAAAATTTAGAATGACATCGACTTAAAACGAAATTTAAAAGTACTAAAAGTAAACGAATATTCAACATAAAAGGGAAAAGCCTTGCATTTAGATTTGTGGGCCTGATTTGGCCTCTCCACACGAAACCGCAAAAACCTACCTTTGCAATACGTTATATACCTCTCATGATCAACTTCAACTTTCTTCAAGAAATTCGCAAATTTGAATTTGTAGGCTTCCCTTAAATTGGACAGGTTGAAAATACAAAAAATAGTTGAGATATTGGCATTGTCTTTATCGAAGCGTAAGTGAGCTCTGCTGGAGAGCAACTCACCAGGAATAGATACTGACCACG
>Ga0247843_1010114_pt1 | contig 10161 bp, 9 predicted proteins | sample LaCruzMarch2017__FD_192420 | JGI IMG/M metagenome (GOLD analysis project Ga0247843, IMG submission 192420) | Freshwater microbial communities from meromictic Lake La Cruz, Castile-La Mancha, Spain - LaCruzMarch2017_8m | ecosystem: Environmental > Aquatic > Freshwater > Lake | place: Spain...
ACAGTGGATGCGTCATCTCGTTTAGATAATTTTTTTCCCTCTTTTGAGTGTATTAAAGGTATGTGGGCATATTCGGGTATTTTCCATTTCATACTTTCAAATATTTGAATTTGTTTAAAAGCATTTATTTTATGATCATCTCCTCTTATTACATGAGAAATTTTCATTTGATGATCATCAACAGCCGCAGACAAGTTGTAAGTAGGCTTGTTATCTTTTCTTAAGATTACGAAATCCTCTATGGTTCTGTTGTTAATTTCAACATCTCCTTGGACTAAATCTTTAAGAGTGGTTTTTCCTTCTATTTTTGATTTAAATCTAATTACAAAAGATTTATCGTTAATATTTTCTATAATATCTCTACATTTTCTACTGTAAACGTAAGGAATTTTTTTTTTTAGATATAATTTTTTTTCTTCTTCTAGTTCTTTTTCAGTACAATAGCATTTATATGCGTGTCCATTTTTTAATAGAGTATGGGCCACATTTACATGTGATTCTATATTTTTTGATTGAATGTATGGCTCTTCATCCCAATTTACTTCTAGCCATTTAAGAGTTGAGACAATTTGTTCGTAATACTCATCTTTTGATCTTTGTATATCTGTATCTTCTATTCTTAATAAAAATTTACCTTTTTTATTTTTTGAAAATAGCCAATTGAATAATGCCGTTCTTGCTCCTCCAATATGTAAATTTCCAGTAGGAGAGGGCGCAAAACGTGTGATAACTTGTTGAATAGAATTCATTAGTTCTTAAGGATACAGAACTAATATTATTTGTTTAAATTAGTAAATTAAAATTTTCTGTACAAAGAAGCCAAAACACCTTGTATTTTTACTCTTTCCGAGTTGTAAATTTTTGTCTCATAAGCAGGATTAGCGCTTTCAAGAGCAACGGAAGGCCCTTTTTTTCGCATTCTTTTTAAAGTTGCTTCATGATCGTCAATTAAAGCTACGACTATTTTTCCACTTTCCGCTATGTTAGTTTTTTTAATTATAACATAATCTCCAGTATTAATTCCAGCATCTATCATTGAGTCTCCCTCAACCTTTAAAGCAAAATATTCATTTGATCCTAAAAAACTTTTTGATAGAGGTAGACTTTCAGTTTTATCCTCTAATGCTTCAATAGGAGCTCCAGCCGCTATTTTACCCAGAACAGGCACAAAAACTTCTTCATTATCTATTTTGTTAAGATCTAAGCCACCTTTAATAATCTTGGGAGAAAAATTATTATATAAGTCTTGGGCTCCAGCATTTTCAGGAAGTTTAATAACCTCAAGAGCCCTAGCTTTATGGGGTAGTCTCTTAATAAACCCTCTTTCTTCAAGTGCCGAAATAAGTCTATGAATTCCTGACTTTGATTTAAGATTTAATGAAACGCGCATTTCATCGTAAGAAGGCGATATGCCAGTACGTTTTAATTTTTCGTTAATAAAAATTAATAAATTTTTTTGTTTTTTAGTTAGCATAGAACAAAACCTAAACAGTTATCGTTCTATTTAAGTTCTTATTGATACACAACACTGATAAAGTATTGAAATATATGCATATTTTATAAAAAAGTACTTATTTTTTTTTTAATATTGTTAGATTTTATTAATGATTCGCCAATTAGGAAGGTTCTAATATTTGTGTTTTTAGTTATATGGAGAATATCTTTTCTGGAATTAATACCGCTTTCAGAAATAACTATACGATTTTTTAAATTAAATTTTTTATATAATTTAATTGTATTATTTATGTCTGTTTTAAAATTTTTTAAGTTACGATTATTAATTCCAATAATACTTTTTTTTAAACTTAAAGCGAAAGTCATCTCTTTTTCATCATGAACTTCTACTATTGTATCTAAGCCACATTTATTAGCTACATCATATAATTCTTTTGCTAGCTTTTCTTTTATAGCAGACAATAAAATTAATATGCAATCTGCTCCATAAAATTTTGCCTCATAAATTTGAAATGGATCAATAAAAAAATCCTTCGCTAGAATTGGAATGTTATATTTACTTTTTATTTGCTGCATAAATTTTTTATTACCTAAAAAAAATTTATCTTCAGTCAATACTGACAAGCATGAAGCACCTCCTTCTATATATTGTTTAGCTATTTCATTAGGATTAAATTTTTTTTTTAGAATTCCTTTTGAGGGACTAGCTTTTTTAATTTCAGCTATAATTGAAATTTTATTTTTTTTAATATTATTTAGCAATCTTGATTTAAAAAAAGATTTTTTTTTAAGATTAGAAAATATTGTATTATTTTTTTTATGGAAAATAATTTTTTTTTTTTTATAGTTAATAATTTTTCTTAGAATATTCATTATTACGTAAATTGATAAATTTTTTTAATAGCATTACCTGATAGTAAATAATCCCTCACTTTATAATATGCTTTCTTTAAATCTCTTTCTTTTTCAGAAACTATTAGTCCAGCGGCCGCATTAAGTGCAACAATTTCTGAAAAAGCATTTTGTTTTCCTTTTAAGATTTCTATTATTTTTTTACTATTGTACCCAGCATCTTTTCCAACAATTGATTTAAAATTGTATTTTTTTTTAATTATAGATTTTGGATTAATTATAAAACTTTTAATTTTTTTATTATTCAGTTCATAAACTTTGGTTTTATTAAAAATAGATATTTCATCTAAACCTTCATTACTGTGAAAAACCCATGCTTTCTTATGTCCTAACGCCTTTAAAACATTTATGTATGGAAGTAATAAATTTTTATCAAAGATGCCAATAATTTGCCTTTTCACTAAGCCTGGATTTATTAAAGGACCTAAAAGATTAAAAATTGTTTTAAAAGGAAGATTTTTTCTTACATTAGCTACATTTTTCATTGCTAAATGATAATTTGGAGCAAATAAAAAAATAAAATGATTTTTTTTAATTTTTTTTTCTAAATTTTTTTTATTATCCATTATATTAATTCCAAGTTTTTCTAATACATCAGCTGATCCGCATTTTGAGGTAATTGATCTATTTCCATGCTTAACTACATTAACTCCTAGCCCCGATAGTACAATTGCAGCTGCTGTTGAAACATTAAGAGTTTGTTTTCCATCACCGCCTGTACCACATGTATCTATTGAGTTTTTTGGAACTTTAACTTTGATTAACTTTTTTCTTAGAATTTTTGCAGCTATAAAAATATTCTTATAGTTATGTCCGTTCCTAGAGATCAAAGTTAAAATTGCAGAGATTAAATTCTCGTTAATTTCAGCACTAATAATTTTCTTAAATAAAAAATTTAGTTCTGAATTTGATAAATCTTTATTAAGGATTAATCTTGTTACTATATTTTTTAATATCATTTAATTTTTATAAAGTTTTTAAAGATTACTTTTCCAAAATTTGTTTTAATACTCTCAGGATGAAATTGAATGCCATACAGATGATATTTTTTATGACTAATACCCATAATGATATTATCTACCGTTTTTGCCGAGATTTCAAAATCATCAATAAGAGTTTTTCTGTCAATTATAAGACTATGATATCTTGTTGCATAAATATTTTTTGGAATTTTTTTAAAAAGCTTTGATCCATTGTGCATAATTTTACTTAATTTTCCGTGCATAACTATTTTTGCTTTTTTGATTACTGAGCCAAAAGCAGCACCTATAATTTGATGTCCAAGGCAAATTCCTAAAATAGGAATTGTTTTATAAAATTTTTTAACTAAATTTATGCAAATTCCAGAGCTATCAGGATGGCCTGGGCCTGGTGATATGACAATTTTATCAAACTTATTTTTTGATATTTCTTTTAATGATATTTTGTCATTTCTAAAAACTTCAACTTTTGCACCCAACTCAGAAAGCGAATGAAAAATATTATATGTAAAACTATCATAGTTATCTATTAACAGTATTTTTTTCATTTAGTTAGCAGCCTCAAATAACGCCTTTGCTTTATTTACCGTCTCTTTGTACTCCTTTATAGGAACACTATCAGCCACAATCCCAGCTCCTGATTGTACATAGATTTTATTATCAATAATTAAAGCGGTTCTTAAAGCTATACATGTGTCCATTTCATTATTGGGAGTGAAATATCCAATACCACCAGCATACAATTTTCTTTTAGTTAATTCTAAATTATCAATAATTTCCATGGCTCTTATTTTGGGGGCTCCCGAAACAGTTCCGGCTGGAAAACCTGAGAACAAAGTATCTAATAATGTATTTTGTTTATCAAAATCTCCAACTACGTTTGAAACTATATGCATAACATGTGAATATTTTTCAACTTTAAATTTTTGATCAACTTTTACGGTTCCAATTTTTGAAACTTTGCCAACATCATTTCGTCCCAAATCAAGTAACATTAAATGTTCAGAAATTTCTTTTTTATCATTAAGAAGTTCTTTTTTAAATTTATTATCTTCTTTAATATTTTTTCCTCTAGGTCTGGTCCCTGCAATAGGTCTAATAGTAATCTTGTTATCTCTTACTCTAACTAAAATCTCGGGACTACTGCCAGATATTTTAAATTTATTAAAGTTAAAGAAGAACATAAATGGAGAAGGATTTATAATTCTTAATTTTTTATAAAAATTAATAGGGGTTTTATTTAATTTACTTTCAAATCTTTGACTTAAGACAACCTGAAATATCTCGCCACTATTAATTAATTTTTTAGCCTTAATTATAGATTTCAAAAAAGTATTTTTTGAAATATTGCTTTTAATAATATTTCCAATTTTATTTTTTTTTAAATTAGGATTAGAAATACAAACGTTATTTATTCTCGCAATAAATTTATTTATTTCTTCACATTTCAATAAATATATTTTTTTAAGGTTTATTTTTTTTTGTGTTCCATAAATATTTTGTATAAAAAATAATTTATTTTTCTCATTGTCATAAATGACAACTAATTGTGGACGAATTAATTTTACATCAGGAATTCTAATATCGTTTTTGCAATTATTAGGAATTTTTTCTTTAAACCTTATTATATCATATCCAAAATACCCTGCTATCATTGCTGACATTAATGGTAGTTTTTTTGAAGTCTTAAAGGAAAATTTTTTTATTAACTTATTTAAATAATCAAAAGGTTTTTTTTTAATTATTTTTTTTTTATTATTTAAAATTTTAATTACATGATTATTATTTACCTCAATTATCTGGTCAGGATTAAAACCAAATATAGTATAGCGTCCTCTATTCTTAACCTTTTCTACTGACTCAAATATAAAACTATCTTTACTTAATGAGACTAACTCAATTAATTTCTCTATTGTTTGTAATTTTGGCTTATCTTTTATAGCATAAATCTGCGAAAAAATTTTTTTTTTTAAATCTTTTTTAAATTCATTAAAAGTTGAAAATTTCATTTTAAAAATTTTTAAGGTAACTATTTAATTGTTTTTCATTAATTATAATTTGATATTTTTTCCTTAAAAAATCTTCGTATAGGATATTTATTTTATTACTAAGAATAATTTCAGAATTTTTTTTGTTGTTAGGAATATATCCACTAATTGAATTTATAATTATTTTTTGTTTAAGATTTTTATTGATTTGTTCCTCAAGAATTTTTGAATTTATATTTTTTTCTAATAAAAATTTTTCATATTTTGTTCTTGAAAAAACTTCTTTATCTTTAAATTCATTACTATTTTTTATTTCTATAGCTATCACTGTATCATCGATCATAATTCCCAAATTTTTCGCGTGAAGCTTTAGCAGTTTTTCGGATATAATGTTTGATATAGCAAGTATATGAATATTTTTCTCAATTGCTATTTTTTGAGATTGAATATTATTATTTCTAATTATTTTATTGAATTCATTGGCAAATTCACTAAAAGATATTTCATCACCATCGATTTCTGCTATAGTGCCATTATAGTCCGATCTATAAAAATCATTAATTCCCCAAAACACAAAACTTAGAGCAATTAATGCTATGAAAATTTTAGCCATTACTGTTTCTGAGAATTTTCTTAATGATGATAGCATTTAATATTTTAAAAGAGATTATTTTAGTCTAGATATAACTTATTTATGAGCAAAACTATATATTTTATAGCCAACTGGAAAATGAATGGTAATTTTCATTCTATTACAGAAATTGAAAATGTTAATAATTTTTTAAGAAAAAACGTATTTTCAAAATTAAAAAAAATTATATTTTGTCCACCCTCTAATTTGTTAGTATCTTTTACTAAAAAAATTAAAGCTAAATTAATAGATTTTGGGGCACAAGATATTAGTAAAATAGATTTTAGTCACGGTCCATATACAGGTCAGCTAAGCGCAAAGATGATTAAAGATTCTGGCGCTAACTATGTTATTATCGGTCATTCAGAAAAAAGGTTATTAGACGAAGATTATAAAACTATTAAAAAAAAAATTAGTATTGCTATAAAAAATAAACTGAAAGTTATTTTTTGTATCGGAGAAAATTTATCGCAAAAGAATAAAAATTTATCGTTTAAAACTTTAAAAAATCAAATTACAAATTCTTTAGATAAAAAAATTGACTTTAATAATTTAATTATTGCTTATGAGCCAATTTGGTCTATTGGAACTGGTATTATTCCATCGAATAATTATTTAGATCAAATTTATCAAAATTTAAAAAAATTTTTAAATGAGAAATACAAGGTTAAATATCCCGTCCTAATATATGGTGGATCTGTTACCACGGATAATGTTGCAATTTTAGCAAAGAATAGTTTAATATCTGGTTTTTTAATTGGTGGAGCTTCTTTAAGAAGTAAAAGCCTCATTAAGATTATAAAAAATTATTTTAAATAATTAATGGAAACTTTATTATTAGTAATTCATATTACTTTAGCCATTCTTCTGATTGGATCAGTATTACTCCAGAAATCAGATGGTGGGGCTTTAGGAATAGGGGGGAATAGTGATAATCTTATGTCATCGAGATCAGCTGGTAATTTTTTGACCAAATTTACCACCGTTCTAGCTTTTTTATTTATTATAACTAGTATTTCTTTAACTCTTATTAATAAAAAAGATAATTCACAAAAATCAATCATTGATAAAATTGAACAGTTAGATAAAAATAGCAGTTCACAACCAAAAATTCCTAGTTCAAAATAATTTATTTAATATTTTCTTTGTCATAACTGCTAAATAATCTATAGTGATCTTCCATGGTCCGTTTTATTTTTGTTACCGGCGGCGTGGTTTCATCACTTGGCAAGGGTATTGCTTCTGCTTCAATAGCTACATTATTACAGTCACGGGGTTACAAAGTAAGAATTCGAAAATTAGATCCTTACTTAAATATAGATCCAGGGACAATGAACCCTTACGAACATGGAGAAGTTTACGTGACAGAAGATGGCGCTGAAACTGATCTTGATCTTGGACATTACGAAAGATTCACGGAAATAAATACAAAAAAATCAGATAATATTACTACAGGAAAAATTTATCAAAATATAATCACCAAAGAAAGAAACGGTCATTATAAAGGATCAACAGTTCAAATTATTCCGCATGTCACGGATGAAATAAAAAAATTTATTACTAGTGATTTGACTAATGAAGATTTTGTAATTTGTGAAATAGGAGGAACGGTTGGAGATATTGAAAGTTTACCATTCTTAGAAGCAATCAGACAATACTCTAATGAAGCTGGAACTGAAAAATGTTTATTTATCCATTTAACATTAGTACCATATATTAAAAGTGCAGCAGAATTAAAAACAAAACCAACGCAGCATTCAGTAAAGGAATTAAGAAGCATTGGTATTCAACCTGACATGATTTTGTGTCGTTCAGAAAGTTTAATTCCTAACGAAGAAAAAGCTAAAATAGCGTTATTCTGTAATGTAAAAAAATCAAATGTATTTCAATCCATAGATGTAAAATCAATTTATGAAGTACCTTTAAAATACCAAGAAGAGGAATTAGATAAAAAAATATTAGATCACTTTGGTATTGTTAGTAAAAAAAATCCTAAATTAGATAATTGGAAGTCATTTAATAAAAAACTTAATAGTAAAAAAAATAATATTAAAATTTCAATTGTTGGTAAATATACGCATTTAAAAGATGCTTATAAATCTTTGCATGAAGCTCTAATCCATGCTGCAGTTTATAATAATGTTCATTTAGATCTAAATTGGATTGAATCATCTGATATAAAAAATTCAAAAGATTTAGAAAGTAAATTAGAAAAAACTAATGGAATTTTGATACCGGGCGGTTTTGGAAAACGTGGTGTTGAAGGTAAAATTTTATCTGTTCAATATGCAAGAACAAAAAAAATTCCTTTTTTTGGAATTTGTTTTGGAATGCAAATATCTATTATTGAACTTTCGAAAAATTTATTAGGTTTAAAAGATTCAAATTCTACAGAGTTGTCTAAGACCAAAAACCCAGTAGTTTGCCTTATAGAGGAGTGGACAAAAGGAAAAAAAATTTTAAAAGGTGAGAAATATAAAATTGGTGGATCTATGAGACTAGGCTCATATCCAGCTAAAGTTAAAAAAGATTCATTACTTTATAAGATTTATGGAAATAAGAGTTTAATCCATGAAAGACATAGACATAGATATGAAGTAAATAGTTCATATAAATCAATGTTAGAAAAAAAAGGAGTTATTTTTTCAGCAAATTCTCCAGATGGAAAATTGCCAGAAGCTATAGAGCTTAATAATCATCCTTGGTTTATAGGTGTTCAATTTCATCCCGAATTAAAATCAAGACCATTTACCCCTCATAAAATATTTATTTCTTTCATTGATGCCGCTATTAAAAATAAAAATTTAAATTTATGAAAAATAAAATTATTAAAATAAAAAAATTTAGTTTAGGAAATAATTTGCCATTAACCTTAATTGCTGGCCCTTGCCAGATTGAAAGTAAAGATCATTGTCATATGATAGCTTCGAGAATTAAAGAAATAACTAATAAATTAAAAATCGGATTTATTTTTAAAAGTTCCTTTGACAAAGCGAACAGAACAAGTTTGAAATCTCAAAGAGGAGTTGGCCTTGAAAAATCTTTATCTATATTTGATTTCATTTCAAAAGATTTAGATATTCCTATTTTAACTGATGTGCACAACGTAGAACAATGTAAAATAGTTTCTGATGTTGTTGATATTATTCAAATACCTGCTTTTTTATGTAGACAAACAGACCTACTAGTAGCTGCAGCTAAAACAAATAAAGTTATTAATGTTAAAAAAGGTCAATTTTTAGCACCATGGGATATGAAAAATGTTATTAAAAAAATTGAAGATACTGGTAATGACAAAATACTACTTACCGAAAGAGGAGTAAGTTTTGGGTACAATACATTAGTTTCTGATATGCGATCATTGTCAATTTTGTCTGATTTTGGATATCCAGTAGTTTTTGATGCAACCCATTCTGTTCAACAACCAGGCGGCAAGGGTGATAGTAGTGGAGGGGAAAGAAAATTTATTAGTTCATTATCAAGAGCTGCCGTTGCGGTGGGGATTTCAACAATTTTTTTAGAAACGCATGATAACCCAGACAAAGCACCATCTGATGGAGCAAATATGATACCACTAACAGATCTTGAGTATTTGCTTAAAAATTTAATAGGAATAGATAAATTAATTAAGACAAAATAATAATGTCAGTTATTACAAAGGTTAAAGCTAGACAAGTCTTTGATAGCAGAGGTTTTCCTACAGTAGAAGCAGAAGTAATATTAGCAGATGGCTCTATAGGACAGTCCATTGTTCCCTCAGGAGCTTCTACAGGCTCCTACGAAGCTCATGAACTTAGAGATAAAAGTAATGAGTACCTTAAAAAAGGCGTTTTGAATGCAGTAGAGAATATAAATTCAGAAATTAATAAAAAGTTAAACGGACTATCTACCTTCGATCAAAAAAAAATTGACAACTTTTTAATTAAACTTGATGGCACTAATAATAAAAAAAGATTAGGCGCAAATGCTATTTTGGCCGTATCTATAGCAAATGTTAAAGCAGCTGCTGCCTGTGATAAAACTCCACTCTATAGGTACCTGGGTGGTAATAATAAAAATAAGCTACCATATCCAATGTTAAATATAATTAACGGAGGAGCACACGCAAATAACTCTCTGCAAATACAAGAGTTTATGATTAGGCCAGATGGGGGAAAATCATTTTATGATTGCTTGAGAATGTCATTTTTAGTCA
>Ga0247843_1010117_pt1 | contig 10160 bp, 7 predicted proteins | sample LaCruzMarch2017__FD_192420 | JGI IMG/M metagenome (GOLD analysis project Ga0247843, IMG submission 192420) | Freshwater microbial communities from meromictic Lake La Cruz, Castile-La Mancha, Spain - LaCruzMarch2017_8m | ecosystem: Environmental > Aquatic > Freshwater > Lake | place: Spain...
AAGAATAAAGAGGGCGAAGTAACGTCCCTGTCGGATGAGAGGATTGCAAAGTTGACGAGTATCGGGTTCGTTTTTGAGGCAGAGTAATGGGTGGATATTGTATGTTGTGGAGAATAGGTTCTGCTATCCGAGGCAAATCCAATTGAACCAATATCATTTTCAATTCTATGTAATTTATCTTTTCTCAGCAGTGCTTAACTGTAAGCATTCAAGCGGTATCTTTGGTGTTTTGTAAGTGAATTCATGATCTTTTGTTTGTAAACTTAAACCAAGAAGTCTGGTATCACATCTGTACCACCAATCACATCTGTACCACTTCAATCTTGAAAGACTACATACTCTAGACTAAAATAGCAGAACATAATCGAACTGAGGATGTCGTACACAAACGAAGACTGAAGCACCTGGAAGATACTACAGTAACGATACAAAACACTCTCACACACATCTCTCACAATTCCTACATCAAGGCGTTGCATCGCTGATCTTCTTGGTTTTGTCTTTTTTCTCTCTCACAAAACTGAAGTAAAATCCCGAAAGCTCAACTTCAAACATTTCTCATTTCCTTCGTTTGGGGAGGAAGGAGGAACAATGAGCGGACGTCGAGAAAAGAGGACGAACAAGAAAGATAAGAATGTTGCCCCAACCAAAGCTGAAGGAGAAACAGTTGGAGATGTCGAGGCCGAGGTCGAGGACGAGATTGAGGCCGAGGTTGATGAAGAATCTCCGTCATCCACAAATGACGGTAAGAAGACAAGGAAGGTAAAGGAGTCGGTAATTGATCATACCTATCGTGACTACTCGTTAGTTGAGGTTGAAGATGAGGAAGAAGTTCCTAACGCCGGGGAGGAGGAACACCGCCCGACGGTGGCTAGGGCGGCAGCAGGTGTCGATTTGTCTAAGAATTCCAACTTTCCGGCCAAGTTGCATGCGATACTTAGCAATCCTGGCTATCAGCACATTATTTGCTGGATGGTGAGTTCCATATCTATGATCTTTATAATAATTGTTTCTTACTCATACACTTCATCAGTCTCACTCGTTTTATTTCTTATCTCTCATCGCCACAATCAATAAAATTCAATCTACCCTCAAACACCAGCCCCATGGAAGGAGTTGGAATATTATTGTGAGTATTATCTTCTTCCTCATTTCATGGCATTAGATCCCTTAAGCTGTTACTCATGAAATGTTTTACTTATTTTATTCCCATCTATTCGTAGGACAAACATCTATTGACCACGTTAGTCCTTCCTAAATTCTTTGCTCATGGCAAGTTTGAGAGTTTTAATCGATCAGTGAATGGATGGGGATTCAAACGTCTCTTGCGTGAAGGACCGGTACGTAGTATATTGTCAAGCTCAACTATCAATCTTTAACCTTATCCCATCCTCTACGCCACATCTCAATGCTGTTTCTTCATTCCTTCATTCTTTCATTTCATTCAAATAATTGTAGGACAAAAGAACCTATTATCACGAATGCTTCTTACGAGGACGGCCAGAGCTCACGGGTCTCATGCAACGTCTTAGTAATCCGGGTAAACGTCTACCAGACAAGGCAGGTGAACCCAACTTTTACGAGATTAGTAGAAAGTATCCCTTACCGGAATTAACACACATGGAGCCATACCACGGTGGACTACAGAGTTCACCCATGTCAAGCGGTCATCCACCTCCTCCTGGGATGCTACATCACCCCTTTGCATACCCTCCCTCTGCTCAATATGGCATGATGTATGGTGGTGGGTATCATCATGGTATGTCACCTCTGGGTGGTATGCCTCCTCCATCACCAGCATCGTCGGCAGGTGGTAAAGGAGTGCAATCTCAACAGCAGTATTGGTCTGGACAATATGCGCCTAATTATCCACCGAATCCATATGGTTATTATCCCTATCCGCACATGATGATGGGCCCTCCACCACCACAAGCAATGGGAGCAGGAGGACCTGGGAACCCCTACCAGGGGTATTACTATCCATACCAACATCCATCATTTCCCCCATCCCCATTAGCCGCATCCTCACCCAACGGGGCTGCGGCGTTTGGGGTAGCAGCAGAAGAGAACTACTCCGTGAAGGTGAAGGAGGAGAAGGAGGCAGCAGTGAATACTGATGAGACGAATGGAGAAAAGTCAGATAACGACAATAAAGTAGAAGAAGCAGCGAAGGATGATGATGCACCCCCCGATGAAGATGATGAAGAGAAAGAATCTGTGGAAATTTAACATAATCATCAATGACGACATGATTAATTTTTGAGTAGTGGCATGATTCACAACTCGCACTGCAGACTCCCGATGTAAACCTCATATTTGTGTTCGAAATGTTTAAGCTAATAATTGTGTTAAAGCTGAAATCATTCACAGTTACGTCTTTTACAACATGGAGAGTATTGATTGATACACCGCCATGTAGGCTTCGGTCAGACATAATCCATTCAACATGAATTCACTAAGCAATGGATCTGTGGCCCAATTATTCAATGACCAATTGATACATGGTAAGACGAATAAGATACATCGCATCAATTGCAATTTAATAAGACGTATCTTTTTGATTAGGCTTGTCTTTTCTGTTACCATGCCGGCCTATGTTGTAATGTCAAAAGAAATAATATATATTTTCAGCAATGCAAGAGGGAAGCGAAAAAGTAAAACACTTTAGTTCGACGAATATATATATAACTTACAAGAGCTTCCTTGTCCTCGTTATTCTTCTTTCCGGCTAACATCGATTCAAGTGACCCAAGCTTGTCTTTCAACTCTTTCCACTTCAAAGTACTAACCCAAAAATCACTTATTGTATACACTGACCAAAAAAGACAACTAATTTGAGATACCTTATTCGCATTAATAAGTTTTCCGACTGTCTTGGGCATTTGCCATCCGACATATGCCAAATGGTCTAATGGATAATAACATATCATTGATCCGGCAAGTAAATATTTGGCAATTTTGGCTATAAGGGGGTTATCCCATGTCCCACCTGCCCATGACCCAGATCGGTAGGCTGCAATAGTATCAAAGAAACCATACATGCGAAATACGTATCTTGACATGCTCAGATCTGTATATATCTTACGCAAATCTGGCGATACACCACCGTTACCGTTGCTACTGCCGTTGCTACTGCCGTTGCGTTGTTGTTGTTGTTGTTGTTGTTGTTGTTGTTGTTGTTGTTTCGACTTGGAATAAATCACCGCCCATAAACTGTATTGTATAATTTTAAGACCCTGTTCGGCAGTGAATGTATTGCCACCGAATTTGCCCCATACGGTGAGAAATTTGTCAAACAATTTGCTGTAACCGCTTGACGACGTAGACGACACAATTGATGAATGTTGTTGTTGTTGTTGTTGTTGTTGTTGTTGTTGTTGTTGTTGTTGTTGTTGTTGTTGTTGTTGTTGTTGTTGTTGTTGCTGTTCCACTGATTTTGTTATTTCCTGCGTAGTAGTAGGAGTCGCTATCCCCGTGTCATCCTCAAAACTTTTCTCCCATGATTGCGGCGAGTCGTTAGGAGACGCAGTGGTGGTGATATCGGGCAAAGGTGAACCACGCTCCCCATCGTTGTCAGCCGACATGCTGCTACTGTTATTGGATGTCTTGCTACGCTGGCGTATGTTGGACATCTTGTTATTCTCAGGGCAAGGGCCGATCAATAAAAGGTCCTATCGTATCAATGCCGCCACCAAACCCTACGTACCTACCATATTGAGGAAAGTGTGGGTATCCTAAAAATCAGACGCCACGTTTCGTTACGACAGTCTTTTTGAGACGCGCCCTAAGTGCAAAAAGAACGTGTGTGTCATAACGGTGACACGCTCCCTGCTCGGCTCATTCAAAGTTCGGGTCCAGCTTGCAAAGACGGCAAGGTTCTTGCCCCGAGGAACTGTCATTGCGCACCAGAATAATAATATAATCGAAGACGACGATGAAGCGGAATAACAATTACTGCTACGGTAGAGCCACGCTGCTAGCCTTCGTGGCGAATTTGCTCCTCGATGGAGACGTTGCCGTCGCTTCGGCGCGTCAAGCTTCAGCTTCTGGGTCGTTGTTCGTTCGGCAAGGGAGGCGGCATCGGGAAGGAACCTTCCTAGCCACCGCCTTCGTTCATCAACTGCAGGTTTACAATAATAATTACGAGGGTGCAGTGACATTATCTTTTTCTCCTTCGGTCGTTGGGCCACGCCATTTCGTCAAGGATGATGGCTCGTCGTCTCAGGAGGCATTGCCGCCTTCGAACAACGGGGGCAGAGATCCCGTATCATCATTAGACGGGGAATTTTCACTCTTACGACGGCATTTGGAATTCAGTGAGCTAGATCTACAGCTATTTGCTGCCGAGCGTACCGCCCACCGTCCGCGTGGTACGGATGGTGGAGGAGACTCACAGCTCTATGACGAGTTCGTAGAGGTGGAAATTGGTCAATTTCATCCGGCCACAGAAGAAGCAGCACAGGGTTTGAGGACTATAGATAATAATGAGGGGAGTGATGAAATCAGTAGCAGCGAAGACAGCATCAATTGTGTCAATGGCGTTGGAGTATCCACGCTGAGCAGCAGTCCATTTTTCTTTGCCTCTCGTCCACAAGAGGTTGGAACTACGACATCAACGACAGCGACGGCAGCTTCTCCTTATGCCAATGCAGAAAGAGAAGACCTCACTCTTCCTCCCTGGCTCCTTCTGAACAATGCGAACTCTGCAACAATGAAACTCATCAAGCTTCGACGAGACTTGGGGCCGCACATATCAAGTAAGCAAATCGATCGCATCGTAAGAGCTATCCGATCAGCGTCCAACAATGATCTCAAAAAAGTTGCGGGTGCTGCCCATTTTTGTTCATTACTGGTTAACTCATTAGAGATGACCGACCCCGAATCTCTGTGCGCTGCTGCCTTTCACTATGCCTCACTGGTGGCCGTACGTGAGCGTGAGCTGTCATTGACATCGTCCAAGGGAACTGGGAACGATGATGATGAATCCTGTCCCGTCGAAGAGAATGAATGTCTCTATCAGGCTGGACCCGATGCCAAATATCTCTGCGCTCTTGCGGGTAGTGGCATTGAGGATTTTGGCTCACTAACTGTCAAAATTGCTCTTGATGCTGCACGGCTCAAGTCGATGGAATCCCTCGCTGCTTCGGTTATGAGCTTGAAGAACGGCCGACTAGGACCGCTTCGGTCTAGCGATGCTCGTAACCTTCGGAGTCTGCTACTCACCGTGAATGAGGAGGGAGATTGGAGGGCATTAGCAATTCGGTCGGCTGCATGTTTGTATAGACTCGAGGGTCTTACAAGTTACCGCTCGATGATGGAAGGAGCCACACCAATGAAGAATGCAGAACAGAGGATTCTTGCAAGGAGGGACGGAGCTATGACCGACAAGAAGAAGACAAGACCTCCTACACCCGAAGAATCAAGGACGTCTCAGGAGGCATTGCACATTTACGCACCATTTGCTGCCCGGCTGGGGATGTTCCGGCTCAAAACCGAACTCGAAGATGCTGCATTCCGCACGCTCTGTCCGCGATCTCATGCCAAGGTCTTGAGCTTGTGCCGTGGTGAGAATACCAACAGCGTCGATGATGGTGAGGGGATGAAATCTATTTTGTCTGACATTTCAAATCAAATAAAGCGTCTCGTTCAGGAGGATACTCATTTTATGGACATCATTGAGAGCGTTAGTGTCATGGCCCGTGTGAAGGAGCCGTATTCCGTTTGGAGGAAGATGCTTAAGATAATTAAGGAGGATGAGAGCAAGAAGACACGCAATATTTCCATTCTTGATATCCCCGACGCCCTAGCGACGCGTATTGTCTTCTCAGCACGAAAGCTCACGTCGGACGAACCAGACACCACCACCCAACGTCGAGAGGAAGAGCTGTGTTACTATCTCTTTGACTTGTGCAAGCGAAGCTGGCCAGAAACTGCTGACTCAAGGTTCAAGGACTACGTGAAGAATCCCAAAGAGAACGGATACCAGAGCCTACATTACTCAAGTCGCAAGAGGTGGCGTGGAACAGACTGGCCTTTCGAGCTGCAGATCCGATCTAATGCCATGCATCGTGTCGCGGAGTATGGCGTGGCAGCACACTGGTCGTACAAGCGCACTGCCGTTGACGGGGACGAGACGGCGTCATCATCTAATCCCACCTTCGTATCGACCCATCGTCTAGATAAAACCTCCGAAGCCTACCTCAAGTCCGCACAGGAATGGCGCACACAACAGCGGGAGAATGCGATTGCGCTACCATCTTACGATCATGCAGAACCAGCAACTTACCTCGAGGATGAGATTCGTAGACAACGCAAACGCGATAGAGATGAGGTCCTTGCGCCATACCTCGAGGCACTGGTCGGTGCTCAGACGGATATCACAAGAGAGAATGTATTTGTCTTTGTGAGTGTTCAGCCAAATAAGAGTGACGATGGATCGTTGCCTCCCTGTGAGGGTACTGTCCTTTCCTTGCCTCAAGGTTCGCGACTATTAGATGCCATTCGATTGACGGAGAAATGCTTCTCATCCTTACCAGCAGGATCAGGTCATTTGTATGATGGTCGGAGTACCTTTGTTGCGTTACGAAATGGCAAGCATACATCGGCCATGGGCACAGAGTTGCTTAAGAGTGGAGACTTTTTGAGCATTTTGCCATCGAGTGAATTGGTCTCGTTGCGTTGAAGCAGCTAGGTTCTATGTTTACTTGTTGATTGTTCATTAATTGTTAGGAGTAGTTGTCCAGTATCTAGAAATGTAAATTATGATGTTCAAACATATTCAAAACCTATCGAAGCATCCATCCCAGTCAAATTGTTACAACTCTCTGTAACAACAGTCAAACTGAATGCAAGTATACCTCTGCCATTTCTATCAACCATACACGCTCTGTCTCGTTGAATTTCTAATTTCAGTGTAACCCTCCCTTACGCTTCGTCCAATCGGAGGGGGTGTTGAGGGAAATGATATTGTACCGTTCCCCCTAGCATATGCACCAAATACAAGAAAGAGAATGACAATTCCAACCAGGTAGTCCGATACAGTACTCTCTTTAATATCATCTTCGGTTGCTATGCTTTGATTACGCACATATCGAGCAGAATGTAAACCATCATTTCGTTTATTTTTCTTTGGTGCTGAATGAATACTATTGGTTTTTACATCTTTTTTGGAGGTATCGTTGTCTGACAGAGACACATACTTCGAATCTTCATGACCATTAGATTCTTCCCCCGCAGATTCATCATATTCACTATCACTAATTTCGGTCATATTGAATCCAGATACTGTATTACCTTCATCTGACTGATGCTTTGTATTGAGCCTGCGAGTATTCGACTTGAGAAAAGTATTCTTCGATACATGATTCATTGCAACAATGTTGTCAGCCCCTCCTCCTTCAGCTGAGGACACTGTCAATTGCAATATAGAAACAATCGTCAGAATGACAAGTGAAGCAAGAGTGGGCTTGTTTATGGTAGTATGACGTCGTGACATTGCCATTGTGTCTCGAGTGTGAGATATATGTGGCAATGATCCATGATAGGATGTTCCAAGAGATCCTGAATATGTGTCAAAGTTATTGACAATTCCTTCCTGTCGCCAATCCTCGAGGAGTGATGAACGGTTTCTTGATGAAAGTTTGATAGATCGTCGTCTCATAACTTCTCCTTCGATAACAGTTCGACTATTTAATTTCCCCTGTGCTCCAACATCCAGTCGACGAAAAGCTGCAAATGTTGACTTCACGTCATCTTCACTAATCCGTCCTAACCGAACGAGCATTGCCAAAGAGAACATTTCTCGTGTACACTCTTCTAATCCATCAGGTCTATCGGTTGCAAGTTTAAGTCGTTGTATTAGTCTCCCCGTTGACAATTCACGTAATTCATCATCCGTTAGGTGACTACCAAACTGTCCAAGTACAGCAATTTCCATACGACGTTTCCGTAGTTCTAATGGTATCATACTAATAAGGGACATATTCCTTAATAGTACACTTCCGGCAATGACAGTAAATATTGTAGTAAATAACTTACCAGCCGTTGTGACTGGCACTATATCACCATACCCCACACTTGTTAGTAGTACTGTAGTAAAGTAGAATGAATCTACAGCTGACATACCCTCAATGTAATGAAATCCAACACTCCCCGCTGCAATAATAAATATTGAATTCATTAATGCCTGTCTTAATGTTAAGAAGACATATTTGGCAGCCTTTATTCGTGTCATTGCCTTATTTGGATTCATTGAGGAGTTGGTGCTTTCAGTTGTGGATGTGGATGCAAATGAATGATTATCATCATCAATTATGTACGACTTTGTACTATCTATTATTCCTCCGTCGTTCGTAGCAATATTGTAATTCAAATTAGGATCCGTGAATGATCGTGTAGAAGTAGTTGTAGCAGAAGTTGTAGCAGTAGGAAGTGTATACATATATGACGATGGTGTTGGTTGCGATCGACGCAATAAATCAGTAGCACCACCAACCCCCTGTCGAAATGACGTTGATTCATCAACATGCGGTACATCCATTTCATGACTAAAATTTCGACGCAATGAATGTCTTATCCCCCCACCACCAACGTCTATTGACATGTGTCTTGTGTGAGTTTTCTGGCGGTCATTAATATTTCCTTCACATATATCTAACCCAACAATTTCTGTCTCTTCATCATCATCAGATTCGTCCTCTTCTTCGTATTCTTCTAAACTAACATCACTAGATGCATACAACCCATTCATCATTGCTCGTCTTTGTTCCTGCCGCTGTTGGATAATTAATAACATGCGTTTCTTCTCCAACTTGGCTTCCAACTTGGCACAATTAGGACAATCACGTATCTGCGCTATCCGTGCCTCCCTCTTACTTAATTCATCCATACTCCCCACAAGTAATGTCCCTAATAGTAAACCTATAGTCGCCACGCCAATATATATAAAGCATGTACATACAATCTTGGCACCATCAGAGGTGGGTACAAAGTCACCAAGTCCCGTAGTTGTTAATGTAATGACCGAAAAGTAGACACAATCGATAGGTGACCAACCTTCTTCTAAACCAAATACGAATAATGATGCCACGAGGTATAAAACAAAGTATAATGCCAAGTATCCCTGTGGCGTCACAATAACATCTAACATACGTCCAACACCATTAGTAGGAGTATTAGTATTGATTGATGTAGCTGCTGTGGCAAAGTTGATATAATCACGTTGATTCGTTTTACAATTTGGACAATAGAACATTGGCATAATCTTTGTTGATGCTGCTGCTGCTGCAGCTGCTGCTGTTGTACTATCATATGGTCTTCCCTGGTAGGGTTTATCAAACGGACGGTCAAAACGTTGAAGTGTTATTGCGTCGTCAAATTTTGTTATCACCGCATTGTTGTTGGTTTTATTTTTCGTCACAACATTTGCAGCAGCTGCATGTTGGTATGGACTTTGGAATTGCACCCGTCGACTACTATTATCAATGCCATCGCCTTCGTTGGTTCGACTAACGCAGCGGCTCGCGGTACTCCCATAGGACGACGATGCCGACGTCCCCTCCTCTTCTGATGACGACGACGACGTGGACGAGTCATCATCGTCGCTTCTTCTTCGTCGACGTCTGTTTGGCTGCAAAGACGACTGCGAAGAAGAACGTCCATCGACGGCATCTCCATCATCATGATCATTTTTCTCATTCACAATTGTCTTGCGAGGGAGGTGCAAAGTAGAGCGCTTATTCATGCTAAAAATCGTAATCAGGAATCCAAAAGCAATGATCTACGTCGTCTGGGCTACACCCTGAACAGCAATCTACAATAACCATCGCCCGGAGGGTGAATGGAGTTGAGGGATTTATGCTTATGTGGTGTCGGCCCGCCACGTGAGAGTAGAGCAGACCCGTAGTCGAGCGTCGTCGTTCGTTCGTTCGTAGCAAGTATCTATCTAGGAATCGTTTTGGACACAGCGTCCGAAGGCCCACACAGTTTGTTTGTCCCAATAATGACACGATTTGTCCGAATAGAAACTTGATTCGTCCAAATAAAGACAAAAAATACTTAACGGTAGTGATGTTTAGATTTCTTTTACTATTTTTTGCTTATTGATGAGAAGCGCGACTCATTTCTCCCTTCCGGTTCGTGGATTGTCCTCTTTTGGCTTC
>Ga0247843_1010120_pt1 | contig 10157 bp, 11 predicted proteins | sample LaCruzMarch2017__FD_192420 | JGI IMG/M metagenome (GOLD analysis project Ga0247843, IMG submission 192420) | Freshwater microbial communities from meromictic Lake La Cruz, Castile-La Mancha, Spain - LaCruzMarch2017_8m | ecosystem: Environmental > Aquatic > Freshwater > Lake | place: Spain...
ATGCGAGAGCGTCCTTATCTTTGTTCGCCTCATTCTCCCTATTCCAACCACTGTAAAGCTCTATATCTATAAGGCTTGGTTCCAGGACTATACTTTGATATCCGATAAGTTTCTTCGCACCTATTTCGGTCTCAATTAAAATACTTTTCTTAAGACTAATTTCAATCGACACTTTTTTTAACGGTACTTGTTTCTTTTGGCCGTTAGATTCAGGTTTTGAGACTACGCAGGAAAATAACGCAAGAGTAGTTGCTACAAAACATGCAAATATGGCTAAAAATTTATTCTGTTCAGTCAAATTTTTACTAATCATTTATCGGCTGGTTGATTTGATTACTTGCTAGTGGGTTGGGAACATAGATTTGATCTTAAATTCATAGAACATCAAAAATGCTGAAGTCTTGTATCAACAATATAGCCTACTATACGTATAAGTTCGCATCATGTTATACCATATGGGAACTTGCTCGATAATTGTAGAAACTATATTGCTTGTGCATGTTGACGCCTGGTGGGCTGAACCATGAGACAGACTTTAGGCGGACAATGAATTTATGGCTAGAACTAAACATGCTTAAAAAGAAAACTTTGTTCTCCTTTCCCGCGTGGATGTCCAGTTCAATCGTTGAACCAATATTCGGTTTATTTATAAGTCGTCTGGGATGTACCGAAAATCTCGATGACTTGGAGGATGGGCGTAACATCTAAATACCTACTCTTATCCTACATCCAGAGGATTAAAGTTGACTCGCTGTTCTCTTTCAAGAATAACTAAAAATAGATTATTTCGTAAATATTTGTAAAAGTTGCTGCTGCAGCTGCCCTTAAATCACAAGTCTTTGGAGCATTCGGCAAACAAACACAAGTTTAATTCTACCGGAGGAAGGATACTGAATGTTAAATTACTCTAAATGGCGATCAAGTTTTAAAGTTTTTTCATCCATTGGTGTCCCGGCAAATTGATCGACCAAAGAATATTTGGCTCACGCCTGAGCCAAAATGTGGAAATATGGTGTGGCTTAACAATTCTCACATCAACAACAAAGATAAGCTGCTCTTCACCGCCAATTTTGGAGCAGCAGAGCCCAATGCTTTCTGCAAACAGCTGCTGGATACATTAGGTCCACGTAAATAATTGAAATCTCAGGAGAAGACCCAATCCTCACAGGACAGAATCAGGAGACTCCCTATGATTTAGGAGGCAATCACCTCGGAGAGGCGGGCAAAGAAAGATTGGGGGAGGTGCTGGAGAGCGTGGTGGCTATGGAAGTGGCTTGGGGAGTAACTTGGATAAGGGATGAGCGATACTTAATATGGACCTAATAAACGATACTAATTCGCCATCAACATATGATGCTCAACAAGATTATCTGCGTAACACTTTTGGCAAGCACACTTGCAATCTCATCAAGTCACGAAGCGAGAGCATGCAGCTTCGGACCACTCGATAACATCAAGCTCGGCTTAACACTAAACCAAGTCTTTTCTGCGATATACAACTCATGCGGAGGAGAAGTCAAAATTAATCGTGAATGCGGCAACGATGGTTGCGACAAAAATGAACAGCAGTTTGGCAAACAATTTAATTTATGTAGCGATGAAGGCAGATACTTCCCAAAGAAATGCATCGTAATTCGCAATGGGTCTGTTGTAAAAATCAAATAGCATAAATCCGTTTTTTGGTATTTATCATTCAGTAATTGTTTTAACAATCACGCCCCACGGCAGCTCGCCATATACTTGACGTTTCATCAGCTGGGCAGATGATCATTTCGGTGGCAAACTGCTCAGCAGGGCGGACGAAGAAGGATTTGGGAGGTTCTGAGAGGCGCTTGGAGTAGTTTAGTTTGGATTTGGTATATATTGCAAGAATAATGGCTAAACCCATTCGCAGGCCCTCTATTTATTCCAACAGAAGAGCCGCGGCGCTAATCTCAGTAGCGATAGTATATCTATATGCTTTTTACGATGATGCCGTTGCGCAACAAGCAACAATAGGAGGAAACAGCTGCGGAACTGGATGCGCAATATCAATTGAACAACTGGCTAGCCCGCAAAGGCTTGGGAATGGTTGGTCAAAGGTTTTAGTAAAGTAGACTTCAAGAGAATATGGTATGAATGGAAAGCTGGCGAGGAAATCATCGTCAACTTTCTGGCAATTTGCCAAATGCAATGGTGATGTAATTGGAAAAGGATTTAAGTCTGACGGGTCTGACGCAGTTTCTAGCAGAATATATAGCGAGGAAGGCTTGAGACTTGATTGCGGATCTGGTTGCGGAGCAGTTTATCAAAAATGGGAAACGCTATGTAATGCGCCCTACTGAGGAATCAGAGGTATATCGAGTAAGCCCGATAACAACAAGGCGTTATCAAGAAGTATTACAAGTGTTGGCTTCTATTAACATTTGCAAATCGTCCTACACCAGCACGCTACCTTATTAGCGCTTCATCAGCAGGCAGCCGTTCAGCTCGGGAAAGTACCTCGGAGGGGCGGTAGAAGAAGGATTGGGGCAGGTGCTGGGAGGGCGTGGTGGCTATGGGAGTGGCTAGACATTAAAAGACTAAAATGAGCGACAAAATCCCTACAGCATGAAATGCCAAGAATAAAAACTGTGATCGCCTTTGCGGCAATCTCATTAAGCATCGCATTCAATCTGAGCTATCCCAATAAGTTGCTAGCAAGTCGCGGCTTGGGATCTGATCCAGAACAAGTAAACATTTATGCTATAAAATCAGTTAAGCCCAGGGGACTAAAGTTAGCGAAAGGCTGGATTACCTACAATGACGGTGACAGACTCCTCGGGGTATTTAGTATTTATTGCCCATCAAAAATGATAAGACCAACTAAATATGAATTACAAGACCGTCACGGAAAGGTCAAGAAGAAAGGAGATTGGTGGGAACCTGCATTTAAGCCAAAATGGAAAACAGAACACGAACTTGTTAGTTATACATGCAACAGTTCCGATTTTGGATTCTTCCAGTAGTCAGTAAGAATAACTTAAAGAGCTTCTTAATTACACAATCATGCCCTACAGCAACTCTCCCAAGGCTTGACGCTTCACCAGTAGGCAGCTGATGAGCTCTGGGGAGACCTGCTCGGCGGGGCGACAGAAGAAGGATTTTTTTTTGGGGGGGGGTGGTGGTGCTTACTAGGAGTGGTTTAGATTAGAACTGTAATATATTTAAAGAAGCATTATGGACAAACACATTCTCAGGCTTTCTATTTATTCCAGTAAAAAAGCCGCAGCGCTACTTTTATTGGCATCAACATTTCTATACGTCTTTAGAGAAGATGCCGTTGCACAACAAGCAACAATTGGTAGCTATGGATGCGGCACTGGATGCGCAATATCAATTGAACAATTGGCTAGTCCGCAAAGAATTGGGAATGGGTGGTCTAAGGTGCTCGTAAAAGAAACAACCAGGTTTTACGGACCAGATGGACGGGAAACAAGCTTTAGGGGCATACAATCAGGGCAAAGCGAGAAGTTCTGGCAATTCGCCAAATGCGATGGAGATGTCATTGGAAAAGGATTCAAATCTGATGGTTCTGACGCAACTACTATAAAGATATTTGACGAGGATGGAAGGAAGATATATTACAATGCTGGTGGTCAAACCTACTCCAAATGGGAAGCTCTATGTAATTCTCCACACTGAGATATCACATATATACTAAGCATTAGTGAAACTCAATAAGTTATCATCTAAACGTTTTAAATTGATTTATATCTAGTTCTAATTCGACTTAAGACGTATCATTATTTGCCTGCCTACCAACCACAAAGCAGCTAACCTGCTCTGCAGGTTGGACGAAGAAGGATCAAGGGAGTTGCTGGAAGAGCATGGTGGCTTTGAGGGTGACTATTAAATTGATGCTAATGTTCACAGAGAAGCTTCCGACAAGAATGCTTAGGAAAGCCTGTAATTTCCTGCTAGTTGCGAGCACGTTGGTTTCCGCCACCTCTTGTAATGCGTCAGAAACTGTCTCAAATATCAAATGCGAAGCTTATGGAGACGCTGTTGTTGCAACTAATACAGGCGAACATATACTTGAACAACGCCTGATCAAGTATCAAGAATTAGAAGAATATGGGCGAAATATGTCAGGAAAAAGAGGGGGTCAAAGAGCAATCTGCACAATTAAAAATGATCCACCAGGATACAAATGGCTTTCATGCGGCAAAGACGGAACCAGCTATATTACCTATGCGACTGGGAGCAGCCAGAAGCTATTTGAAGTAGAGGAAGTAATAACCAACAATGTCCAACATCGCGGCTGGTCTGGAGCTTGCAAAGTAAAGCTCTAAATAAACTTGTATCAGCGTATTCCATAGCTCAGATAAGCATTAAACCGCCCAAGATCCCCAAAAAGGGTTTCGTTGCTTGGTGAGCAGCGGCAATAGCCGTGGCAGGTAGTAGATGGACTCGGGGGCAACCTGCTCGGCGGGGCGAACGAAGAAGGATGGGGGAGGTTCTGGGAGAGCGTGGTTCCTATGGGAGTGGTGAGCATGGCAATGGAGCAACTGCAGCCAGTATTCATATGCTTGTAAGTGTGTTACGGTTACTTTTACAATCTACAAATAGAAGAAGGTTTTAATGATATTATTTGATGAATCTAATAATTAATTTTGTATGTTTAAATGCAATCGCTTCATTCCATTGGTATTTCTTCTAATTCAAGCATTAGTTATTGCTACTGCTTCTAACGTTTTGGCGGAAAAAGTTTATGAAGGATATGAACAAACAAATAAGGCTACCTCAGGATCTAAAGATGCATTTTGTCAATACGGGGAGGGACGAGAGTTCTGCAGAGTTAAGGTTAATTCAGCTACAAATAGCATTACTACTTGGATGCCGCTTACCAGGGAAAGCCCAAAAGCATTTACTTACAAAGGGTCATGCTTAAAAAAAGGATGTGTTCTAATCGGACCTGATTTTGGGTATCCAACCAGGGATAAATATAGATTAATCTATATTTCTAGCAAGAAAATAATCTGGCTAGAATTAGACGGTAATAAATTAAAGCAAACAATTGAGTTTATGTGATTAATGCCATTAGGAGGCGAGCTGGGTGAGCGGTGGGATGAGGAGTTCAGTAAACTAGACATGAAAACACAATCAAACTAAAAATGCGTAGTTTAATTTTCAAAATCCTGGCAATGCTTATCTTGCCGACAGCAACAACTTCATCATTCGCTCAAAACAGCTCATCCGTTTATACTTGTGAAGCATTTGCTCGAATGAGCGGCGCATCACTTCCACGTACCATGCCCTGCAAAGACGGGAATATGCTCTACAAAAGTTTCAACTTGTATTGCGAAGCAAAAACCTTTCAAGATGACATTCGGCGGCTTGGGGGATGCAACAAAAAATATTTTGATAAACAACGGTCAATCTACGGGCAATAAGGGTCTTTAATTGCATAACTTCTTTCGCTCCTGGCTGAAGGTGCGACAGGGCCACGGGTGATCAGTTGATCGGTCACCTTGCCCCGTTCCACTCCCCACTGTTTGCAAAGCACATCGAGCCCCGCGAGCGGAGAGAGCTCTTAGGGCTTGCCGCTGACTCAACACCTAAACCTGCAGCACCTTCGCCTTACCGCATCGGGCATGGTGGTTATTAACGGCGCAATGATTACTAAACATTAGGACAGGCAGTTTTCTTTGTTGCAGCTTCTCCAGAGACTTGGCGTTTCACCAGCAGGTTCGGAGACCTCCTTGGGTGGGACTTTGACGCGAAGGCACTGCACAACAAAGTATTGAGAGGGGTGGAATGGATACGCCAAATCAGTTTATTTTTTTAGCTCTGCCAATAGGTCTCCAATGAAGTCACTTTGCAAGCAGGTTCTAGCGTCAATTGCTCTATGCATAGCATTTACTACGTATGCGATTGCTTGCGAAAAACCAAAGCCTGGGACATATTGGCTGGGATGGGGCACTGCACGTCTAATTGTGCCGCCAAAGGGCAGACCATATCAATACTTCAGAACTGAGAAATACGATTTACCTGGAAGATACTGCTTATCGGGAGACAACGCAGGCGTAATAAGGACTGAACCAAATGGCAAAGCCTGGGCTTATAAACCAAGCCCAGATTAAATGATCTTTTTTCATGCCCATTATTTTTCAGGCTTCTCAAAACTTATGTTTGATTAAAGTTTTTGGCTTACACAATCACGCCCCACAGCAACTCGCCATCCGCTTGGCGCTTCACCAGCAGGCAGCCGATCAGCTCGGGGGCAACCAGCTCAGCGGGACGGCAGAAGAAGGATTGGGGGAGTTGCTGGGGGAGCATGGAAGCTATGGGAGTGGGCTAGGTGATAAGCTTAAAAATGATATGTATACTTTAAAAACAATACGCAGAAGAAAGAATTAAACTACTTATTATTTTTGATGAAAGCACCAGTAACAAATGAATCCTTTTAAATACCTAAAAATTGCTTCTGCAGCAATCGCATACGTTGCAGTTTTCTCTCTTCAGCCGTCTATTTCCCAGACTGCTAGGAGACAGCCACCTTGCAGTTATAATGGTGGAAGATATATCCCCGTAAGACACATTGACAATGGTGGAGCTTTTTCACTTTTTTGGTCAGACGGACCAAGGATGACGTATGTCTGGCGAGGCTCAAATATGGATCAGTGGAATGTTACCGATACACTTGGAGGCCGATGGCATTATGGTGACTACAAAGATGGCGGTTCCTTTACTTTAACCAACTTGGACAACGGCAATCAGATTAGATGCATAAGACGGTAGATTCAGGCAACCTCTATTAGCCGGATACTCTAACGACAGTTCGTTATTTGATTAGCGTTTCAAAAGTAAGCAGTCGATAATCTCAGGAGCGGAGAGCAATCAGAACGAGCTGGAAAAGAAGTTAGGTGGAGTTGGTGGAAGAGCATGGTGGTTATTGGAGCTGATTGGGACGGGGTGGAGAAGTAGAAAGGATGGGCAAAACCAAAGAAGACACATTAATTATTTAAGCGATTCGCACAAGCGCATTGCGATGACTACTGAATCACAACCATCTTAATCCTCTAGCTTTTATCAGACATGCAATTATCCAGCTAAATTTAAAGCTCTTTGCGCCCTTGGGCGAGATCTGATAAGATTTCAAGATGATTCACCTAGGATACAAACATCAATGTCACGTAGCTATGGCGCAAAATTCTGTAATTTTCTTATGAAGAGCAAAGTACTGTTTTCAATAGCATTTTTTGCGATCTTTATAATCTTATTGTTTAAATCGGATAATTTTTCTAAAAAATCTTTAACACTTGCACAGACTTCTAAAGAGAAATCTGAAGATCCCTATTTTGTAACGCCACAAGATGCATTTGTACCATATGGAACTGCTAGAGAAGGTATTCTTACCTTCAGAGGGAATCCGACTCGGAATTATTATGGGGATGATCCAATACCAGAAAAAGTCCCGAAAATTCGCTGGGTTTATCCAGCAAAAGGAACAATGTGCTCAGTTTCTTATCTAAGAGATAAGGGTGATTTATGGTGTGGCATGGGTTGGACTGGTCAACCTGTGGTCTTCAGGGAAAAGGGAAGGTTATTGATTGCTTATGGCGCATTCGACAAAAAGATTCACTTAATGGATGCAACATTAGGCAGGGATATCAGCCCTCCACTGCTTACAGGTGATATTATCAAGGGTTCAACCACTGTTGATCCCGATGGATTTCCACTTCTTTATATTGGCTCCAGGGATAATTTCTTACGGATCGTCTCATTTGAAGATTACAAACTAAAAGAAGCTTGGAAATTAAATGCATACGCAGTAAACCCAGTATTGTGGGATGACGATTGGGATGCATCCCCTCTAATATTAAAAGATTTTCTCATAACAGGCGGCGAGAATGGACATTTACATATTATCAAGTTAAATCGCAAGCTATTGTCTGATGGCAAGATTTCTATTCAACCTAAGCTCCAGCATAATGTATGGGGTTGGGACGAGAAACTCTTGCGAGACTTTCCCAAACCTGCGGTCTCGATAGAAAACTCAGTAGCAGTATTTAAAAATACTGCTTATTTTGCTAATTCTGCAGGGCTACTTCAGGGCTGGGATCTCTCACCTATACTTAAAAATAAAGCACCAATTAGAGTTTTTCGCCTCTGGTTGGGTGATGACATAGACGCATCCATAACTATTGACGGCAAGGGATATCTTTATGTAGCTGCTGAGTACGAAATAGCAAATACTCGTTCAAAGCAAGTAGGTCAGCTTCTTAAGATTGATCCAAGCAAAGAGGGGGATAATGCAATCGTCTGGGCTAAACATATTCGCAACCAAATACCAGATGGTATTTGGTCTACACCAGCATTAACGGAGAAATTACTTGTTGCAACAACCAACTCCGGCAAAGTCTATGGTTTAGATCCAGTAAATGGAAAAGAGTTATGGCAACTTAGTTACGGAAAACAACAACTTTGGAGTTCACCTATTATTATCAAGGACCGTCTACTAATAGCTACATGTGATGGAAGGTTAGATGCTTACAGCCTGGATCCTCGCTCTGCCCCATCATTACTCTGGTCGCTAAAAGTGTCTAACGGATGTTTTGAAGCAACCCCAGCAGTATATGACGGCAAAATCTTCATAGGAAGTCGAGATGGCAAATTGTATGGAATCTGGTAACTATACTTAAGAGTCTGGTCTATTTATCCATGTTTTGATTGATTAATTTGAGATTTTTCACCTACATCTCTTATTATGCTTGCATCAGCTCATCTTACTCATGATCAATTGTCACCGATTGCCTTGATGGTCGTTGGCATTATGGTTGCGCTAATTTGAAGGGTCGCCTTTTTTAAATAACTTGGACAACGGCAATCAGATTAGATGCATAAGACGGTAGATGCAGGCAACCTCTATTAGCCAGATCCTCTAACGACTGTTCGTTATTCGGTTAGCGTTTCAAAAGTAAGCAGTCGATAATCTCAGGAGCGGAGAGTAATCAGAACGAGCGAGAGGAGAAGAATTAGTGGAACAATTATTACTATTTCATCGCTGGGGGAGTAGCATTCGGGTGTTGATTTGTTTTCTAAATTCAATGCTGAGAAAAGCAACTGCAGGTACAGCTTTGATTATCTTATTTAGCGTTGGTGGGATCATTTCCGCATTTGCAAATCCACCTCTATTAGATGGCAGTTATTTCGGGTACGAAGAGGGAGTAACAGTGAGGAATGGAAGGCTTGCGAGCTGCAATTATCCAGGACCCAATTATGGTTCATGCAAAGGATTTAGCGCAATTCAACTTACAGAAAATACAATAAAAATAAATCTAAGCGGCGTCCCAGGCTATTTGAATGGAAGTCGTGTTCTTTGTAAAGTAGGAGCCACTGGAAGTAATGATCAAAGCAAGCAATGCACTTCAACTGGCTGGAGATAGTTAATCAAACTTTGCCTTGCTAAGTGATCGGTTCCTGGAGCGCGGCCCCTCTTATCGCCCCTTAAAAACCATTCCTCAGAACCATCACTGGCCTTACAGAATCTCGTTATTTAGTTGGCCTTACACCATCAGGCAGCCAGTCAGCATTTGGCTGTTGGAGTGGGCTTAAAATAAATGGTACAGTAAGGAATAGGAAGCCGAAGCAAACCAGAATGTTGCATAATCAGCAAGACAGATGCTATGATCATTTAGATAAAATGTGTTTTAAGAGATGAATCCAGCGATTATTATCAAAACCATTATTTTATCAACTATCCTTGTCATCTACCAGCTAGCAACAATCAAAGAGACAAAGGCTCAAGATGGGTGTCAAGCAGCAATAGAGAGAGTAAAATTTGATATTCAAGGGCGCATTGGAGCGGTTGTTTCAAATGTTAAAAGAGTAAGCACAATAGAGTGGAAGGGTGATGGTGAATTCATGAAGAATTACCAATCCCCATTTAACAATGCCGATGAAATTATTGTTTTACATCTAGCATCCCATATGGGAAGGGGGTCAATAACTCGCAAACAAGGTCAGGCTGCTGAGAATTTAATGAATAGCTCTCGGCTAACACGCGAATATGCTGAACAGATAACTTCAACTTGCGGACCCGTAGCAAGTGTGAAGTTTTTCTATTGGGAATGGTATCAAGGCTGGTCTTTGCATAAGAACAATGAACTTGTAGAAGACAAGTGCAAAAACCC
>Ga0247843_1010125_pt1 | contig 10155 bp, 7 predicted proteins | sample LaCruzMarch2017__FD_192420 | JGI IMG/M metagenome (GOLD analysis project Ga0247843, IMG submission 192420) | Freshwater microbial communities from meromictic Lake La Cruz, Castile-La Mancha, Spain - LaCruzMarch2017_8m | ecosystem: Environmental > Aquatic > Freshwater > Lake | place: Spain...
AGAAATAGGCCCTGGTACTGCAGGACTTACCCGCGCCATCCTAGAGCTTAATCCCAAAAAACTAATAGCAATAGAGACCGACAAAAGGTGCATAGGGTTACTAAACGAGATCAAAACAATCTATCCAAATCTTGAAATTATTGAGGCAGACGCGCTTAAAAAAAGTATAAAGGATTTGCTGCAAGGTCATTCCCAAAAAGCAAAGATAATATCAAATCTTCCATACAATATAGGAACTACTCTAATTCTAAACTGGTTCAAAGAATTAGAATATATTGAATCAATAAATGTAATGGTTCAAAGAGAAGTAGCAGACCGTATCTCGGCAGATTCTGGCAATAAAACATATGGTCGCTTAAGTATTATATCACAATTGCTTTGCAACGCTAAGAAGCAGTTTGATGTAAGCCCTGACGCTTTCTATCCAAAACCTAAAGTATGGTCCAGCATTATATCTTTAACCCCTAAAAACGAAAGACCAACAATAGATGAAATTTCAGTCCTTGAAAAAATAACACAGGCTGCCTTTAGTATGAGAAGAAAAATGCTAAAATCTTCACTAAAATCAATAGTTCCTGAAGACATTATAGGTCAAGATAGATATGCTCTTAGGGCAGAAAATTTAGATCCAATTGAATATTTAATTATGGCTCAAAAAATATCGAGGTAACATGACTAAAAAAATACTAGGCACATTAGCCTATGTTCTAACTCAAAGTTATCTTTGGGCATTTTTACTTGTATGGACATTACTTCATGAATCTAACTTTGAACCTAATTTGATCTTAGGAAATCTGGTATGTAGCGCGATATTAGTTTTAATATTTCTTTTAATTACTAATAAACCTAGTTTCAGTATATTTCTAACATTAATTCTTTGCACTCTACTAGACTTTGCAACAGATATAAAAGCAGAGTTTTTGTCTACCGTTCTTACATTTTCTGACCTGAATTTTCTATTCCACATACATGAGCTTGCTGGTGAAGAACTTATATCTTCATACATGACAACCAGCTTTCTTCTTTATTCTATTGCAAATATATTTGTTGTGATTTTTATATTCATAAAATCTCCCATTCTTTTTTGTAAAAAAAAGTGCTCAACAAATTTATTCACAAGAATATTAATGTTGATTGCAGCATCTAGCATATATTATGGAGTTCCAACTCTTATAAAAAACGAGAATAATTACTTTCATATTTGGCTTGCAGGCACAAAAACAAAGCATATTTCAGAATGTCAAAAATCATATACTCAGCAAAACTTAGATAGAGTTATATGTTATAGTATGGGTTCATTTCTAGATATTGCTTCAAGTATGGCTGATACAAAACTTAAGGGTATTGAACTCAGCACAACATCTGACCTGATAAAAAATGAGATAGCAAAAATAGATCCTTACAACTCAAATTCAGAACTTCCAAATGTGATCTTAATTTTGAACGAATCTACTTATAATCCATCTTACATGGATTACGAGTTTGCCAAAAAACTAAAATTTGATTTTTTTGATGATACAAAATACTTAAAAGGAAAAGGTATATTAAAAGTTCATACATTTGGCGGAGGCTCTTCTCTGAGTGAGTTTCCATCAGTGACTGGAATAATACACGACGTATTCACAGGACCAACATCTTACCCATTCATAAATATGCCTCCAATAACAAAGTACAGCATATTTAGATCATTAAAAAAAGCTGGATACTACTCAATAGTTATCTATCCAATAGACAAAAGATTTGTTAATGCCGAAACCGCTTTCAAAGAACTTGGGGCTGATAAAGTAGTTAGTATTGAGGACTACAATTTTAAACCTAAAAACTGGAGAGATGTTCCAGAAAAAATTCTGGCTAAAATGATTGAAGGCGAAATTCAAAAAGCTCCTGAAGGAATGCCAGTTTTTGTATCAGTAGCAACTATGAGAAATCATGGTCCTCATAATACAAATATAAAAACAGACATAGCTGGTTGTAAAGATACCTTTAGCAAAAAAACTTGCAGTAAGTTTAACGACTATATAGAACGCCTAAAACTCACAAGTCAAGACTGGATGGAATATACAAATAAAATTATGGCGAGAACCAAGAAAACTGTCATGATTAATTTCGGCGATCATCTTCCAAGCTTCGAAGGGGAGATGGGAGAAATAAAGTTCAAATATGACGACATAAATGAGCAAGATATCTACAGAACTTTTTATAACGTAAGAGCCAATTTTGATATAAAAGACTACTCATACCCCGTGCTAGACATTAGTTATTTACCTAGCCTTATATTGGATATTATCGGTAAAAATGATAGTGAGTTTTATAGAAGCTCCTCTTTAATAAGGGATAAATGCAATGGATTACTGCTAGACTGCAAACAAGATAATATGCTTTTAGAGAGCTTCAAAGCTTTGATGATTGAGCAGGTAGATGTTACAAAACAATAGAATTGTTCCACGTGGAACAATTCTGTGAAACCATTATGATATTATTGATCTGAGTCAGGAAGATAGTTTGCTAGTTTGTCTAAATAAGCTTTGCCAAATAATTGTTTAGAGTTGATAATTTTCGATGCAGCCTTAGTATATTCAGCAAGAGATTTACTTGAAGACAAAAGCATTTTCTCAAGCCCCGCTTCTAGATCTTCCTTATTTTGCACTTGAATTGCAGCTTTATTTTCTAAAAACTCGTCAGATATTTCCTGAAAATTAGTCATATCAGGTCCGTATATAATGGGAGACTCATATTTAGCAGGCTCTAATATATTATGCCCACCAATAGTAAAAGTTCCGCCCATAAATGTTATTGGCTTTAGTTTGAAGATAAGAGGCATTTCGCCTATCGTATCTAAAATAAATACTGAAGTTTTGGAATCTATTTTACCACCTTTTGTTTTTGTAACGCATTTAAGATTCTTTGAGTCTAAAATATCAATAATCTGATTCGCCCTACTTGGATGCCTTGGTGCTATAATCAACAGTAAGTTCTTTATCTTTTTTTTCAAATTTAGGTAAGCCTCAATGATAATCTCATCCTCTCCTAGATGAGTACTTGCTGCAAAAATAACTTTTCTATCACCAACTTGCTGCGCAATTTTTGAGTAAGTTTCTATATCTACATTGTCGTCTTTTTGAACATATTTCAAATTACCAATCATAATGGTATCATTAAAATCAAATGCTGAAAAATGATCCTTATCCTGATTACTTTGAGCCAATGTATGAGTGAAACACCCCCCCATATTGCGAATAACAAACTTAAACCATTTCCACCTAGAAAAAGATCTACGAGACATTCTAGCATTTACTAAAATAACAGGGCAAAAGCTACTTGCTGAATTAAGTATGCAGGGCCATAATTCAGACTCAATAAATAAGGCCAATTTTGGTCTCCAGTTTTCTACAAAATGGCTGGTAATAAATATATTATCAATGGGCAAAAATTGATGCACTATCATTTGCTCACGTGAATAATGATTATATTGCTCCATTTTTGATGCCACAAGATTTGCAGAAGTTAGCGTGCCAGTTGTGACTAAAAACTTCAGATCTTTTTTATACTTGAGCAGCATATCAATTAGCGAAAATGCGACTATAGATTCTCCAACACTTGCTGCATGAACCCATATCATATTTTCTGTTCTGTCTTCACTAGCAACTGAGAACCTCTCTAGAACTCTTTCTAAACTTTCTTTGCCTCTAATTAGCCGTAAAACAAGAAGCAAAACTTGAAATGGGAAAATAATAATGCTTCCTACGGTTAGCAATGCTTCAAAGAGTTTTTCGCTTCTTGAGAGTTTATATGGAACTTCTTCTTGTGATAATCTGTCTAAAGATAATTTCAAAGCTTTGTCGTCAATATCTTTATTGGCTGTAGAATGTATAGGCGTAGCAAATTTTATCTTTATTTTTGAAAATGGCAGAGGAAAGTGAAACTTATCCCAGCTATTAAATTCAATTTTTCTTGAGGCTTTTATAGATACTGGAACAATAAGACTAGAAGTTTTTGCAGCAATATTCATTATATTGCTATTAATTTCTCTAGCAGGCCCCTTTGGACCATCGGGCGTAACAATAACATTTCCGCCAGAGCGTAGAACGCTAATAATTGATTTTACAGCACTTATTGGTGATTTGTTAGTTGATCCAGCTATGGTTCTACCACCAGCATTACTAACTACATTTGATATAATTTGACCATCAGAATGGGGTGATATAAGAGCATTAATAGTTGAGCCAATTTGTTCAAAAAGCATAACTGAAGATGCAAGTTCTTGATGCCAATATATAAAAACTGTATTTCTGCTCGATTCAAATTTTTCTTTGCTAAAACCATCTTCATAGACATATTCTATAGAGCTAGTAGCTCTAACAAGCCTTAAATACCAATATAAAACTTTTCCTGTTATAATAGATGTAACTCTGGACTTTAGCAGATTTTTAAAATGTTTTTTAAGCATATATCCTACGGATTCCACTTAAGCAGGCTACATGCCTGCTTAATTCTATTGCAAGCTTCTAATAAAATTTCTCTACTTGTTGCTGTAGATATTCTAAAATGTCCATCAAGACCAAATCCTATGCCAGGAACCACTGCAACTTCTGCATATTCTAACAAAAATCCAGCAAAATCATTGCTGTTTCTTATAATATTTCCTGCTGGATCCATTCTATTAAATAACCGAGCGCATGAAGGAAACACATAAAATGCCCCCTCGGGTTTGGCGCATTCTATACCTTCTATACTATTTAAAACTTCTACTACTATGTCTCTTTTTTTCTCAAACTCTTTGGCATTAGGTCTTATAAAATCTTGAGTTCCTGACAAAGCTTCAACAGCAGCTTTTTGAGAAATAGAAGAAGGATTAGATGTTGACTGAGACTGGATAATATTTATGGCCTTAATTAAGTCAGCATTTCCAGCGCCATAGCCTATTCTCCACCCTGTCATAGAATAGGCCTTTGAAACACCATTAAGGATAAAGGTTCTATTCTTCAATTCAGGACACGCATTTACTATGTTAAAGAACCTAAATTCTTCAAAAATAATATGCTCATAGATATCATCAGTTAGGATACTAACCTGCGGATGTTGTTTTAAAACTTCAGCTAGAGCTGCCAGTTCCGCCTTTGAATAAGCTGCACCTGTAGGGTTACTTGGAGAATTTAAAATTAACCAACGTGTTTTCGACGTTATAGCATTTGCAAGCTGCAAAGGCATAAGTTTAAAGCCATTTTCTATTGGACATTCTATATAAACTGGAGTTCCTTCTGCGAGCAATACCATATCAGGATAAGAAACCCAATAGGGCGCAGGTATAATAACCTCATCACCAGGATTTAACGATGCCATAAACAAGTTATATATAACTTGTTTGCCTCCATTACCTACTGTTATTTGATTTGTTTCGTATTCAAGATTATTCTCTCTTTTGAATTTTTCTTTTATAGCTTCCTTTAATTCAGGAGTTCCATCAACATCTGTATATTTTGTAAAACCTTTATTTATTGCATTAATAGCGGCTTGTTTAATATTATCTGGCGTGTCAAAATCTGGTTCTCCCACACTTAAAGATATAATTTTCTTACCCATACGCTTTAGTTCGTTAGCCTTTTGGCTTACAGCTAAAGTTGGAGATGGTTTAATTTTATCTAATCTCTTAGAAATCTGCGACATAAATCCGTATAAATTTTATAATTGTTGTTGCCAATAAATTCATTATATGGGAACATGTCGTTCAAATCAATTCATCTATTAAAAAATAAAGATTTGTCATATGGAATTTTTTCGTAAATTAAAAGCTAGTTTAGTAGCTTTGCTAGTTTCACCAATAAAAGTAATTTCATCAACTATAGAAAAATTTTCTGGATTAAAGGCCAGCTTTTTAGATCTTTTAAATCATTTCAAAGTTTTAAGAGAAGCTAATATTGATCTTGGTAAATATCATCTAATGGAAGGCAACTTAAAAGATGCAAATATACGCTTTTGGCTAACAAATAAGTTTTTTGCAAAAGATGATCCTGAAAATAAATATTGGCACGCATGGAGTTTTATATTAGCTGGTAAGTTTAGACAAGCCGAAGAAAAACTTAATAATAATATTTATGATAAAATTGGTCTCTACAATTATATAGCTAATAGAGATACGATAACTACAATTCCCGAAGAGATAGATAATGAATATACAGAAATAACAAGCAAATCGGGTGTTAGCCGTTATTTTACTCCAGATGTAAATCTGTTTGACTCACTAACATCTGCAATGATGACTTACATCCCGCAAAATAGCTGGACTAAAACAAAAGGCAAATACACTATTTTAGAGGTAGGGTCTTTTCCATTTATGATGTTTGATTTACAAGCCTATTTACCTGAATTACATGAAATAGACACAATTAATTTTAAAACTCAAAAGTCAGAAATTGCTAAAGAATATCATGACAAACATGATATATATAACAAAATTGCAACAATCAAAAGAGAGGCTTTTGAACCAATCCCAAATGTTAAATATGAAGCAATTATATCTATAGATAGTTTTTCATATAGCTCTAATCTTATAGATAATTTTAAAAAAATAAAATTAATGCTAGCAAAAGATGGATTCGCCGCACTAGCTCTTCCCAAAGGGCATTCAGTTAAATTAGATCCAGAAAATAATCACTTTACCTATACTGAAGATTTCATAAAAGATCAGTTGCTGCTTGCAGATTTTAAAAGCATCAGTATAACTTCTATCAAGACTTTGAAAAAATTTGAATATTTTATGGTTATTGCAAAATGAGAATTCTTTGTACTTTTTTAATTACCCTTCTAGTTTGTCTACCAGCTAACGCTGACGAAATATCTTATAATTTCGACTATTCTCTCAATGATAAACCTGATAGTGCTTGCGGTGATCTTGATGACCCATTTGAGATGGTAAATAGAAAAATTTTTTACTTCAACTCATTTGTTGATTATATAACACTAAAACCACTAGCAAAACTTTATGGTAGAACATTTAACGACTATTCAAAAGATAGAGTTGGTGACTTTGTAGATAACGTTCGTGAACCTCTTACAACTCTAAACTATGGTCTTCAAGGCGACCTTGATAATCTTATATCAAGCTTCTGGAGATTTGCTATTAACTCAACTTTTGGCGTTGGCGGAACATACGATTTAGCAACAGATCTTGGAATTAAGAAAAAGCCTCAAACATTTGGTAGCACACTAGCACACTATGGAGTTAGCCCAGGACCTTATGTTCAAATTCCATTAATTGGTGGTTCTAATATGCGTGATATGTGGGATGTTATTATCTTAGATAGCGCACTGAATCCCCTTATGATTCCTATCCATGCTGATGCTAAAAATATATATACAGGCACAAGATTGATTCATAAACGTAATGAAATTATGCCCTTTACAGATTACTTAGCTAAAACTTCAACCGACCCATATGCGGCTATAAGAGCAGCTCTTCACCAAAGAAGAGAAGCAACTATTCATTATCCAGAAGGATATGTTTGTGGAAAAAGACCTAAGAAGTAGTAGGTAAAAACGTCATCACGAGTCGCATTTATGCGACGTGGTGATCTCAGGAGTTAAGAGAGACCTCATGGGCTCGCAATTACGTTGCGTTACAACATGAGTCTTTAAGCTAAAAGTTCAACCCATGCAACGCTTGTCCATTGGCTTTTAGCCATAATCTTGCTTGCTTATAATTTGGATAAAGCCTTGCAACATGAGCCCAAAATCTTGGGCTATGGTTCATCTCTAGCAGGTGGCACATTTCATGCACCACAACATATTCGACAATATCTAGTGGTGCATAAATAAGGCGCCAATTAAATGAGAGTTGCTTTCTGCTGGAGCAACTTCCCCATTTTGTTTTGCTATTTTGGATAGTTATTTCTGAGTAATTCAAATTATTCTTAGCTGAAATAGAGTCAGCAATTTTAGTAACTTCCTGCAATAATTTCTTTTTTAAAAAATTATCTAATATGGATTTTCGTTTTGATTCCTTCGCTGAAACTATAATTAAATCTTCAGAAAAATGAACGTGACTTTTTAAGCCTAAAGTATATACAAGCTTATAAAAATTGCCAAATATGGGGATTGAATCTTGTGGGAGATCATCTAGATATGTGCTTTTATGAAGTTTTTGCCTTATCCAAGCTTCTTTACTTTGTAAAAAATCATAGGCTTTTTTCTCGTCAGCCAAAAAAGGCAAAACAAGTTCTACTCCCTTAGCTTTGATTTTTATCGATATCCTTCTAGATTTAATACTCTTGCGAACTAAAACCTTAATAGGATGCCCTAGCTTTGAGAGCTCAAAAATAGACACTGAATTACCTGATAGATTCGACGCACTATAGCATAGTTTTTAAATAAACTTAAGCAGCATCTGCAACGGCATCCGCACCTACTAAAATTACTTCTTCACTAGGGTATGTTATTTGTGGCAAATCATATTGACCTAATATTTCGCTAGCTGCCATTTTTTCAATGCCTTTTAATTTTGCAATTAATTCTGATACTGCAAGGGTGTTTTCTGCTAGAGCAAAATTCCTGATAATTGCATAGTTTTTAGCCGATAATATCTCAGATACATTTATATTATCACCCATCATTGAAAAAATTCTATCAAGTGCTGGATAATTATTGTTTACTGCAAAATTACGAATAATCGAATATTCTTTAGCTTCAAATATTCCTACTTTTTCGCTTAAGTCTAATATTAATATTGCACCAAAAAACTCTGAGTAAGAATCATTTTTTGCCATCATGCGCAGCATATAGCAATTATCTTTCATTAGTTGATTTTTTTGCTCTTCTTTAGATAAATAACCAAGAAGCTTTAGGCATTCTTCAAAATATCCAGCCTCGATGAAATAATCAAAAGTAACAGAATCACCTGAAAGAAGAGCATTTTCTCTTTGAATTTCTGATAAGTAAAGATATAACAAAGTTAGGGCGTCAATATCAAGCTTCTCAGCACAAGATTTAATAATTAAATAATCATCTGACAGCAAAGCCTTTACTCTGTCTGCGTCAGATAGATATTGAAGAAGATCATCAACGGCATCAAAATTCCCATTTTGGGCAAATATTTTTATGATTTTAGAAGCTTTAACGGCATTTTCAGAATCTTTATCCGAAAGCTCTTCAAGCATAGAACTTACAGCTTCAAAATTATCATGCTTTGCAAAAGTAGTAAGAACTTTATAACCATTTTTAGACAGGGCATCTTTAATTTGTTTACCCGTAAGGAATTTTAAATAATACTCAGCTGCTTTTTCATTATTATGACTTGCTGCATGATCTAATAATCTATAATTTTCAAACTCAACAATATGAGCATTCTTTGCGTTATCAAAAGGAAAAAACATATCGTATACGGCATCAAATTTTCCTTTTTTGGCGAGCTCATTAATAAGCCAATATCTGATTTGTTCACGAGATGTATCATTAAGAAAATAAAATAATGTGAGAGAAGCTTCCTCGTTACCTCGAAAAGCAAATGCCTTTAAAGGATAGTAGTCAAATTTTGCAACGGCTACTTGTTTTTCATGAATAGACAAAGGAGAAATTGCCTCTTGATAGGCAGCAAAATTTCCTCTATCAGCTGCTTGTAGAAGGGTTCGAGTTAGATGATCTTTTGGAAGCGGCGGCATTTTTAGATGGAGTAGGGACTTAGCGAAATTTGCAGCTCTAGACATAAATCCTCTTTTAAATAGTTCCTAAAAAGAGGATATAATTTATTTTTGAATTTTAAAATGAATGAATGAGAAATGCTCTCAAACAAAAATATTATGCTGGTTAATTAGATACAGGGCGGTTTACTAATCTATAAATACAGTAGGAGGACTTACCCCGCCTAGATCTGGGTCATTAGCTGATCCATCAGATACAGAATTTACAGGTGATGGGAAAGTTTCTAATGGAACCTCATTATCATCTGAACAGTATGAGTCTGAATTTGTATTATAAAATAAGGGGTCGTAGCTTTCTCTTACAAGCTCAAAATTATCTGGAATTTGTCTACCTACCACTAAATAACCCAAATTTTCAATTAAAAACGGGGCTCCTAGAAAAGTAATCGAATTCACGTAAATTTTAGTATGAAAAACAATTATACTAGTCGGATCAGCTTCAATAATTACTTTAGGGAATAGTTTT
>Ga0247843_1010127_pt1 | contig 10154 bp, 12 predicted proteins | sample LaCruzMarch2017__FD_192420 | JGI IMG/M metagenome (GOLD analysis project Ga0247843, IMG submission 192420) | Freshwater microbial communities from meromictic Lake La Cruz, Castile-La Mancha, Spain - LaCruzMarch2017_8m | ecosystem: Environmental > Aquatic > Freshwater > Lake | place: Spain...
TTTTCAAAGGTGAAGTCATTGTTCCCTCAGAAGAAATTATCGATTTCAAAGAAGCCATCATTTTTGCATTTTTAGGAGCGCGTTACCTTCGAAATGAAACCACAACTATAAAAAGTGTTACTGGTGCAAGTTGTGAAGTTAGTTCGGGAACTTTTCATCGAGCGATGAAATAAAGAAAATCATCCCATTTTAATATTTCCTTTTTCCGCCACCTAATCGATTCTATTTTTTAATTTTGCGACCAAACATAGTAAAAAGCAAAATGAAAGCACTTCTCCAAAAATTTGAAAATAAACGGCCCGAAATAGTATTTGAATGGAAAGATCCTGAAACAGATGCAGAAGGTTGGGTGGTTATCAATTCATTACGAGGTGGTGCAGCAGGTGGTGGAACAAGAATGCGCAAAGGTTTGGACAAAAGAGAAGTGGAATCACTTGCAAAAACAATGGAAGTGAAATTTACAGTGGCTGGCCCTCCAATTGGTGGTGCGAAATCTGGAATTAATTTCGATCCAAAAGACCCACGAAAAGAAGGTGTTTTACGTCGTTGGTATGCAGCTGTTTCTCCATTATTAAAAAGCTATTACGGAACTGGAGGCGATTTGAACGTTGATGAAATCCATGAAGTAATTCCATTTACGGAAGATTGTGGTGTTTGGCATCCGCAAGAAGGTGTGTTCAACGGACATTTTCAACCAAAAGAATCTCAAAAAATTAATAGAATCGGACAGTTACGTCAAGGTGTTTTGAAAGTGATTGAGGACGAATCTTTCACGCCTGATACTGCAAGAAAATATGTTGTAGCAGACATGATTACAGGTTTCGGAGTAGCTGAATCAATTCGTCACTATTTCGACATTTGGGGTGGTGAATTAACAGGTAAAAAAGTAATCGTACAAGGTTGGGGGAATGTGGGCTCAGCTGCAGCATATTATTTAGCTCAAAACGGAGCATTAATCGTTGGAATTATTGACCGAGTTGGTGGATTAATCAATGAAAATGGTTTCACTTTCGAGGAAATCAAAGCATTGTTCTTGAACAAAAACGGAAATGAGTTAGTTCATCCAAACTTATTGAGTTACGATGAAGTGAATGCTAAAATTTGGGACATTCCTGCTGACGTTTTCATTCCTTGTGCTGGAAGTCGTATGATTTCTGAAGACCAATTGAATAGAATGTTAGCTGCTGGAATGAGCGTTATTTCTTCTGGTGCGAATGTTCCTTTTGCTGATCCTGAAATTTTCTTTGGAGCTATTGCAGAAAAAGCGGACGCTTCATTGTCATTGATTCCAGATTTCATTGCAAACTGTGGAATGGCGCGCGTTTTTGCTTACTTGATGAGCAACGATTTAGGTGGAATTGAAGATCAATTGATTTTTGAAGACACAAGTTCTATTATTAGAAATGCCTTAGAAAACACTAATAAGCAAAACAACGAAAAAACTGGAATCGCAAAAGCAGCGTTTGAAATTGCATTACAACAATTGGTTTAAGTTGTGAAAGAACGTGTTTCCAACTTGTTCAAAAGCTTCTTCGAAAGCGAAAAATCAAGTGGAATACTGTTGATTGCTGTTACAGTTGTATCGATTTTAATTACCAATTCCTCGTTTCAAGAAAGTTATCTTTCCTTTTGGGAAAAGGATTTTGCTGGAATGAAAATCGAAAATTGGGTGAACGATGCTTTGATGGCATTTTTCTTTCTGCTAATTGGTTTAGAACTCAAACGCGAATTTCAAGTTGGTGAACTTTCTACTTTCAAAAAAGCGATTCTTCCTGGAATTAGTGCATTAGGTGGGGTTTTAGTTCCAGCATTGATTTATACACTTTTCAATTTTGATTCAACAACCAAAACGGGTTTCGGAATTCCAATGGCAACCGATATTGCTTTTGCTTTAGGAGCATTGTCATTGCTTGGAAATCGAATTCCTTTTTCCATCAAAATATTCTTAACTGCACTTGCCGTCATTGACGATTTAGCAGCAATTGTATTCATAGCCATTTTTTATTCCAAAGGAATAGTTTGGACAAATCTGTTGATTTCACTGGCTCTTTTTGGAGTCCTAATCGCATTCAATAAATTTAAAATCAAAAACTTACTGCTTTATTTAAGCGTCGGCGTAGCAATATGGTATTTCATGCATCATTCTGGAATTCACGCCACAATCACGGGTGTATTACTTGCCTTTGCTATTCCGGCTAATCACAGTGAACACAAATCACCTTCTGCAAAGTTGGAACGAATTTTACAACAACCTGTCCCCTATTTGATTCTTCCGATTTTCGCAATGGCAAATACAGCCATCATAATTGAAAGTAATTGGAGTGAATTTTTACTTGCAAATTACAGCAAAGGAATTTTCTTAGGATTAGTAATTGGAAAACCAATTGGCATCACTTTATTTACTTTTATTGCCGTAAAATTAGGCATTTGCGAACTCCCAAAAAACATCAGTTGGACTGAATTATTTGGCGTAGCCATACTTGGCGGAATAGGTTTTACGATGTCAATATTCGTTACTTTACTCGCTTTTAACGACCCTCACATCATCAACAATTCCAAATTTGTCATTCTACTTTCCTCACTTTGCGCTGGAATCATTGGTTATATCTGGCTTCGAATTGTCTTAAAAGGCCACAAATCTCTCGATGATTGATTTTCAATTCGCAATCACTTTAATCTGCAATTTGTAATTTCCAATCTGCAATCGTTTCAAACTGTAACCATTTTTCGAAAATCAATTATCATAGCAAAAGAGAAACAATCCAATCACCTTTAATAGTTGAAGATAACAATTCGGTGTGGATATCTCGTCTAAGTGCTCACTTTAACTATTCAATGAAACGTTAGTTTTGTTCAAACTCATATTTTTATCTAAAATGAAAAAGAAATTCAAGTACATTTTCACAGTATTAGTAGTATTCGCTTCATCTGTTGCAATGGCTCAAATTCAAAGTGCTGATGGAGCAACAGCTGCTGTTCAAGATGACGCACCTGCTCAAATAGTTAAAGAAATTTCAACACTTGAGTTTATTATGAAAGGTGGTGTTTTCTTAATTCCAATTGCAATTTTACTTTTTGTGACCTTAGCAATTATGGTAGAGCGTTATCTGTATATCAGAAATATGTCAAAATACAATAAACACTTGCTTTCTGAAATAAAAACTAATTTACAAGCTGGTAACATTCCTCCTGTTTTAGATACCTTATCTCGCGACAATACAGCTTTTGGAAATGTAGTTAGAGAAGGAGTTTTAACAATCGGGCGACCAATTTCACAGATAGAATCTAATTTGGAAAAAGTAGTAAATATTGAAATTGGAAAAATGGAAAAAAACATTGGTCTTCTTGGTTTGATAGCTGGTGTTGCTCCAACGTTCGGATTCATTGGTACGATTTCGGGGGTTATTAAAATTTTCTACAACATCTCGATTTCTGAAAACGTTTCAATCGGAAATATTTCTGGAGGTCTTTACGAAAAAATGATCAGTAGTGGATCGGGATTGATTGTAGGTATCGTTGCATTTACAGCTTACCATATCTTAAACGGAATGATTGACAATTATGCATTGGCTATCCAAAAAGTAAATTTAGAGTTCGTTAACCTTATTCAAAGACCTAGCAATGGCGATAAAGCGTAGAAAAAGGCTTCATGCTGAGGTGGCTACTTCGGCGTTAAGCGACATCATGTTTTTCTTATTGTTATTCTTTCTTATTATTTCAACGTTGGCAAACCCGAACGTAATTAAGGTTCCACTACCTGAATCGAAAGCGAATGAAAAAACAAATAAGCAACACGTAACACTTACAGTTACTCAAGATAAAAAATATTATATTGATAAAAAAGAAGTTGCGTTTAATGAAATTGAAGCTAAACTACTTGCTGAAACTGCAAAAATAAAGGACAATACAGTTATTCTAAGAATTCCTTTTGATTCACAAGTTCAAGAATTAGTTGACTTGTTAAGAATCGGAATGGACAATGGTTTAAAGGTAATTATAGCCACAAAAGGAGATAGTTAAAGATTCAAAAATCAGTGTAACTTAACTTTCTATTTTTCGTTTGAATCACAGACTTTATCTTAATATTATATTATCATGATAGCACTTCCAATCCAACAATACAATGAATCTAAAGGAAAAAAGATTGCATATATTAGTTCAAGTTCATTTCTGACGATACTAATTTTAGTGGCATATTTTACAACTTTCTATATTCAAAACGCAGTACCTGCAGATGTGCCACCAATTAAATCGGATGAAGTAATCGAAGAATTTATTGTTGAAAATGTTGAAATAAAAGATATGGGTGGTAGCGCTGGAGGAGGAACACCGACAAATGATAAAGTCGCACCACCAGCGGTTCAGTCTGAGAAATTTGTAACTGGAAATCAATCTAGCGACAAAGTTTTTAGTGGCAATTCAAACAATCAAAACGGTAAAAACGCAACCAATGGTAGTTCTACATCTACTAAAGGTGACAATCCTTTTGGAACTGGAGGTTCTGGCGGTGGAAATGGAAGTGGTAAAGGTCCTTTTGGTGGTTCTGATGATGGTGAATCTGGAAATGGTCCTTCTGGAGCTGAAAAAGGAAAAGAAAGAGTACGTTTGAAAAATGCTAAACTGCCTGATTATCAAACAGATTTTGACGCTAAAATACATTTGAAATTAAGTATTAATACAAATGGTGACGTTTTTGCAGCTTATTACATCAAATCAAATTCAACCTGTACTGATCAAAACATTATTAATAAAGTAATAGCTGAAGTAATAAGCCAAGTAAAATATAGTGTAGATAGTAAAATTACCTACGCTTATTACACTGCTCACATACATGCTAAATAAGTACGAAGAAAGCGTTGATTGGCTTTTTGAACAATTTCCTTCCTATCAATTCAAAGGTGCTTCTGCTTATAAACCTGGATTGGAAAACACTATTTCTTTATTACAAGCTTTTGATAATCCGCAAGAGAAACTAGAATTCATTCATGTTGCTGGAACAAATGGTAAAGGTTCAACCTGTTCATTTTTAGCTAGTTTGTTAGTTGAAAAAGAAGAAAAAGTTGGATTATTTACATCACCCCATATTTATGATTTTCGCGAACGAATTCGTGTTAATGGAATTGAAATAGACCAAGCATTTGTAATTGATTTTTGTGAGAAAATTAAACAAATACAACTCAACTTTTCACCTTCATTTTTTGAAATTACATTAGCAATGGCTTTATGCTATTTTCAACAAGAAAATTGTAGTATCGTTGTGCTTGAAACAGGTTTAGGTGGACGATTAGATGCAACGAATGTTGTACAGCCATTAATTTCAGTCATTACAAATATTGGCATAGACCACACTCAATTTTTAGGAGAAACTTTAGAAGCAATCGCTATTGAAAAGGCTGGAATTATTAAGAAAGAAATTCCAGTTGTGATTGGTGAAAGACAAATTGAAACAACTAACGTTTTTGAAAAGAAAGCTCAAGAACAAAATGCTCCAATCATTTTCGCACAAGAATTTCATCTTCCAATTGAGCTAAATTTAGTAGGTTATCAATCTAAAAATTTAAAAACAGCTTTAGTAACTCTTTCGCTTCTCTCCTACTCGATTGATGAAAATATAGTTGGAAAAGCACTTAAAAACCTTCGTCGAAACAGCGGACTTTTTGGTAGAATGGAAATTGTGCAAAAAAATCCAACCTTGATTCTTGATGTTTCGCACAATAAAGAAGGAATTGAAGCGACCTTGAAATCGTTAAAGCTAGCAGAAAATGCAAAACTTACCATTATATTTGGCGCATCACAAGACAAAGCAATTGAAGAAATGATAACTCTTTTTCCGAAGAATGCCGAAATTCACCTTTGCACATTTAAAAATGAACGAAGCCAGTCATTTGAACGACTTCAAGAAATTAAAGAAAATAATCCGACTATTAAAGCTGTTCATCAAGAGGTAAATCAAGCTATTAAACAATTACTTCCTACACTAAATAAACAAGATACACTATTGGTTATTGGAAGTTTCTTTTTGATTTCGGATGTGGAGGTTTAGGTTTGAAATTTTTATTGCAATAAACTAAATAAATGATAAATTTGAGTTATTAAAAGAATTATATTTAACAATAATCATTTATAAATTAATTTAATGAAAAGACTTTTACTTCTTTTTTTCTTAACTGCTTTTTTAAACAATTCAAAAGCTTGTAGTTGCGGAGGAGAGCTTTCTTTTTGTGACAATCACATCAATTCTGATTTCTCAGGAAGCGTTGTTGTTATTGACGCTTTTACTTTTGGGATTTCATTAAAAGTCCTTCACCGATTTCATGGAGAAGAAAGTAGAGACACAATAACTGTTTGGGATTTAGGCGGGCCGTATGATACATGCAATGATTCTTCTGGTTTTGCCAGTGCATCCTTTTTAGGTGAGATAGGCGATACCATGATTCTTGCCATATCAAAAATTGACACATTAAAGAATATTTGGGATGTTGTTGGTGACTATCGAACACCAGGATTTACCTGTACTTGTTATAAGCTTCGGGTTTCGAACAATTACGTGCATGGAACTATTGCTGGTCCTGAAACGACATTTAACTTTGATGAAATTTTATCCATTTATAACTATGATGAATTTTTAATTGATTTTCCGTCGCAAAGATTCAACTGTGAAAATTGGCTAAATAGTCAAGAACTTATTTATGAAAAAGCATTGAGTTATTTTCCTAATCCAGCTAAAGATAACATCACAATAACAACAGAATCTATGGGATTGTTAACGATTACAAATGACATTGGACAAGTTTTAGAGCGAATTTCAATTGATAAAGAATCAATAGAAATATCAACTCAAAAATTAAATTCTGGAGTTTATTTTTTAAGCTTACAAACTGATAAAAGTATAGCAACTAAGAAATTGATTGTTTATTAATCTATTACTTCACCAAAATCCTTTTCGCTGTCAAGAAAACAATCTTTAAATCAACGAATAAAGTTGGGTTGGCAATATATTTTTGATTCAATTTCAATTTCGCAGGCATAATTTCTTCAATGTACGTTTTTTCTGGATTGGAAGATTTTGCTAATAAATCACTCTCTTCAAAATATTCCAAAGAAGCATAATCTGTAATGCCTGGTTTAACGAGTAAGATAGTTCGTTGCTCTGCTGTATATAAATCAACGTATTCTTTCACATCGGGACGTGGCCCAACGATGCTCATTTCACCTTTCAACACATTGATAAACTGAGGAAATTCATCTAATTTAAATTTTCGAATGAAATAGCCAATTTTAGTAATTCGTGGGTCGCGCATTCCCACTGTTAGTTTTCCCAATTTATCGGCATTGGTACGCATTGAACGAAATTTCATTAAATAAAAAGGGATTCCATTTTTACCTATTCGCTCTTGTTTGTAAAACACACCACCTTTTGACTCAAAAACTATTAACAGTGAAATAATAATTCCAAAAGGAAGAAAAAATAGTAATATGAATATGGAAAATAGAATGTCGAAAAGTCGTTTCATGAAAGAAATTAAAAAACCTGAAAATTACAAACGATTTCCAGTTCTATTATCAATTAAAGTTAATATTGTAAGTGTAGATTCATCAAAAGTGTAAATTGCTGATACGTGTGGATGAACTAATCCTAATCTGCAGGATATATATTTAGTTGATTCTTGATATGTTTTTGGAAAATGAGCAATTATATTTTCAAACTCTTTAAGCGATTTCATAAAATCAGCAACAGAATTTTCACCAAAATTAGTATTCAAATAATTTCTAATCTCATCAACTTTTACTTTAGCTTCTTTCGTCCAAAAAATAGATAACTTAATTTCCATAAGCCTTCCAAAAATCTTTGCTCGAAATTACTTTATTGTTATTCAATTCAGAAATCCCTCTTTTCAACGATTCAAGTTGATCATCAGTAAGTTTTTCAGCCCAATCCTCCACTGTTGCCGCTTTTTTAAACTGCATCAAAGTAGATAACACACGTATATCCTCAATAGAATTTAACCATTCCAATAATTCAATCTTCAAACTTTGTGCTTTCATATATCAAAAATAACAAAGTTAATTTAGAATCACAAACGCAATTATTTTGTATTAATTACCTTTACTAGAATATATCGACTTATGAATGATTTAAAAATTAATGAAAGTCTTTCCGATTTTGATTTCGTTGAAAAAACGATGGCTCAGATTTCCAAAGATTTCAATCGCTGCGGTTTGGAAGTGGAATTTGAGTTAAATGCTATACTTCCGATTAAAGAAGAACTTACCAATCAAATTGCATCTCGTCTTATACAACTTTCAGGAACTGAACTTCAGCAATTTATTTATACCGTTGATTTACAAGAAAATAAATTTCTTAATACCGTTACAATGAATGACGATTTCAAAAGTTTAGCTGGCGAAATTTTAAAACGAGAAGCTTTAAAAGTTTTTATACGAAGTAATTATTCTCATTGAATATCTTCAGCAGTACCAAACCAAATAACGGCATAGCTTCCAAAAATACCAATTCCAATTGCCTTCCAATTTTGATCCTTCCAAACACCTGAATTAATCATAACTGCATTGTGAGCTGAGCTATTTTTCCAACTGTAAATTGCAGTTTGCGCATCTGTTCCATACGTTGACCAATGAGCAATTTCAAAACCAATTCCTTTGTAACTAGTTAATTCCTTAGGTTTGTTCCACATACATGCAGCTTGCTTATGGTCATCCGTGTAACAACAAGAAGTCCATTTTCCTTTATTTGACCACGAATGCAAATTACAATCACCAGTGGCAGGGTTTTCTTCCATGTCCTTTGCGTGTGTTTGTGCCACAAAAGTCAATGATTTTGAAAGTGGAATTTCAGCCAATCCTTGTTCTTTTCGATGTTGCATTACTAAATCATACAGTTTTTTTTCTTCATCGCTTAAATCTTGAGCAAAAGTTGAAAAATGGATGATTGAGAAAAAAAGAAATAATTGAAAGTAGTTCATGATAGTAGTTTGATTTTCGCTAAAATAAGTAATTTGAAGAAAATATGAGGGAAAATTGATGAAAATGTGAATTGAAATCAGAACTTCGACTTAATAATCCACGTGAATTATTATTTTTGTACTAAATATAATTTTTATGAATTTTATAACGTCGAGCACAACCCTTTTACGTCATTTACAAAGTATTTCAGGTGTACTTAACTCAAGCAATAACTTACCAATTTTAGATAATTTCTTATTCGAAATCAAAGACGGGCAATTGACAGTTTCTGCTTCTGATTTAGAAACAACAATGGTGACAACCCTAGAAGTTCAATCCGAAGAAAATGGAAAAATTGCAGTTCCTGCGAAAATGGCGCTTGACATTCTTAAAAATTTACCAGACCAACCGTGTACATTTAGAGTAAATCAAGAAACGTATGCAATTGAGATTACTTACGATAATGGTAATTCTGGAATGACAGGTTTTAACGGAGAAGAATTTCCGAAATTACCAAATATTGAAAATAAAAACGCAATCAAAATTTCTGGTGAAATCATTTTAAAAGCAGTTAATAAAACGCTTTTCGCAACTGGAAATGATGATTTAAGACCAGTTATGAGTGGTGTTTATTGCCATTTTACACCTGGTGATATCACCTTTGTTGCAACTGACGCACATAAATTGGTTCGTTACAGAAGAACAGACGCTGAAGCAAATGGAAGTTCGGCGTTCATTTTACCTAAGAAACCTTTGAATATGCTGAAAAGCAACCTAAGAGGTGATGAGGAAATTTTATTAGAATACAACGAATCAAACGCGATTTTTACTTTCAATGATATTACAATTGTTTGTCGTTTGATCGAAGGAAAATATCCAAATTACGAGGCAGTAATTCCAAAAGAGAATCCAAATATTTTATTAGTTGATCGTCTTCAATTATTGAGTTCAATGAAGCGTGTTGCAATTTTTGCTAACAAAACGACTCATCAAATCAAATTGAAATTGGCTGGTTCTGAATTAGTTCTTTTTGCTGAAGATATGGATTTCTCCAATCAAGCTCAAGAACGTTTAACTTGCAATTACGATGGTGATGATATGGAAATTGGATTTAACTCTCGTTTCTTAATTGAAATGCTTGGTAACTTAGATTCAGTTGAAGTAAAATTAGCAATGAGTGAACCAAGTCG
>Ga0247843_1010128_pt1 | contig 10153 bp, 5 predicted proteins | sample LaCruzMarch2017__FD_192420 | JGI IMG/M metagenome (GOLD analysis project Ga0247843, IMG submission 192420) | Freshwater microbial communities from meromictic Lake La Cruz, Castile-La Mancha, Spain - LaCruzMarch2017_8m | ecosystem: Environmental > Aquatic > Freshwater > Lake | place: Spain...
GGGGGGGTGTTAGTATGTAGGTCCATACGTACCCTAAGCTAGACACTCTTTCTTCCTTGTGACTTCCATCATCTCTGGTAGGTCTCGTGGACGTCGTCCTCCTATGCTGGGAGTCACATCCTCTCAAGAATATCCTATCCGATAAATGTCCAAAGAGGTGGTCTGCTCGAAGCACCCAGCTCCCGCCGCGACAACTGACACAAGAAGGAGGAGGACAAATGACAGAACAACCCCTGGCGATGATGTCATCGGTAACCTTCTCCACAATCAAATGATTCTCACACCAATAGCCATTAATGCACACGGTAGACTTGGTCCCATGATCCGTCAGAACCTCTACGGTACACCTCCACCAGCTATACCGACACGTAAACAATTCAAACCCAATAGACCAAATGCAAAAGCCATGTACGACCGTGCGACCACCCTCCCAGCCCCTATCGGCATATTCATCGAAGCAGATCAGCGATGGAAACAACTTCAAGCAGAACATCCTCAACACAATCAAAAATTCTACGGACTTAGCCACTACGCCCCAACACCTTCCATAACGACTATCCAACAACTCGGTCTAGGTATTACTCACGCCTTCAGTACCCTCATCATTAATTCCTTCAAAAAGCTTGCCCACTCTCAGACAGCACCTGCCTTTGACCATTACGATTTTCTCTTGCCTCGCGACCAACTTGTTGGTTTATTGTTAGATAATTCAATAGATGTAGAAATGTAAAATAGACAAACGAATGACAAGCACTACTAACGAAGTGGACTCCTTGCTAGGGGAAGACGTGGAATCGGTGTGATATTTGTGCCTTGATGGGGATTTAGACGATGATGGTCAACCGCTACGACGCGATTGTGCGTGCCGTGGCACAGATGCAGGATTCGTCCACCTCTCTTGCCTTACAAAATACGCAGAAATCAAAAGTAAGCAAGCTAGTGATATGAATGAATTCAGAATTCAGGGATCCATGGAGATTGTGTCCTAGCTGTCACCAATACTACCAAAATGAGCTTGGAATTGATATTGCAACCAAATTTGTGCCATTTGTCCGAAGGCAGTATCCACGTGATACACGACGACCGGTGGAGTCTCTTTATTTGAAGATGCGTGCACTCTGTTCAATGTTTGAGCGTTTGCAACCTGTGCAAAAGAGAGAAGCTGGAGTAACTGCAAATGTAATTATATCCTTGATTGATCGCATGAAACACGATGCATCACCGCTACCTGGGCGTTATTCCCACATGAAAGCAGACGCATACTACACCCATGGTCGTATTGCTTTCGATGCAGGAACAGAAGAGAGTGCAAGAAGGGCAGTGACTCACTTTGAAAATGCACTGGAAGTGCATGAAACAATTGACAATGCAGAGGATATTGCGACTGCAAAGGCCAATATAGCTTATGCCAAGTCAATGTACGAAGGTATGGGTAATAATGAGGAGATGTTAAAGGCATCCCAAGAATTGTACGAATTACGTATTGCTGAATTGGGGGAAGAAAATGAATACACAATTGATGCGGGTAGAAAATATGCTCTTAGACTTCGTAAAACCAACCGCGGGGATGAGGCGAGGGAACTTCTGACAAAGCTACTAGCCACGAGCAAGCAAGTCCTTGGTCCTCAACACAATACCACCAACGGGGTTGCATCTGAGCTTGAACGTTTTGATGACCAACATCATCACTTTGAATAGTTTTTTTTCTGGATTAGATTATACAATAGCAATGATTTATGATAATTGATGACACCCTGCTGAGCAGTTTTCATTTCTCTCTCTATATTGGATGCGGCAGGGTGGCAACTGGCCAGTCAGTTGATCCATTGTCACTCAAGGTGAAGATTTCATTGTCCCTTGTCTCTCTCTCAATATTGATGCCGTAGATGACAGGTAAGATATATTTAGAGAAGGTATGATTAAAGAATTAGACCAAACAATCGTTTTTTTCCATCTCTATGCATCATTCCCAGAACCGGCACCTCTGACCGCCAGTCTAATCTTTGTCACAGCCCCGCCTCCATCTGCTCCCTGAGCTCGTCTCTGTTGAGCCGTGCTTGCAACCCATCCACCCAATTTCCAAGCAGAATCCTTCTCTACTGTGGGCAACGGAAGGCCGGCTTCAGTCAGATTCATACTCTCTTTTGTTCGCTTGAAATATTCGTATGATTCACTAGCCATCTCTCCTCTCCATTTCTGTCGATCTATTTCATTGTCTACTATTTGCACAAGTGGTGTCAACGCCTCATCCTCTAGAAGACCAGTCTCTTTCTCTATTGCTGTTGTTTTCATTACATGATTGAGCCCCATGGCGAAATACTGAGGTGTTCCTTCCATGGCTTGCCACGACTGGGTCCGCAAAAATTGATTGCATGCCTTAGGCCATAACAATTGCCACAACGAAACCAAGGAACATCGCAAGCAACTATCGTGAGAGCAAACACCAACCAGTTCGCCATTGATCGTTCGCCATAGCTTGCTTCCAAATTTAGCAACTCTCACGATGCTTGTTTGGCTGTACTTCCCGGTTGTACAAGAGTCTTTCAATAGACTCATGCCTCGACGGGCTCCATCATTGACAGCATTAGCTGCCGGATATGTCGCATCGGACACCGTCAATAGTAGAGCACTACCATTATCTCCACCGTAGCTTGCACCCAGCGGTCCATTCATGAATCTAGTGCCTAATTCACACAGTCTAGTATGTCCGCTGAAGCTTGCAACTCGTTGGAGTGAGCAAATTTTACCAGTGCATGCATCCATCATTAGCAACGCGAGGGTTAGGCGAAGGCCAGGAGAAGTCGTTGGTTCTTTCGTCATTTACGATGAAGGACGTGTGAGTGAAAAGAGGTATACTGACATACAGTAAGAATCAGACGCTACAGAACGACTTACCAAGTATGCGGTCCAATATGAATTCCAAAGAACGCAGTAGCCCCAATGGCTCCTTCTGTATTTCTTCGTTTCGGTCAGCAGCACAGCATATGCAAATCACAGACTGGGCTGCCGCAGCACGAATAGCATCACCTCTTATAAAATCATCGTCGAAGATATCAATGTAGAATTGTGCGGTCGTGGCTTTGTTAACTCCGCTTTCTTCCAGCTTTCGCTTTGCGAGTATATCGTCGACGACTCCGTTGTCAAGAACAGGTGAGGATGTAGTGCTTTGCTTCAGAAGAGCCATGTGGCATACGGCTGTGATTGCACATGGGGCGACGCAAGTGAAAGACGCATCACCAACTCCACAATTATCGGCGTTACGCAACCTTGTACGCAACCGTATGCGCTCCAGATCCCAGTCTAGCCAACCAAGACACAACTCCATTAAAGGTAGAATAGGATGGTCCGATTTGCTACTTAGACCATCACACTGCGAACGGACATGGACGTAGCAAAGAGCAAGTAGAGCATCTCTAACTAGTGACACCGATACATAGGGCAAGTTAGAGACATCGTCATCATTGGGGCCGATTATTCGCCTACTGTAGTGGACCTCACCATTGAGAGCTTGATCTTGCTTTTTCTTCAATTGTTCCTCCTCCTCAGGGAGAAGAAGGCTACCCACAGCAGCCTTGTCACCACAGAGAAGAACTTCTTCCAAGAAAGTAGTCACTGCGGCGGGCGTCATACCATCTTGTGCACGAATTGAAGCGATGGCAGTAACACACGCACTACGGACTCTGTACTCTTCGTCTTCCTCAATTTCGACCTCGTCTGCAAATTCGATGGCATTTCTCCGTTCGTCCTTTTCTATAAGTGCGTCAAGGTACTGGTATCCACCGTCGGAGGTAAAATCTCCTCCACCTCCTCCAGCGGAGATATTCTTGTGAAGCAAGACACGTCTGAAGTTATTCGGCATGACCACTCCATTGCAATAAAACCGCTCACGAAAGTATTGCAATAGTAGATCAAGGCCTAGCCACGCACTATCTCCGACTACATCTCTTGATGCAGGAGCCTTGTTGTTTTGCCATTGGGCGATTGCAAATGCCGCTTGTGCTCGCACTGCTGGGTTGTGGGGCAAATCACAATGTAATGCCACTGAGCCACGGAGACAGTCTCCAAGGACTCGCACAGGCAGCTCTGCAATGGGGACATCGTGCACATTTGTAATTTTGGGCATCCCTTGGATCTTGAATGGCCTCTCCGCCAATGCACGGAGAGCCTCGACTTGTCCCGCAGCATCTCCATCATGAAATAATTGCTCCGCTAAACATGCATCTTGCTGGAAACAATTAATTCTGCCATTGTACAGGCCTTGAGAGTCCACTCTCACCCATAGAAGTGGGGTTAGATTAGTGATGCGGATGAGCTCGAGCGCCTGGAAACCACCTTTGTGAAGTTGATCACTAGTGAAAGACATACCCGCTCCACTGTTAATGATGCTGCCTGCATGGTCGGCGCCAACCTCAGGCGCAGTATTATCAGTAGCGATAGTAGTAGGAGCTTCGGATATTCCACTTGCCGCTTGCTGCTGTTTGACCGTGCTTACTGGTCGTGCGTGCAAAAATATGGGACCCCATTCTATTCTACTTCCGTCAGTGGGAATGTTTTTGATGAACTCTCGGCACTGACCTTCATTCTCTATGACGCGAAGAGTCACAGGACCACCGAAGGCAATTCCACCCTCTACAATAACAGGTTCTGCGACGACATGCAAGTGAGTTCCTTTTACTGCCGCTGCACTTTGTGGAGCGACTGATACGGATTGTGCTGTCGAACCATCCGCGGCCTCTATGTGTACCCCCACACGCAAGTAGAGGCCACTTGCGCCTCGTACATATGAATTAGGAAAGCCCTCTGGCATTAAATGTCCTGAATGACTTCTATCCCTCCCGATATCGACAAGATTACCACGCAGATAGGCTTCGTGGAGTGGTCCTGCCATAACTCTTAGTGCTCTAGTAAAAATGGCATGAGTTATGCCCTGCTTCTTCATCATTTCATCAACACACGCAACAAATGGAGGCCGGGCCAATGCAAGATCATTTTCTTGATTGTTCTTATTTCCATCATCGGGTAACACCAGTTGAGCAACACCTGCGTCTCTTAGAAAGGAGGCAATGAAGGCAGCGCGAACGGCACGAGTGAAGTCAGAAATTCCTGCTCGTCCTTCATAAACTCGGCTAAGGAGGCAGGCTTTTGTTGCTCGGTACATTTGGCCACCCATCGGATGGACGAGTTCCAATGCACCGCATCCCAAAGACGAAGATGATGCACTATTATGAGATAGAAATGTGGCCGATTGATGTGATCCTTGCCATCCATTCAACGGTAACGGCAGCGACTTATCATTCATCCTTTCCAATGCCTCAACGAAGTCTTTCATCTGTAGCTGTCCAATGTAAAAATCGTCAATTGCACTTGTGTGCGTTTCTGTTCCATTATTAGTCGAGCGCCAAAGGGCTTCGTTCCCACGGTCCTCAACTGCAATTGCCCCTCCACCACCAATTTCATCATCCTCAATGTTTACCAAAGGTAAGAAATCAATATTGGGGGAATTCAAACCAGAGGATATGGCATATCTCTTCGTGTAAAAGAATGTGCCTTTGGCTCCACCTTCACCATACGCTCCATGTCCACGTTCGTACAAACTCATAAGAAATGATTCGACCAATACATGAATATAGACCTGACCTACATCATCATTAGACCCCAAAGGCAACGCAGCACGAACCCATCCACGTATGGCATTTCGTGCCTGTAGGAATTGAAGGTACTTCCCACCCTCATAATACGGTAGTCGCATCCCCGGTGGTGGTAGGAGAGTGCTATTAAGTATCGCCCCGCCAAGGAATGGATTGCACCCCCCCACCTCGGGACATCCAACCATATTTCCACCGCTACTATCCCCTGACCATTGTGCATATGGGATCCATACTTGTGTGTACGATGATGTACGATATGCAGGCAATGCCAGTACGTCTCGCATTAGTGATAATGCACGATTAGTTACACCCATGGTCGATGCAAGGATGCTACGTTCCAATTGTTGTTTATCTAACAATCGTGTTGTTGATAGTTCCGGACGACGACTACTGGTAAGAGGACAGTAGCCAATAGTTGTATCAAGCAACTTTGCAAAGAAGAATATATCATTTACATCCTCATGGATATAACGTCGTTCGTATCGTGGTGCGAAGTACAATTGTCGTATGCCCTCTCCAAGCTCATGGGCCATTTCATGTAATGAACGAGAATGATTTTGTCGTGGCGACTTTGACGGTCCACCGACATTCCCATCCTCCATTGACAGACTACGTCTCCTTCTCTCACTCTCCAACTGCACTTCACCATCATTATCGTCATAATCAACATCGTCATCGTCGTCGTCATCATCATCGTCCTCTGGCGATAGGCGAAAATATTCAGGATCGTAAAGTGTAGCGAATGGTCCAACGGCGAAACCAAGTGAACGTGATGGGCACGGTAACCATGTAAGAGAGGAGTAGATGGATGTTACATATGTTGGACGAAGGGTGGTGTGATGATGTAATATTTGATTCATCATTTCCGATTTCAGTCCTGATAACAACGTTGATGATGGTGGTGGTGAGGACAATGCGTCGTCGAGAGCAGGCATGGTAGAGAACGATGGTGGGTTGTCACCACCGTTATTCTTGTAGCTCGATTGATGATGATCATCGTCGTTTTTATCATCGCTGGGGTAGAAAAACTTATTGATAAATCGAGCATGACGCCGTCCCAAAGTATTGGAAATACCACTGTCTAATGCTTTCCATGCCACCTCCGCCTCCATTACACCAAGTTGATATAATGTCAATGTCTTTTTCAATATATTTTCCTTATTCTCCTTCACCAAAATATCATCCTGATGTTTATTCATCAATTGTCGAAGAATAGTACCATCATCATCACCATCAGCAGCAATAGTAGCATCATTCTCACTACTCATTTCCCCACCATCGAGAGGAAGTAATATTGGATGCGAAACTGACAAATTGTAACCAAAGTCTTCACCAGAACCGGTGGGCCATAATCCCTCATTCATTGTAGATGTAACCTTGGTAACAAATTCATGTGATGCCCGATGTTTCGGTGATGCTGAATCTAATGTCGGTAACCATGATCGGATGCCTAAATGATCACCATATGTACCACAGTTGGTATATACATGTGGTGTAGAGAGTGATGGATGAGTACTATTGTCTCCTCCTCCATTATTCTTACGAGGAGCAATAAAATTAATTCCACCGAGATGCAAACGTCCATGATCAACAAGTGCCGAAATGGAGGAGGGAGACATTGAAAAACGAATAACAATCTTCATTGATGCAGAGAGAGGCCATTTTGATTTGGATGTAGCAGTAGTGGTAGTAGTAGCTGTAGATTCGGCTAATGTTTGTGCCACTTGACCTAATCGTACCTCACGTCGTTTACAACATCGATGTTTAATCATGTGTGTATTCACCTTACTTTCCATCATCCCCTGTTGCACTTCACCAGCAGCACTTGTCGATGTTATATCATTTTTCCAACATTGATATGCCTCTTCTGTCGATATAGGTGGTTTGTAAATAATAGAATTATCAATCTCGTGATTGTGATTGGGGGTGATGATAATACGTAATTCACCCACGGAACTTGATATACTCGCGGCACGTAAACTATTTGTCATACCTTTAGTACCACGTGTAGCATGAGCATCTGCTTCATATCGTCGTACTCGTTTGACCTTGGTCGTTTTGTTGTCACGCACGGTATCATTATCAGTGGCAGCGTCACTGTCACTATCGCATTGTTCCTTGACTATATGAGGTGCAGTTAAGAAAACGCTAAGCGGATCATAATGTGCGAATGTAACTGATCGATGAGGTATAGGGCATAGTTGAGCATTAGACGATAAAGCTGCAGCAGTAGTAGTATCAGTCGACACCCTCTTTTCACCATCCTTGTCCACGTCCATTATATCAACATTATCGGCACCTTTCTTTGCTGTAATTGTTTTTGATGTTGTTGCTGCTGCTGCACAAAATACATCTACCGAGTCCACATGACATAATCCATCGCGGAGATGTAGTGCCAATTCAATCGTTGATTTGTCATTTCCATCAAGGAGTGATGAGATCGAAGATGATGCATTTTTCGTACTGTTTAACGAACCCACCAATGCTGGCGCATTATCGGCCACCGACGGTACTGCTATCGCATTATTTTCACCGCCCTTGTTGTCTGTTGTTCGTAGGCTACTATCGAGAATGCCCGAGATATTATCACCCTCGGTGTTTGATTTCTCGTCCGACTCAACTGACGACTCGGCAACAATGTACAATACCGTTTCCCCCTCATAACCCCATCCCTTCAAACGATCATATGCCAATGACAGTGAGGTGCGTTGATGTAATAGTTTAATTTTTGACGATGGGAAGAATACTACGTCGTTGCTGTTGTTGGTGGTGGTAGCAGCGGAAGCGGAAGGAGCCATGGTACTTTTTGAGATAAAGTTGAGTTGTGAGTGTTTGATGTTGATACGTAAGGGCGGGAACGGACATGTCGTGGTAACAAAAAGGAATGAACACAATCATAGCGAAGTAGACTAGACGCGTCATCCTCGGCTGGCGGCACAGATGCCGGTCCATATCTCTCGTGTCTCGATGGATTCACATCAGCCAAAAGGTGACGTGATGAATTATCGAGAATACCTGAATGAGCTTGCCGCCGATATCGCATCCGCGTGGGATTTGCATATTGAATACAGCAATAATGAGCTCATGGTGCAAGCCTCTGACAATGGAGAGGCGGTGTGCTACTTGTGTCTTGACGGGGGAGTCGATGATGCTGATCAGCCGTTGCGACGCGATTGTGCGTGTCGAGGCACAGATGCCGGATTTGTCCACCTTTCATGCCTTGCTAGATATGCAGAAATCAAGAGTAATCAGGCTCGTGATATGAATCAATTTGTGAATCCATGGTTAGATTGCCCAGGCTGCCATCAATATTATCAAAATGAGCTTAGACTTGACATCGCATCCAAGTTCGTCTTGTTCGTCCGAAGGCAGTATCCAAGTGATACGCAAAAGCAGGTGGAGTCCCTTTTCATGAAGTTGCGTGCCCTGATTGACACGATCAACAGATTGCAACCAGTGCAAATGAGAGAAGCCGGGGTTACTGCAAATGTAATGCTATCCTTGATAGATCGTATGAGAGTAGCTGCACCGCTGCCGAAACGTTATTCTCTACTTGAATCATTTGCATACCACACCCATGGTCGTATTGCTATTTATGAGGGGACTGAAGAGAGTGCTAGGAGGGCTGTGGTTCACTTTGAGACGGATCTAAAAAATAACGAAGCAATTGGCAATGCTCGGGGTGTTGCTACTGCAAAGGCCTACATAGCACTTGCAAAATCAAAGTATGAATCTGGCTATAATGAGGAATTGTTGAGGGCATCAAAAGATGTGTACGAATTACGGATCGCTGAGATTGGTGACGAAAATGAATTTACAATTAGTGCAGGTAGACAGTATGCCATAGATCTACGCAAAGCCAACCGCGAGACGGAGGCGAGGGAGCTGTTGACAAAGTTGCTTGCAACGAGCAAACAAGTACTTGGTCCCCGTCATGAAACCACCAAGGAGGTTGAATCAGCGCTCAAATTGGTTACTGAGGATGCAAATCAAGATTGATTGCCAATATGATTGACTATTTGGGAATGAAAAAATAAACGCAGGGGGAGGCAAAAGGAATATTGACAAAGCTACTCGTTTGTACTCGGTCCTACATGAACATACCTAGACAAAATTATTACCGGATTCGATAATAAAATTCATCACATTAGTCTTCAATAGCCAAAAATCATTTTTAATGAGCATTAGTATTTATTCGGCAAACTTATCTTCGGTCTGACCGAGAGTCGGTCCAGTCTGTCCGTCGCATACCCCACACACAAAAACAACACTATGTATCTAACCCGACTACCCTACCCCCCCACCGAACGCGACCCTAAATAATCGGGGCTTTGAATGCCTCACCCTAAATCGGGGCAGCCGCTTGTACCGCGTGTACCCTAACAGCGGGGGGTAAAAATGAGGCGCTTTCATCATGCATCGGTATTCAACCAGGTACACCAAAACAGGAACAACAATAAACAACCACTAACTAAACGGAACAACTCACCTAGCATTACCGAAGG
>Ga0247843_1010129_pt1 | contig 10153 bp, 10 predicted proteins | sample LaCruzMarch2017__FD_192420 | JGI IMG/M metagenome (GOLD analysis project Ga0247843, IMG submission 192420) | Freshwater microbial communities from meromictic Lake La Cruz, Castile-La Mancha, Spain - LaCruzMarch2017_8m | ecosystem: Environmental > Aquatic > Freshwater > Lake | place: Spain...
CGCCTCGACAAAAAACGCCAGGTTGGCCTGGCGAGAAAAAAAACCTCAAACTTGAGCTTAAAGTGCTCGCCGATGTGGGCTTGTTAGGAATGCCTAATGCGGGTAAATCGACATTGATCACGGCGATTTCCAATGCGCGACCCCGTATCGCAGACTATCCCTTTACAACCTTGCACCCTAACTTAGGCGTGGTTCGCGTTGGCCCTGAGCAAAGTTTCGTGGTGGCAGATTTACCTGGACTGATCGAAGGTGCTTCAGAAGGCGCAGGCTTAGGCCATTTATTTTTAAGGCATCTTCAACGCACCCGTTTGCTTTTGCATATTGTGGATGTCGCCCCGTTTGACGATGGAATTGACACCGTGGCTCAAGCCAAAGCCATTGTCAATGAGTTGAAAAAATATGACGACGGGCTGTACAAAAAACCCCGCTGGTTGGTGCTCAATAAATTGGACATGGTGCCCTTAGATGAGCGCGAAGCGTTGGTGAAAGATTTTGTAAAACGGTTTAAGTACAAGGGACCCGTTTTTGAAATTTCTGCTTTGACCCGTGAAGGTTGCGAGTCGCTGATCAAAGCGATCTACAAACATATCAAGGCGCAACAAGTCGCTGAGCAGCCTCATATTGAAGTTGATCCCCGGTTCTTGGCGGTGGCCCCAAGCCCCGACGAAGACGCTGGAGCCGAGTGAAATCTATTGCTGTCTAGGGTGTTAAGTCGTGACGCTGATCTTTGATGACTATGTCTGAAAATTCAAATTCTGTGGTGTTGCGTGATGCCAAGCGCATCGTCGTAAAGGTGGGCTCTAGTCTGGTCACCAATGACGGACGGGGCTTGGACGAGGCCGCTATTGGAGAATGGTGCCGTCAGATGGCGCACTTGGTTCACCACAAATGTGAAATCATCATGGTCTCCAGCGGTGCCATTGCGGAAGGCATGAAGCGCTTAGGCTGGACGGTGCGCCCCCATGCCGTTCACGAACTTCAGGCGGCTGCAGCCGTGGGGCAAATGGGCTTGGCCCAGATGTATGAAACCAAGCTGCGTGAAAACGGTTTGGGGAGCGCCCAGGTTTTGCTAACCCATGCCGATCTTGCCGATCGCGAGCGTTACCTCAATGCCCGTTCGACGCTGCTGACGCTGCTCAAGTTAGGCGTTGTTCCCGTGATCAATGAAAACGACACGGTAGTCAACGATGAAATTAAATTTGGTGATAACGACACATTGGGTGCACTGGTTGCCAACTTGGTTGAGGCCGATGCCCTGGTGATTTTGACGGATCAAAAAGGCCTCTTTACGGCAGACCCGCGCAAAGACCCCTCTGCTACTTTGGTCCATGAAGCCCAAGCGGGTGACCCTGCTCTTGAAGTGATGGCGGGAGGAGCTGGCAGCAGCATTGGGAGGGGCGGCATGCTCACCAAAATCCTCGCAGCCAAACGGGCTGCGGGTTCGGGAGCGTCAACGGTGATTGCTTGGGGGCGTGAGCCAGATGCGTTGATACGCTTGCACCTGGGTCATGCGATTGGCACGCTGTTAGTTGCCCCGACACTTAAAACCCAAGCGCGCAAGCAATGGATGGCCGATCACCTTCAAATGCGTGGCGCTGTCACGGTGGACGCTGGCGCAGCGAACAAGGTGCGCGACGAAGGAAAGAGCTTGCTCCCCATCGGTATGGTCGAGGTCGAGGGCGATTTTTCTCGCGGGGATGTCATTGCCATACGTGACCCCGCAGGACTAGAAATCGCCCGAGGATTAGCGAATTATTCCAGCACAGAAGCGCGACTTCTGTGTCGAAAATCTTCGGCGGCGTTTGAAAAACTTTTGGGCTATGCCGCAGAACCGGAGATGGTGCACCGTGATAACTTAGTGCTTATGCGCTAAGCCGTGGGGCGGCCTTAAATACCGCCATTTTTGATGCGCGGTGTTTTCCCAATGAGCATTTTGACCATCTCACTGGGCCGGTTGGCGATGCCGCCCTCACAAGCGCCTTGGCGCGCAATGGCCATGGCGTGTTTGGAAGGCAAGTTGCTATTCCAATCTTTCCAAGACGGGGTCGCGACGGGCTCCCACGTGCCTTGCGAAGTCCAGCGCGCATAGGTTTTCACTTCTGCGCTAGTGCATCGAACCCCTTCATAGGCGGCGTTTACCGACCCAGTGCTGTTGACCATGACAACCACATAGCGCATCACTCCATCAGACCCTAAGCGAATCGTATTGGGGTCTATTCCAATCTTCAGCGTCACGTAGGGCGGCATATCAACAGCCAGCAGTGTTTTGCTAGAAAAAGCGGGGGCGGCGCCAGCATCTTCTTCAACCCAGTCAGATGCGTCAACCGGTGTTCCTGCCAAAGCATAGGAGGCTGGGCAGATCAAAAAACAAAGAGCAAAAGCCCATGACTTATTCATAAGTAGACGGAAGAGAGTGATTGGGATCGCCGTCTTGCTGGGACTGGCGCAAAAAGCGCGTACGGGTTTCAAATCGCGGCAGGAAGCGAGAAAGCTCAGTTAACGCCATTTCGTATACGCCGCGTTTGAAATCAACGACTGCATCGAGTGGCACCCAGTAATCATTCCAACGCCAAGCGTCAAACTCTGGGTGATCCGTTGCGCGCAGGTTTAAATCTGAGTCAAACCCTGTTAATTGAAGCAAAAACCAAATTTGTTTTTGCCCTTTGTAGTGGCCCCGCGCATCGCGGCGGATATATCGGTCAGGCACCTCGTAACGCAACCAGTCTCGGGTACGAGCAACGATCGCAACATGCTCCGGTTGGAGGCCTACTTCTTCATGCAACTCACGGAACATGGCTTGCTCCGGGGTTTCGCCCCGGTCAATGCCACCTTGCGGAAATTGCCACGAGTGGGTACGTATGCGCTTGCCCCAAAAAACCTGATTTTTCTGGTTGAGTAGGATGATGCCGACGTTGGGCCGAAAGCCGTCCCGGTCAAGCATAATCAAACCCCAATTTTTAAACTTCGCCCATTATGCACGGCACATGCCGTGCGTGGGGTATCTCCACCGCACCGTTGATCAAGAGTCCCCTATGAAAGCTTCGCAATTTCTCATCTCCACCCTCAAAGAGGCACCCGCTGATGCCGAGGTTGCCAGCCATAAGTTGATGATGCGTGCAGGCATGGTTAAAAAACTAGGGGCGGGAATTTACAGTTACATGCCCATGGGTTTGCGCGTGATTCGCAAGGTGGAGGCGATTGTTCGCGAGGAAATGAACCGTGCTGGCGCCGTAGAAATCAGCATGCCTGTGATTCAACCGGCAGAGCTGTGGCAAGAGACAGGCCGATTTGAAAAAATGGGACCCGAGTTACTGCGCATCAAAGACCGGCACGAGCGCGACTATGTGGTGCAGCCCACCAGCGAAGAGGTGGTGACCGATATTGCCCGACAGGAAATCAAAAGCTATAAACAGCTTCCCAAAAACCTGTACCAAATCCAAACCAAATTTCGCGACGAACGTCGACCCCGCTTTGGCCTGATGCGCGGGCGTGAGTTCACGATGAAAGACGCCTACAGTTTTGACCGCGATCCGGCCGCTGCCAAAGCCAGTTATGACGTGATGGCGCAGGCCTATCGAAAAATCTTCGATCGCTTTGGCCTAACTTACCGTGCAGTCGCCGCCGACAGCGGAGCCATAGGTGGCGATCTCAGTGAAGAGTTTCAGGTAATTGCCGCGACCGGGGAGGATGCCATTGTGTATTCCACCAAAGGCAACTATGCCGCCAATATGGAAAAGGCCGAAGCTGCAGCGCCGGCAACAGTCCGCCCCGCGCCAAAACTCGCCATGGAAAAATTAGCAACACCAGGCAAAAGCACCTGCGCAGCCGTGGCTGAAATGATGGGGCTTCCTTTAAAGGCGACGATTAAATCCTTGGTGCTCGCCACCGATGAGATCGACGAAAAAGGGAAAGTGGTCAAGACCCAGGTGTGGCTATTGCTGCTGCGCGGTGACCATGACATGAACGAAGTCAAAGTAGGTAAATTGCCAGGTTTGGCCGGTTTTCGCTTTGCAAGTATTCCTGAAATTGAGACGCACTTTGGCTGTAAACCGGGCTACCTCGGTCCCATAGGCATGCTTGCGTCAGTGCGCATGGTGGTAGACCGTGAAGTGGCTGTGATGGCTGATTGGATTTGCGGCGCCAACGTAGAAGACTTTCACATTACCGGCGTGAACTGGGGTCGCGATTTGCCAGAGCCTGAGACAGTGGCTGATCTACGCAACGTAGTTGCTGGCGACCCTGCTCCTGACGGCCAGGGCGTTTTAGCCATTGAGCGCGGCATTGAAATCGGTCACATTTTTTACTTGGGAACCAAGTACAGCCAAGCCATGCATGCGACGTTTTTGGATGTCAACGGTAAACCTGAGTTCATGGAGATGGGGTGTTACGGCATCGGAATTACCCGCTTGCCAGCCGCCGCAATTGAGCAAAACCACGACGAACGCGGAATTATTTGGCCTGATGCTTTGGCGCCTTTCACCGTGGTTTTGTGTCCGATCAGCCCAGACCGATTTGCCGATGTCAAAACTGCGGCTGAGAACTTGTACGCCGAGTTCATTGCCTTGGGTGTGGATGTGATATTGGATGACCGAGGAGAGCGCCCTGGTGCCATGTTTGCCGACTGGGAACTCATTGGAGTTCCCCATCGCATTACCTTGGGTGACCGTGGTATCAAAGAAGGGCTGGTTGAGTACCAGCACCGCCGCGATACCGCTGCGACCAGCATCGCCTTGGGCGAGGTGGTTACCTTGGTTCGTGAACGTTTAAAGGTCTAAGGCCATCGCTGTGTTTGAGGCGGAGTCAACCCGGCGCTGTTGGCTCACAGGGGCGGGTGCTGTGTTTGCATTCGCGGGTCTTTCGCCGGATGTCTTTGCGGGCACTCAGTTGGAAGAGCCTCTGACAGACGCAGTCAGAAGCGCCTTAAGCGCCGCACTGCGCTCAGATCCCCCTCCGACTCCTGAATTCGCCCAACCCAGCGATGCGCTGCGTTACCAGCGTTGGTTGGAGGACGTGCATCCCCGGTTGTCCAAAAAATTCCCCCAGCCCCAGGGGCGAAAAGAGTTTTTGCAAACCGTTTGGTATGAAAGCCAACGCGCTGGTTTGGATGTGGCCTTGATTCTGGGGCTCATCCAGGTGGAAAGCAATTTTCGAAAATTTGCTATCAGCCCCGCTGGGGCACGTGGCTTCATGCAGGTCATGCCGTTTTGGGTGCGCGCGCTATCGCGTGGCGACCCCAGCGTTTTATTTCATTTGCAAACCAATTTGCGTTTTGGTTGCGTGATCTTGCGCCACTATATAGACCGCGAGCAAGGCGATTGGGTTTTGGCGCTGGGGCGCTACAACGGTTCACGAGGACAGATGCCTTATCCCCGAGCTGTGCTGGCGGCACAGCGCCAGTGGCTGTAAAGATTAGGCGGGCTTGGTGCCCAAGGCTTGCAACAATTCGCCCGACTCATACATCTCCATCATGATGTCTGAGCCGCCGATGAACTCCCCTTTGACATACAACTGAGGAATTGTCGGCCAGCTGCTGTATTCCTTGATGCCTTGGCGGATGCCATCGTCTTCAAGCACGTTGACGGTTTTCATGGCTTTGGTGTCCACTCCGCAGGCTTTAAGAATTTGGATAGCACGGCCTGAAAAGCCGCATTGGGGAAAGCTGGCATTGCCTTTCATGAACAAAACCACCTCGTTGGTTTTAACGAGGGTATCAATCCGTTGCTGTGCGTCGCTCATAGCGTGTCCTTCGGTACGGTAAATTTTAAAAGTGCCCAATTATTTCACTTCTTCGTACCTATCTCCGCGTTTTCTGCTCCATCTGTGTAAAAGCGTGGGGTTTTTCAAGATAATCAAGCCCTTCTGACTCCATCTCACCTGACTCACGCCCATGAAAATCGCCAAAGACTCCGCTGTCACACTGCACTACACCGTGCGCAACCCACTGGGTAAAGTTCTCGAAGAGAGCCAAGAACCCATGGCGTATTTGCACGGAGGCTACGGAAACCTCTTCCCTAAAGTGGAGGAGGCTCTTTTAGGGCAAGAGGCGGGTTTCCAAGCGACGATTGAATTGAGTGCTACCGATGCTTTTGGCGAGCGCGATGAAACATTGCTGCAAACCATTCCTAAAACGCAATTCCCTCCTGGGGTCAAAGTGGGCGGGCAATTGGAAGGCCAAGACTCCAAAGGCCACTCGCGGGCCTTTACCGTGGTCAAGATCAAAGGCGACCAGGTCCAGTTAGATGGCAACCATCCGTTCGCAGGTCAAGCGCTGCAATTTAAAGTAAAGGTCCTGGAGGTTCGCCAAGCCACAGAGGAAGAAGTAGCCCACGGCCATGTCCATGGCGCCCATGGGCATCACCATTAAATAGGCGTTGCGGTTGATGGTAATTTGCGCCTTAATGTCGTTAAGGGGTAAATTATTCTTTCTTTTGAAGAATTTCAACAATATTATACCAATTTATATATTTAATTGGGATAAATCGCAATAGTCTGCGGGGCAAATAACGCCACAATCAAGTCTTTCATAGCTACTTTGACCTGAGAGACCCCATGCTTGCGCAACCATCTACCAAATACCAGGCTTTTCCCGCGATTCATTTGCCTGACCGCCAGTGGCCCAGCCGCACGATCACCCAGCCACCGATCTGGATGAGTACGGATTTGCGAGACGGCAACCAGTCGCTTTTTGAGCCCATGAACCTTGAGCGCAAGATGCGCATGTTTCGCACCGCCTGCCAAGTCGGATTCAAAGAAATCGAGGTGGGATTTCCCAGTGCTTCGCAGACTGACTTTGATTTCGTCCGAAATTTGGTGGATGGGCAACATATTCCAGACGACGTCACGATTGAAGTCTTAACCCAGGCCCGTGGTGATTTGGTGCGCCGCACCTTTGCATCCGTCGCAGGCGCTCGCCGCGTGATCGTGCATGTGTATAACGCCACCGCTCCGCTGTTTCGGGATGTGGTGTTCCAAATGAGCAAGTCACAAGTGTTGGAGTTGGCCTTGGACGCCGTTCGATTGATTCAACAATTGGCCCATGAGCACCCCCAGACCCAATGGGTCTTGCAATACAGCCCCGAACTATTTACCTCTACCGAGTTGGAGTTTGCAAAGGAAGTCTGTGATGCAGTGACTGCGCAGTGGGGCGCTACCCCGGCCAACAAGGTGATTTTGAATTTGCCTGCAACGGTGGAAGTCTCAACGCCTAATATCTATGCGGATCAAATTGAGTGGATGCACCGCAACCTTGCGCGGCGCGACAGCATTATTTTGAGTCTGCATCCCCACAATGACCGAGGAACGGCGGTTGCCGCCGCCGAGCTTGGCTTAATGGCAGGCGCAGACCGCGTAGAGGGGTGTCTTTTTGGCAATGGCGAGCGCACCGGCAATGTAGATTTGGTGACTATGGCCTTGAACCTGTATACCCAAGGCGTCAACCCCGGTTTGGATTTTTCTGACATCAATGCTGTGGCGCGAACCGTCGAGCATTGCAACCAGTTGCCCATTCACCCACGCCACCCCTATGTCGGTGATTTGGTATTTACGGCCTTTAGCGGTTCGCACCAAGATGCGATTAAAAAAGGCTTTGCCGCCCTGGATAAAAAGGGGCTTTGGAATGTTCCCTATCTGCCGATTGACCCAGCCGATGTCGGTCGCACCTATGACTCCATCATCCGAGTGAATAGCCAATCCGGAAAAGGCGGCGTGGCGTATTTGATGGAAACCGAATTTGGAGTGGTGATGCCTAGGCGTTTGCAGGTGGAGTTTTCGGGAGAAGTCCAAGCCTACACCGATGCGCATGGTGGAGAAATGAGCGCCCAAGACTTGTGGGATTTGTTTTCAAAAGCGTACCTTCACACAGCGCAGCCTCTGAATTTGGTTGAGCATCATTTGATCGATGATGGCCTAGGGATTCGATTGGTAGTGCACGCCGGCGGGGTGACCCACACCCTGAGCGGACGCGGCAATGGCCCGATAGACGCGGCGGTGCATGCGCTTCAAACGCTAGGCATCCACGTCCAAGTGCGAAGTTTTGAAGAACGCTCCGTCAAAGCCAGTGAGGACGCAGGCAACGCCCAAGCCTGCGCATTTTTGGAATTGGTCCATTCCAAAGGTACAGGGGTGGAACGCTTTGGTGTGGGCATGGACACCAACATCGTCACAGCCTCGATCAAAGCGCTGATCAGTGGCGTGAATCGCTTGGGCTTGGGTTAAACCATTGGCCTGCGCTGCAGCGCTCAAGCCCTGCTAAATCTTGGCGGGATTGAACGCTAGAAAAACCGGTGTGGGTTAATAGCGCACGCACCGCGCTTGCCTGATCGAAGCCATGTTCCAAAAGCAGCCAGCCGCCTTGTGTGAGTGCGGTGCTCGCTTGCAGCGTAATCGTGCGCAAATCGTCTAATCCATCGCCCCCGCTGGTCAAGGCTTGTAGAGGTTCGTAGCGTAATTTTTCCAAGTGAGTGTCTTGATTGGCAATGTAGGGGGGGTTGGAAACGATCACGTCAAAAACTTCATTGACAGCGGTGAGCCAACTGCCTTGCAGGAAATCCACATCTAAGCCTAAGCGGCTGGCATTATTTTTTGCAACCTCAAGGGCATCTTCACTGTAGTCGAGCGCGTGCATTTGGGTCGTCGGACGGTGCTGCTTCAAAGCCAAAGCGATTGCGCCGCTGCCGGTTCCTAGATCGATCACCCGGGCTTGGCTGTCTTTCGGTAAAAGTTCCAAGGCCCACTCCACCAACGTTTCAGTATCCGGACGCGGCACCAGCACGCGGGCATCGACCGCAAAGTCGAGCCCAAAAAATTCTTGGTGCCCCGTGATGTAGGCAAAAGGCTCACCGCTGAGTCGGCGTTTCAGGGCTTTATTAAAGCGGCTTTGAGATGCGGCATCCAATGTGTCAGTGTCATGGCTTAACAACCACGCACGCTCAGCGCCCGTCCCGCCCAGCGGCAAGCGCCCCAGTGCAAATAAAACCAAAAGTTGGGCATCAAGTCGATCCAACCCTTGGGCCATGGCATACGCAATCGCTTGCGTGGTAGTCACGCCAATCCCACCTCTAAAGCGGCGAGTTGCTGGGCTGCTTCATAGGCTTGAAGCGCCTCAACGACATCACCCAATTCACCTTCCATGATGTTGAGCAATTTGTACAAGGTGAGGTTGATGCGATGATCGGTAAATCGGCCTTGGGGAAAGTTGTAAGTCCGGATGCGGTCACTGCGGTCACCCGTTCCAATCAAACCTTTGCGCTCGGCTGCATCTTTGGCGGCGCGTTCGCTGCGGTCTTTTTCATGGATACGCGCTGTCAATACTTTCAAAGCCTGCGCTTTGTTGCTGTGCTGGCTGCGTCCATCTTGGCACTCTGCGACGATGCCGGTGGGTAAGTGGGTAATACGAACGGCGGAGTCGGTTTTGTTGATATGTTGACCGCCTGCGCCGCTGGCGCGGTAGGTATCAATTCGCAGATCGGCTGGGTTGATTTGAATGGCAACCGCTTCATCGGGTTCGGCAAGTACGGCAACAGTACACGCGCTGGTATGAATGCGCCCCTGTGTTTCTGTGGCGGGGACGCGTTGTACGCGGTGGCCGCCAGACTCAAACTTCAAAGCACCATAAACGTTGTGGCCTTCGATTTGCAAAACCACTTCTTTGTAGCCGCCGAGCTCACTGGCAGATTCGCTCATGATTTCGGTTTTCCAGCCTTGGCTGTCGCAGTAACGGGTGTACATGCGCGCCAAATCGGCTGCAAATAACGCCGACTCGTCGCCGCCGGTTCCTGCGCGGATTTCCACAAACGCATTGCGCGCATCATCAGGATCTTTAGGCAGCAGCATGCGCTGCAACTCCTGCTCTAGTTGTTGCAGTTCTGAATTGGCGCTGTCTATTTCTTCCTGCGCCATAACCACCATGTCTGCATCGCCTGACGCACTGACAAGCATATCGTTTGCCGCTGCGTTGTCGGCTTCTCGGCGCTGAAACCGATCCCATCGGCTGGCCACGGCGGAGACTTCGGTGTGTTCGCGCGATAGGGTTAAAAACTGGGCCATGTCTTTCATGATGTCTTCGCGCGAGAGCAAGAACTCAAGTTCGGCAAGCCGATCGGTGTAGCGGGCCAGTTGTTGGCGTAAAAAAAGTTTCATGGCGAGATTTCAGAAA
>Ga0247843_1010132_pt1 | contig 10152 bp, 8 predicted proteins | sample LaCruzMarch2017__FD_192420 | JGI IMG/M metagenome (GOLD analysis project Ga0247843, IMG submission 192420) | Freshwater microbial communities from meromictic Lake La Cruz, Castile-La Mancha, Spain - LaCruzMarch2017_8m | ecosystem: Environmental > Aquatic > Freshwater > Lake | place: Spain...
GTATATTTTTAAACATATTTCGCAAAATCTTGATGATTGTCTCTATGTCACTTTTTCTTGATGTGAGCTGATTGATGTGAGCTTGTTCAACTGCAACAAAGCCATCTCGATTAGCAACCAGCACTTCTCTCGCAGCATCAAGCTCACACTCTTTTTTTTCTTTCTGTTCCCAAAATTTTTTGTCCACATCGCTCATGGGCACGTGGGGCCAGTGGTTAGCAGCAATACCACGGGGCCTTGAATTTCTCAACTTGGTTAATTGATTGTTTTTTTTATTATCTAGGGCAGTCTATTTAAGACCTAAATGTGTCTTTTCAAAATTATATTTTAGTTGTGAGTTTTTTTAGCGCTAAAAAGCTTCTATTTTGTGTAACAGAAATTATATTTTTAGCACTTCTTTTTGCCTGTGTAACTATAAGTTTTGTTCAACGCTAAACAAGCATCTATTTTGTAGCTTTTTTCAGCGCTTATTTAAGCTTGTGTGAATGAAGTTTTTTGGGGCAACAATAAAATATAAATAATTTGTGATATTTCTTTATTAACCTTGGCACCTGTGAACATTACAAAACCAACACATTTCTTGCTTGATATTTACAAACATTTACTTATTTTGAGATACATTTTTAGGAATTAACATAACTCTTAAAGGAGGCACTTTATTTTAATTCTTTTCCATCTGGACCAAGTATATTTTTAAACATATTTCGCAAAATCTTGATGATTGTCTCTATGTCACTTTTTCTTGATGTGAGCTGATTGATGTGAGCTTGTTCAACTGCAACAAAGCCATCTCGATTAGCAACCAGCACTTCCCTCTCAGCATCAAGCTCACGCTCTTTTTTTTCTTTCTGTTCCCAAAATTTTTTGTCCGCATCGCTCATGGGCACGTGGGGCCAGCGGTTGGCAGCAATACCACGGGGCCTTGTATTTCTCAACTTGGTTAATTGATCGTCTAATTTCTTTATGTTAGCTGCAAAATCGTTCCGCACGTCTCCAATTCTTGCTTCTGCCATCCAAATTTGTCTTTGAAGTTCGTCCCTTTCTGCTATCTTACAGTAAAGATCCTCCCATTTCAAATCTACAATAACTTTTGAAGATGGCGTTGGTTTGGTCACAAAGGGATTCTTCGTTGGCGGGGGGCTTCCACCAGAGGAACTTCCGCCAGTGCCTGTTGGTCCTCCAGATCCACCGCTATTGCTCGAAGCAGATGATGTGTATCCAGCCGATGAAAGACACTTTTCCTTTCTTTGGATCTCTTTATATTTGTTAGCAGCTTGGATGGTTTGCGCATTATAGCATGATTGTATCACTTGGAATGATACCACAACCAACACAAGGGTTAAGAGTGATGGATGCATTTTAAAATTCAACTGATAATTTTTGACAAATGAGTCAATGTTTTATAGGTAAAAATTGTTTGGTGAAGCCAAGCCAAGCCAAACTTTAAATAAAAGTGCTATCCTCGCCCAATTTAAGTTTGAGAAACCTTGGGCTACCTTGGTTGGTTACCTTATTAAAAAGCAAGTTTCTAACATTGACAAATGACTGGCACTACAAACGGGTAAAGCCCTAAAGAAGTGTTTACATTGGCATCTTTAACATGGCAGATTCAGTCTGTCGTGGTCGCCAGTCATTGTTCAAAAAAGGAATCTTGCTATTTTTGTCGTGCAACTAGAAGTCGCCAATGTAAACAAAGCTTCAAAAATTGCTAAAACACGGAATTCTTGTTAAACAAAATGGTTATAAATGGTTATACATTGGATTTGTAATTGGCGCTTTGAACGAATAACTTTCCAAAAAAAGTTCCTAACATTGATTGGTAATTAACACAAACCTGTGTTAAGGTCTGTTCGCACAGAGCTTAATATTGAGCTGGAATATGTTGTTTATTAAAGAATAGATTTTTTACATAATTCAAAATTAATATTCTAGTTCAATATTGAGCTCAATATTGAGGGAAAATAAGATTGTCCGCGCCCAGAATATGGCTTTAGGTACAGGGTTCGTGGTAATTGGCATTTCATCCAAATAACAAACGGTTTATTCCATAGACTTCTAATGTAATACAATTTTTGCAACAAGCAATGACTCAATGCTGAAAACAGCACTTGTGTTTCAAAAACAAAATTATTTGGTGGTTTAATATTTGTTTACTTTTTTCAGGTGGTAAGATGCATTATCCAGTCGACAAATCTGACTATGACAGTTATTATGGGGATTACGACTATGATGACAATTGTTATGTGGATGACTGGGACATGCAAGTTGGTGATGCTGACTGGGAAGTCTCCAGAGAAGCACACGACTTGGAAGCCCTCAGGGTCAAAATGGCAGAAAAAAAATTATTGAAAGTGAAATGGAGGAGGCTTTGCAATCTGTTAAACTCATGTTTGACAGATTTGAAACCAAAAATCATGTTTCAGAAGCATTTTTGTACATTCGCAAATTGTATGTTTAAATAAAACGTCAACTCTCTATTTTTCAATAACTTTTTACTGACTTTTTGTCTGGGCATGGGGTAAGTGAAACACAAAATTTATCAATTTATAAATTGTTGGTGATGTTGTGTGTGTTACACTAAAAGCATCTTGTATTCAGGCGATGTAAAATTTTCCAGCATGGATACAAGATGCAATTAATGTGTTACGTCTTCTATGGCATTTAGAATAAGACTGGATATTTTTTTGGTCTGCTCTGGCTTTTAAAGAAAAAGCCACAGAGAAAACATGTGCAGTCTAGGTTTAACACTGGGCAAGTAAAGATGTGTATACGAGTATACAAGATTTATTTTACATCTAGAACTAATACAAACTAAGTTAACTATAAAATTGGTTAAGCAGCCATCAATCCATCAATTCATACAGGCAGTAGTTATTTTTGGGACTTGACAAACAAGGTGATTGGGTAGCTAGAAATTACTCAAAATACAAGAGTAACTTAATTTTTTAATCCTACCTATATCGCTGTTTAACAGTGCTATTTGGTATTAATTGTAAGAGGGTGAAAAACAATCACCGTCCGATATAAATGTGCACTTTAAAAACTACTCTAGGTACCTGAGGAGCCAGAGAAGGCACATTCAAAGTTGGCACGTTTTCAAAAGAAGTGGGAACATTTTAGACAAAAGTTAACCCATTGAAAGAAAATGACCCCCGGCCCACTTTCTGCCCTCCACCCTCAAGAGAATTATATAAACACAGACACTAATCATTTTAATTTTACAAGCAGTTTTTCATTGCTTGTAAATAACCTATTGGTATCTTCATTCTTGGGCTAGTTTCCATTATGGTCCTGTCAATTATAAGACATTTAGGAGTAGTAGTATTGTTTATTTTCTCAAAATAATTGCAAATAATAATTAGATTTAGATCCAATGAAGTTTCAATTTATATATATTGATATGCAAATCACAAAGAAAGGATTAATGATCAAACATTGAAACATAATAATTTCCGAAAAAGTTAGATCCGAGAAAATCCATATCCGAAAGAGAGTTAGATCCGAGATGTTAATTTTAGCAAAATTGTGATATAGACCAGGATTGAGCTATTTTATACTGCTGGAGGCCCCTGCATTGCAATAACTCAATTAAAATCTTTCACTTGCGAATTCAAAATAAAAACAGATTATTGGAATTTAGATTTTTTCTATTGACAGCCTTCATAATGACTCGCATCAGATAAGAGATCATGGCCAAATGGAGGGAGGAATTATTTCAAATGTAAGGTTTGAGTTAAGTGATAGTCAAATGAATCAGTAGAGAATCCAAACAATGTGTTTTATTTTGGGTAAGAAGCATTTCTACATCAAGGACAAAACAAATCTAGCAAAGCAAGAAAAACAATTTTTAGAATTTAATTCATCTTCATCCGATTGTTCTTTCTTCTGCAATTCAGTTGCATCCTCTTTTGCTTCCCTTTGTCTCCTTAGCAGTTCTGAACCATCATAGTTACTCTGAGTAATGATGACCATGTGCAACAAGAACTCCATTTTGGTTTCATCAATGTCGAAAGATTTTGAACCAGCTTTCACCAATTTGGACCTGTTTTCCTTGATTGCAATTTTATTGTTGCCAATATGAATGTCCTCTAGTGAAGGCCAACTTTGCAGTATCTTAAGATGTTTCTTCTTAGTAGCCTTCAGGTAAATTTTTTTTTCCATTTCTATATTTTAGATGTTTGATTCTCTGGTTATAAACTGTCACTGAGTATGGAAATGCCAAACTCAAAATTTTAAATTGAAGTCAATGTCAAATTAAATAATTAATTTGTACATTAAAAATAAGCATACAGCAAATGACTTATCACAAATTTATTTGTAAACTGTGACTGTTTCATATTGAGTTGGTAACAAATCTTTTTGTATCAAACGTTCATTTTTTGAGGTGACCATGCCATCATTGTTGAATTGTAATTTTTCTGCAAAAATTAGAAAAAAATCGTTCCACACCAAAGTTTCTGTGTTTTTCTTAAAAAGAATAAACATGAGTCTCTTGCTCATACTTATTTGTTTCAATTTTAACTTAATTTCGCCTTGAGAAGCATAAGCTGTTGGGAATAACATCATGCTTATAAACAACATTATAGTGTCCACAATAAATGCAATAACTACGAACATTGAGAAGAATATGGCTGTAACATGTAATATAGCTAATTTAGGATTTGAGCTGCTGCAGCACGTAACTGTAGCATTAAATACACTTCCTGATGGACCCGAAAAAGGAATTTGACAACTATACAATAATGGAAACATGGTAGCTAGGGTGTCTGTTCTCTGTTGGCTTAAATCATCTTTTAGTGCATTGCTCACCAAATTGTAGTATTCTTTTGGATCAACAATATGTGTTATCTCTTCAAATAATAACCATCCAAAAAATAGAAAAATTATGAAATGCAGCAGTGTGTTTATAACTGAGGCTATGAGATATTTCAAGAAAAGATTATTTGTGCACTTATTGTTTAAAAAGAAATTGACAAAAAGATCAATTTTTGCCTGTTTAACACTCTTTTTTTTGTCTTTTTGGTTGTTTAGTTTTTCTTGTGGTTGTGTCAAAATATAAATGTTGAATTCAAATGTGTATTTTTCGACAATGTTGTCTTCCATCCAATTCCAAAGACTACCTCCTATAGTAGACAAAATAGCAAATGTGGCAAACACAAGCATTGAATACTTGAAGTACTTGTTGTAGTATTGAAGTTTTGAACTTTGTTGTGCCACCATGTTCTTTAATATCAGGCCATTGTTAACTGGCACTGGCCCTTGTGTATTTGGCAAATTGTTTCTTAATGCACCAGGTAGAAAGTATGTATTGGCAGTTTGGCAGCTGGAAAAAAAATTATACAGGTGTCATTGCAAAAGGGACTGTAAGGAAATAATTTAGATCCGAAAATTGGATAGCTTCACGGACCTATGTACAAGTGAGTGAATTTCTAAGTAGAAGAGAAGCAGACAGAGGTATATCTTAAGATGTAACTTAAACATATAATATTTTGGGGGATGAACCTTGAATGAATGCACTCTATTAGGGTGTAGGGCGATTCTAATTTATTGTGTTTGCCTTTATGAAGAGTTAAGTAAAACAGTCATTTTTGAAACAGAGGGTTGATGGTGTGACGTCATATTTAGTCTTAAATTTCGATCAAATCGTATATTTACCCTGATTTAGCATTTATATTTTCTGAAGGGTCCACATTACAGTTTTCAGCCGGACTGTGTAGAACTTCACTGCTTGCAATGAATGCCAATGCACCATAAAAGAATATTGGCAGTAAGAAAATGAATCCTCTTATGAAAAGATTGGTTCTTTGTGCTTTTGTTCCAAAGTTGTCGCTCCACACCTTTGAATAGTTTCCAAATAAAAATTCAATTGGTCCAGTCATAGTGAGAAGATGTGTCTTGTTTGTCAAAATTACAAATGAAACATTCTATCAATTATTCCATAAAATATTGAAATTTTAACTAATTAAATGTTTGTTACAATTCAATTAGGGAAAATACCGACTAATTAAATGTTGAAATTTGTTAAAATTAATATGGGTACAAACCTATTAAGTTAATTAAAATCAAAACAAACCAACCCCAAATGTATAATTTATTTAAAGTTTTAGTATTGTGTTGTGTTTTAACATTACACATGTCTTTTAGAAAAATTAAAAATTCCGAGTTGGTTTGTTGCTTGTGCGAAATGGATTTCAAAACTAACGATAATTTGGAACATCATATTGATAATCATCACAGTGAAATATTTCAATCATCTAAGCTGTCCAATTCGCCTCCTCAACAATTGTTTCATGATCCAAGCACCTCCAAAGTGTCTTCAACTTTAATTGGCACAGCTATTCCTATATCAACACCACTAACTAAAACCAAACCAGCTACAGCTCTCATTTCCAAAGGTAACAAATAGCGCAAGTTATAAATCATTTTACATGTACCAGAAAATTGACTCTGTCATGAACCATAATAGACAAAACATGTCTTGTTATTAAATTTAAAATAGCCATTTTTATGAAACATAATCGACACTGGTTGATTAAGACATCTTCTTTGCTATGATTGCTAGGCTGGGAATGTCTTATCAAACCTTTATTCTTCTAAGTATTAATAAAAGTCATGTTGAATATTTAAAGTATTTATTTTGGTTCCTTTTCAAATGAAGGCTACAGGAAAGAGAAGGAAATTAAAAAGGTTACAATTCATAACAAATATTTCCACAGACATCTATGATTAAAATGCATTTTGCAGATGTCCAATTTTGGCACCAAAGTCAAACAGGGAATTTGGCAACCTATATATCTAGCAGACACTACATGTCATAAAAAAAGTCAATTTATATTTGACAGGTTAAGGATGCTGCACAAGTGTGGGGATTGTTGCTGTCTTTTATGACCACTTGTACTAAAACGTCAAATACGAAATTTTTTGTGATACATACTTTAACGTGAAAGTGCAACAATTTTTTGTTGATAACTGTTATCACCACTAGAGTTTTTACGTTACATCCGAAAATTTATTAGATACATACTTTCCAGGTGATCACTCCAACCATGGAGTCCACAGTGGTGAATCAATGATGATATCTATTTGTCCACGCCAGGAATTGTTCCAAACGCCAAGCACCTCCCAAGTCTCTTCTTTCCCTATTTCGACACCAACTACCAAGAGCAAGCAAGTCACAGTTAAAAAAGGTAAAAAATTAACATTTCTTAGTTACCATATGTGGTCTTTAATAGAACTTTTAAATTGGCTTCCATTCATTATAGACACTACAAGCCATAGAAGATGAAAAGCACATATATACATATATAACAGGCTAGGGATTATGCATAAATGACCTCACACAAATACAGGGAGGATGGACATGTTTTTTATGTTGATAATTGTGAATTTGTATTGACACTCGTACTAAAAAGTAACATCTGAGATTTTACCTCAAAAATTAATATAAAGTAGCAATTGAAATGTTCAACTGTCTATTTTTAGGTGATTTCTCGAACCACACCGATTGGCAAAAAATCAAACAATCTCCTCTGGATGAAAACCAAAAGAAGATGTGGTTTTTTGGCCAAATCTGCATCAAACAAGGATGCAAACATGCCAAACAACACCAAAAAATACAGGTTCCACAAGTGTATCTTCACCAAACACAACTTTCAAGGTTGATCGAAGTTCGCTACACTGCTGAAAGTGTCCCCTTCAGACTGGTCACGGAAGATCATATTGGACATGTAGTGGTTTGTGTTGATCATTTCCCAAAAGACACACAGAATATACTGTTCAATATGATGCTGAGTGGCACATTCAATTGGAACCTTTTAAGTGAAGAGCAATTGGCAAGTGCTCAAATCTGCATTGGATATGGGAAGGAAAGCCATTTAAAATTGCACTCAACCTGGAAAAATCCTTGCAGCCGCATGCCCAAGATGCAGTGGAGATATACTCCAGTGAATAAAAAAGCCCTGTTGAGGACAAACTTTGTGGTAAAACATTTTAATCCCTCCATTGTCTAAATAACAAAATAAATTTACGTAAATATGTAGAACATCAAACAGGTCTTTTTGAAAGCTTGCACATTATGTCTACAAATGATCTTATGCTGCTTACACAAAGCAACCAACTCTAATAAAAGCAAGAAGCGAAGCCTGACATTAAACATCTTCAAATAATAGTTTCTCCTTTTTCTGCATAATTTAGTGTGGTAGACAATAAGGGTAATTACTTTCAATAAAAACAAAAATTTTAAAAAGTACTAACATTTGTTAACATATTATTAATGTATTTCAATCAATATGAGTGATTAAAGGAATTTTTATTCTCTATTTCAGGACCCATTTGCTCCTGCTAGTATTTTTGATGCATTTGTGGAACCGGAGAAAAAAAAGATCAAATGTGAGGTCGAAGCTGGAGTGGTACAAATCAGGGAAGAATTGAACGTTTTCAAGAGAGAGATCACAAAAAGAGTAGACAAAAATACCCAGTCTATTGAAAATATCAACATCTCAATGTCAGAAATGAATGAAACACTGAAAAACCAAATAGTGTTTAATAGTCAAATCAATAATCGTCTAGACATTACTTGTGACAGACTGGAAACAAGTGGCTTACAATTCCTAAAGAATTTCGAAATAGCATTCAACCAAAAAAAGAAAAAACAAAATAAATAGAAATTATATTTTAATTGAATATAGTTTAAATTAACATGTGTGTCATAATAAAAAAATACTTAATTTTACAAAACATTTTTTATTGGAGCATTTTTTATGTCTTTAATGTTGCACATTCAGTCGTGCCTTAAGCTTTTAAAATTTATGTCATTTTCTTTATTAGATAATTGTTGTAACATGGTAACAAAAGCGTAAGATATAAAATTTTATTGTATCAAGGACATAATTTGCCTTTATCTGGAGCAAAAATTATTGAAATCCTTATATCTCACTAACAACTCACTAGAAAAAGGGAAGAAATAAACGTATCACGGCATTAAAGGTTTCAGACGGAAAATGTACCTACCATACTGTGTGGTCTCCAATATCCTCATTCTTCCTAAAATGAAATATTTTATTATATAGCAAAAACCTTCATTTTTGGGCCCGTTTATATAATGGTCCTGTCAATTATAAAAAATAGATGCAATTGAATTTGCATTATACAAAATGTATATATTCAAATCCATAAGAAATGATCATTAATTAAACTTAGATACATACCGAGAAAAGTAAAATCCGACAAAGTTAGATCCGACAACGTTAGATCCGAATTTTCATTGCGATTTCTTAAACATTAAAACTAGATTTTCATATCCGAAAAGAGTTAGTTCCAAATTTTTCTTACATTATGATATGACACAAATAATGTAAATCCAAAAACCATGATGACTGTATTAAAAAACTAAACATTGCAATCAAAGACTGGTTTTATGGGTCAATCAATCTTAAGCCAATGCTCAAGGTTGAGGGTTCAAATCTAGACGCATCCATTCTTTAATTTTGTCATTTCCAAGAATTATAAGCTCAGGATTTCAGTTGCGTTGATGGTTCTAAATTATTACACTGGCAAAAACGTATAAAGAGCTAATCATAGTTGCTTTATTGTTTATAAATGGACTATGGCTATGCAGTTGTCATTCGATAATTTTATATTATCAAAAAATAAACTTTTTTATAAGGTTGGCACCCGTTTAGGGTGCATCCTAAGTTTAATTGTTGTCCTTAACATTTCAATTTTTAATAAGTTGTATGCAGGCATTATCCACAAACAGAGCTGCAACACTTCAATATTCAGGTGGTACTCCTCTGTCTTGCATAGCAACTAGTTAGAATTTTAGGCCGTATGGCACCCACAACTACAATTGCCTTGATTTCCTCCCTAGACTTGTAATCCTTGGGGTCTATACAGTATTCAAATGAGAACAGCATAGCCATGGTCCATTTATAAACCATGAAGCTACTCTGAATAGCTCTTAGCGCTAGCGCCAGTTAAATCATTTAGAACTAGCAATGCAACCGAAATCCTGAGGTTATTATTATTCTAGTCCAAATGCAACCACTTCAAAATGGATGCACCCGGGTTTGAACCCTCGACCTTGAGCATAGGATTAATGTTTGATTGACACATTAACCCACCCACCCACCACAGCTGGGTTGTAATAATAAT
>Ga0247843_1010133_pt1 | contig 10152 bp, 8 predicted proteins | sample LaCruzMarch2017__FD_192420 | JGI IMG/M metagenome (GOLD analysis project Ga0247843, IMG submission 192420) | Freshwater microbial communities from meromictic Lake La Cruz, Castile-La Mancha, Spain - LaCruzMarch2017_8m | ecosystem: Environmental > Aquatic > Freshwater > Lake | place: Spain...
TCATAGCTGAAAATTTTCAGCTAAATTCAAATCGAAAAATCAAAGAATGATACTACAAGCCAATGTTTATAATGCTTTCGCTAATTTTGCCTTATCCAAGGTTGGACAGTAGTGATAGTAATACCAATCACTCTAAGAGTTGTAGTAATTTTTTTCATAGCATTTAAATTCAATGAATAAGGTTACAACTTCCGTTCCTAAATAATCCTTACGTGGAAAATCAATCTAAGTTCGTGTCTTAAGTAATTGAAAGTCAATTAGTAAAATTACCGAAACATTTTGTGGATAAAATCAATTTGCCGAAAACAGGTCCAAACTCATCCCAAAACAAGTGAATACCTTCCCAAAAATGGAATAAATCAATAGTTGTAAATATAAATACTTGTAAATATGATATATACATATTTAATATAGTGCGATATTAATTCTATAAATGGGAATTATCTCTTTTTGGGGCCAAATAATAGTTAATAACTCCCAGAAATACCTTTTGTAGAATACGGACCTATTTGAATGATCTGCTGAAATAATCCTTTGAATTAAACTGGTATTTGATGAATCCTACTGAACATGAAAATCTAAAAAAGAAAGGTTAACGTATTTATATTACACAAAAGATACCTATTGAAATGAATTGTGAGATTATATCTGATTTATTTAAAAATAAGTGGATTGTAAAATATTCATTTTTTGTATAGGTTTGCAACAATTACATTAATAAATGCTTGTATCCAAAGTTTCAAAGAACTTATTAGAAGAATTAAAATACGTTATAAATCAATTAGGTAACATTGGATATTCCCAACCCCTTGATTTATTATCCAATAGTACCATAGGTCAGCATACGCGTCATATCTTAGAATTTTACCAATGTTTTATTGAAGGTTATGGTTCCAAAGAAATTGATTATGATTTGCGAAAGCGGAATATTCAAATTGAAACCGACACCGAATTTGCCGGTTCTATCATTGATTTTATTAACGAAAGTGTTGAAGGGACAACGGATAGTAATATTGTTCTAAAGTTCAACAACGGCGATGAATGCCAATTTATATCTTCCAGCATCGAACGAGAGCTGGTTTATAACATTGAACATGCCATACATCATATGGCCATCATTAAAATTGCTTTACTAAGTAATTTTAAAGATATAAGTATTCCTCCCAATTTTGGTGTAGCCCCATCTACTGTTAAATACCACCTTCAATCGAATGTGCACAGTTAGTTTCCTACCTACCGGTGGAAACAATTTTATTTTGACAAGCAACCGGGACGAAAAAGAATCCCGCGAAATAGCCAATGCGCCTCAAAACGTTGTACATCATCATATAAATATTGTTTACCCGCAAGATCCTAAGGCCAAAGGCACATGGATTGCCGTTTCAGAAAATGGATTTACACTTTGTCTGTTGAACGGAGGATTTGTATATCATGCCAGTAAACCTCCGTATAAAAAAAGCAGAGGAATTGTGTTGCTCGATTTTTATAAATATAACAATGTGAACCAATTTGTGGTCAACTACGATTTTAAAGGAATCGAACCCTTTACCATGGTTATTGTAGATTATAAATCATCTCTTAAGTTATACGAATTGCGATGGGACGGTAAGCAGGTGCATTTATCTTTCAAAGACCATAAGACCACTCATATTTGGTCGTCGGTTACGCTCTATTCCAAAGAAGTTATTGAGGAGCGTGAACAATGGTTTAAAGATTGGAAAGGTGAACAAAAAGACGGTTACAACCCAGATGAAATAAAACAATTTCATCTTACCGGTGGTAAAGGCGTTTCTGAAAGTAACCTGTTGATGAAGCGAGAAGGAACCTCCACGGTGAGCGTAACTCAAGTGATAAAGAATGAGAAAATGTTGGAGATGAATTATACAGACTGTAAGCGTCATTCATCGTCGGTGGTTGGTATTGAGCTAACATGAGATTTTTTAGATTAAAACTATTTGTTACAAAATGGTCGCATTACGAATATTGGCCATGGCTTTTCTTTTATATTCCTTCCATTCCCGTTTATCTCTATTATGCCATCCGTTCGGGCTATTTTTTCTTTACCACCGCAGCCAACCCCGGCATAGAAAATGGGGGATTGTATGGGGAAAGTAAAATGGATATTCTAAATAACTTTAGTGACGACTATAAACCCAAAACCTTAATTCATAAATATGGGTCTTCCGTTCAAGAAACCATGAATGTATTGGTTGCCCGTGGTTTTGAATGGCCTTTTATAGTTAAGCCAGATGCTGGTCAGCGTGGGCTTATGGTACAAAAGATTTATGAACCGAAAGCTTTGGAAGAAATCCTTCAAGCCAATGCCTACGATTTTATTATACAAGAATTTATTGATTACCCCTTGGAGTTTGGTGTATTGTACGGTCGTTTGCCTGGGCATGAACATGGAAGCGTTCGATCGATAGTGTCCAAAGGCTTTTTATCGGTTACTGGCGATGGAATTCATACCGTGGAACATTTGTTATTACAAAATAAACGAGCGTGGTTTCAAATGGATCGGTTTAAAGTAGAAATTCCCGGGCTATTGAAAACGGTATTGTCTAAAGGAGAAATAAAAATTATAGAACCCATAGGAAACCATTGTAAAGGAACTGAGTTTATCAATTCCAACGATTTAATCAGTGAAGAATTAAATAGAGTATTTGATAAAATTTCCAAACAATTTAATGGGTTTTATTATGGGCGCTTCGATATGAAAGTAAGAAGTATTGAAGAGTTTAAGAAAGGAGAAACGATTAAAATATTTGAACTGAATGGGGTTACTTCCGATGCAGGCCATATTTATGATAAAGATTATACCCTCATTAAGGCTTATAAAGACATTGTGAAGGAAATGAACTTTATATATAAAATAAGTGTCCTCAATATAAAAAATGGGGTTAAACCAATACGGGCTGGTTTTATGATTCCATTTATTTTTAATTACTTTAAGAAACAAAATTATACGGAACACTTTTTGTGAGTGTATTTTCGTTTAAAGTATACTTCATTTAAATGCTGAAACCGTTATTTATAACTTGCTTGTCCCTTTTAAATTTTGGGTTAATGGCTCAAACCGTTTCGCCATCGGTATTCGATTTTGGTTCGGTACCACTTTGGAAAAATGATACGGCACTTTTCACCATTACCAACACCAGTTCAACGAAGTTTATTTTTTTACCCATTGGTTATGCCGAAGATTTATTGGTTCTTTTACCCAAACAACATGTGTTACCCGGTCAATCAGTCGTGGCAAAGTTGGTGTATTATACGCAAGACAGAGGCAACTTTAGGCGCAGTGTACCCATTTATGTAAGCAGCGCCGGAGAACCATTAGCCTTAACCATTAAAGGAAAAATAAACGACTTTCACCCCGATGCCATGCTTAATTGTCCTTCTTTAATTGAAGGCAATCCTACACCTCCTGCCGAAAAACCTATAGAAATTCTCGTGGTAGATGCCATAACGGGCAAAGGGTTAACAGGGTTCAATATAATTCTTAAAAACACCACTGATCAGCAACTTATTGAATCGGCCACCAAAGACAGGGTTTATTTTGATATGATAAAAAACGGTAAATATCAGGTAAACGTCACCCTTACTGGATATGAGCCAAAGGATGAAACGATTTATGTGAACAGAGTAACCCGAAAGTTTATTGTAAAACTCAATCACGACGAAGGCCCCATGGTAATGACAGACCCTGTGCCGGAAAATAAAGACGATAAACCGGTGGTATTGAAAAATCCGGACGACAAAGAAGAGGAACGAAAGGATATTGAAAAATTGCGGGAAAAATTCAATGACATGTTTAAAGATAAAAAGATCATTGAAAAAGATGTTATGGTTGTAAAGGATGGGGATAAGGATTCTTTAAAGGAAGATCCTGTTATTGTGAACAAAACGACATTACCCGATTTTACCCCTGCCGGTACCTTAAATAGAGAGAAGTATGGAAGCAATAACATAGTGTTTTTAATTGATGTGTCGGGGAGCATGGATAAACCTACAAAGCTGCCTTATCTCAAAAAATCGGTTAAAGAAATGGTAAAGGTGTTGCGAAAAGAAGATCTTGTTACCATTATAGTATATGCCAGTAACGTAAGAATACTTTTGCAAGGCGAACCAGGAAGCAATAAAGAAACTATTTACGCCATCATAGATGGGTTGCAAGCCAAAGGTTTAAGTTCAGGTACCGAGGGTATGGGAGTAGCCTATGATAATGCCCGTCAAAACTATATACAGGGTGGAAATAACCAAATTATACTGGTGTCGGATGGCATGTTTAATGCCGAAAATTTTTCACCGAAAATTCTGTATAAACAAGCGACTCAAAAAGCCCAGGAGGAAAAGATTATAACTTCAGCCATAGGACTGGGTAAAAATCCAGAGGCCATTGAATTTATGCAAACTCTTACCGAAAAGGGATCTGGCCATTTTATTCAAATAAAGTCGGAGACCGATGCTGTTACGGTGTTGGTTAATGAAATTATGACGAATTCCCGGAAACAGTAATCTCTTTCATAAGAATAAAATCGTATCGTTTAAACCAGGCTAAGCTTAATTAGACTTGAGTTACCGTCAGAAACTCTGAAGACTATGTTGGCTGAAGTTAGAAGACCTGTAGGTTCTTTTACGTTTCTCTTATTAAGCTTTAGTGCTCACAACATACTATATAGCATTTTTTTTATTAGCCACAGAGATGCTTGAGGAGGCCATATCCTTCATTCAATGCGTTGCGTATTTTTAACGATAAAAAAAACCTATTGCTTTTGACAATAGGTTTATAAATAAAATATAAAACCTTATAATTAAACTCGTCTTTCCTTGATACGGGCTGCTTTACCAATTTTGGTGCGTAAATAAAACAAGCGAGCACGACGAACTTTTCCGCGTCGCATAACCTCAATTTTATCAATATTAGGACTGTTGATAGGGAAGATACGCTCAACACCTATTCCGCCTGATATTTTCCGCACTGTAAAGGTTTCGGCAGTGCCACTGTTGCGGCGTTGTAATACTACCCCTTGAAATTGCTGTATACGCTCCTTGGCACCTTCCTTTATTTTGTAATGAACACTAACAGTATCACCGGCAGCAAATTCTGGAATGTCTGTTTTTCTATATTGTGCTTCTACATATTTTATTAAATCCATAACCTGACGTTTAAGAGGCGGCAAATCTACAAATTATTTGTTTGAAAACAAGTGGATTTGTATATTATTTGCATAAAATATCAATGTCGAACAAGAACAAAAACAAGGATGGTATTGTGTATAGCACCAATCCCGATTTCGGGAATGAGGAAATTGATGATTCTTTAAAAGAAACATTATTTCCCAGCAAGCAAAACCTATTGGTTAGGATTTCTACTCAGGGGCGTGGAGGAAAAAAAGCCACCTTGGTGCAGCGGTTTGTTGGCACCGCAGCCGAATTAGAGTCCCTTGGTAAAGAAATTAAAAAACATTGTGGCACGGGAGGGGCAGTTAAGGATGGGGAAATCATTATTCAAGGCGATCAATGCAAGAAAATTGTTGATTTCTTGATTTCTAAGGGTTATAAAGCCAAATTGGGCTAACAGAAAGGCTGAAATAGGCCGTTTTACTGCTTAGTTAACTCAAAATTCCATTTTTTTAGACTAAACGAATAGTCCGAAGGGCTTTCGGAGGTTTCAAAAAGGTGATAAACCCTTACTTTGACCTCACGGAGTGATTCAAAAGTATAACGGAGCGATTCTTAACCTTGCGGAGGGATGCAAAAGGTTAAAAAAGGATTTGAAGAGATCAAAAAATAAATTTTTAAGGTGTCGGATGGAAAGTTTACACCTATATACCAATAGGGAGTGGAAAAAAGGTATTTGAGAACCTTTCAAACGCAAACCTTAATTTGTTTGACTCTTGCTACAGAAGGTTTAATCTCATGTATGATTATTATTCGTTTTTATTAACTTTGCCACCCTCTTAAAAAATAAAGAATAGATGAAACATCATGCCATTGTAGATCAAATCATGTCGAAAGCCCCTGAGGTGCATGTTCAACTTAGTGCCGAGCAGTTATTTCAAAATGCCTTATCTAATGCCGAAGGTCAACTTACTGATAACGGAGCATTTGCTGCGGATACCGGCGAATTCACTGGACGAAGTCCTAAAGATAAATATGTTGTATATGATGATACAACCAAGGATGTTGTATGGTGGGGTGATGTAAATAATAAAATGGAGTCGGCCAAATTCGATAATTTATTAAATAAGGTTATCGATCACCTTCAATCAAAAGAATTATTTATTCGTCACTGTTATGCCTGTGCCGATCCTGCTTACCGATTGAATATAGAAGTGGTTACCGAATCGGCTTATCAAAATATTTTTGCCAATAATTTATTTTTACGTCCAACCGCTGAAGATTTAGAATCTCAGGAGCCCGAATGGTTGATATTAGCCGCTCCTACGTTTCATGCCAATCCGGAAGAAGATGGCACCCGTCAGCATAATTTTTCTATTCTTAATTTTACCAAAAAAATAATTCTGATTGGTGGTTCCGGTTACACAGGCGAAATCAAAAAAGGAATATTTACGGTATTGAATTATACCTTACCCCACGAAAAAGGCGTGCTTTCTATGCATTGCTCAGCCAATATTGGCCCTAAAAATGATACTGCTATCTTCTTTGGACTTTCCGGCACGGGTAAAACTACCCTTTCTGCCGATCCAAACCGAAAATTAATTGGCGATGACGAACACGGTTGGGCCGATAACACGGTATTTAATTTTGAAGGAGGATGCTATGCAAAGTGTGTAGACCTGAGTGAAGAAAAAGAACCTGAAATATGGCATGCCATTAAAGAAGGTGCCTTGGTGGAAAACGTAAGGTTTTTTCCGGGAACCAATAAGGTAAATTATAGTGATATATCGGTTACCGAGAATACCCGCGTGGCCTATCCCATTGATTTTATCGAAAATATCGCCGTTCCATCCGTTGGGAAATCCCCTGAAAATATCTTCTTTTTAACAGCCGACGCCTTTGGGGTATTGCCACCGATATCTAAATTAAATTCTGGTCAGGCCATGTACCATTTTATTTCGGGTTACACAGCTAAGGTAGCTGGAACGGAAGCCGGAGTTACAGAACCTCAAGCCACTTTTTCAGCTTGTTTTGGTAAAGCATTTTTACCACTACATCCTGCCAAATATGCTGAAATGCTTGGTCGCAAACTCAATGCCAATCCTAATATAAAGGTATGGTTAATTAATACCGGTTGGAGCGGTGGTTCATATGGTGTTGGTTCGAGAATGAAATTAAGCTATACCCGTTCTATGATTACCGCAGCATTGGATGGTGAATTGGATTCGGTATCATATATTAATCACCCCGTGTTTGGTGTAGCTATGCCGCAATCGTGCCCTAATGTACCAGCTGAACTTTTAAATCCAAGAAATACTTGGACCGACCCTATGGAGTACGACAATAAAGCCAATCATCTGGCAGAATTGTTTAATAAAAACTTTAAATTATATGCCGAAGGATGCAGCGATGAAATATTGAATGCAGCTCCTAAAGCCATGGCAACGACTGCCGGATAAAGATAATCTATTTTTGCTTTAAACGGATTTGGAGACTGGTCTCTAAATCCGTTTTTTTTTGAATTCCATTCCTGATGATGGCATCCTATATTGAAAACCCATTTGGAAGAACCCTACATTAGTTGCATAAAAAAATCAAAACTGCTACAAATTTGAATTGAAATTTAGCAATAATAAATTTCAACTAAACCTCCATTTCAATTTCCCTTTATTTTGTCTGCATACAGTATTATAAAAGAATGGAAGCTACAAAAGATTTGATTTTAGGGAACTTAAGAAAAATTCTACAGGAAAAAGGGGTTAAGGTTGAAAATATTTCCAGAGGGATTGGTATTTCAAAGGGAGAATTTTCCAAAATACTGAGTGGTCAAAGAAAGGACTACGCGAAACATTTACACCGAATGGCAGACTATCTTAATGTGAGTTACCATCACTTGATGAATACACCCAATACCATGGATTTTAAGACGGCCAACGATCTTCAAACCGATCTTTATGAGCGACTTATTAACGAATGTAAGGAAAAAGACAAAGCAAAGGACGACCTGATTAAAAATTTATACGAGCAAATTGAAAATTTGAAAAACAAGCATGCAGAAGTCAAGAAAAAGCTAATGCAATCGAAAACAAAAGAAAAATCAACCTCGAATGACCCCTTGCCTTTATATCAATAGCGAGGCCTAAAAACGCCGGATGGTTTTTAATTCTCTAATCATGATACGAATACAGTAGGATTGATTTAAATAAAATTTTCAACCCAATACACCTCATGTGGGTTCTTATACCGACCTTTGCATTTTTTATGTTATGCAAGGAAATAAGATGGGTATACGTGCACCTCACCTCATCAAATCTTCTTTGTAAGCATGATTTTATCTCTGAAGAATCATCTGTTTTATAAATGAATTGTATATCTGCCGAAGGGCTTGGAAAATCGTATAACGAAAAATGGCTTTTTACCGATCTTACCTTTGGGGTAAACCAAGGCGAAAAAGTAGCCTTAATTGGTAAAAATGGAGCAGGTAAAAGCACATTGTTGCGCCTATTGGCCAAGGCTGAGCCCCCCGATAAAGGCGAAGTAGTGCACAATAGCTCGGTGAAGGTGGTTTATTTGCCACAGGAACCGGAAATAGATCCTGACTTATCGGTATGGCAAATCATATTCGATGATTCAAACCCCATGGCAAAGTTGGTTAGGGAATTTGAATTGGCTCAGTTGGATCCAAATTTCGATCACGATAAAATGGCGGAGATCATGGGCGAAATGGATAATCAGAAGGCATGGGATTATGAGAGTGAGGTTCACGAAACGTTAGCCAAACTGGGTATAACTAACCTGGAACAAAAGGCAGGATCATTGAGTGGGGGTCAAAAAAGACGATTGGCTATTGCGTCGATGTTGCTTATGCAACCCGATGTTTTCATATTAGATGAGCCTACGAATCATTTGGATATAGAAGCCATTGAATGGTTGGAAAATTTACTTAACGGGAAAAATATAACCTTATTATTGGTAAGTCACGATCGGTATTTTATCGATAGGGTATGCAACCGAATTGTAGAACTTGAACCCTCGGGATTATTAATATACAAAGGGAATTATGCGTATTACCTGGAAAAAAAGGCGGAGCGCATGATCAATGCTGCGGTAGAACATCAAAAGGCCAAGCAACTCATGCTAAAAGAATTGGAATGGATGCGCCGGCAGCCTAAAGCGAGGGGTACTAAAAGCAAATCGAGAATTGAAGCCTTCCATGAAGTAAAGGATAAGGCGAGTGTTAAAATAGATAATACAAAATTAGAATTGTCCATCCGAGGGGCGAGGCAAGGGAGTAAAATACTTGAGTTGTCGCATCTAGAGCATAGTTTCAATGGACAAACACTCATTAATAATTTTAGTTATGTGTTTAAAACCGGTGAAAAAATTGGGGTAGTTGGGAAGAACGGAGCCGGAAAGAGTACACTAATTAATATTGCCTGCGAACTACTAAAACCTACCAAAGGGTCGGTGGTTGTTGGTCAGACAACAGTGTTCGGATATTTTTCTCAAAATAGCGCTCCACTAAATCCTGAAAACAGATTGATAGAAGAGGTGCGCGAAATTGCTGATAATGTTCAAATGGATAATGGGAAAACTATTACCGCGGTTCAGTTTCTGGAGAGATTTTTATTTAGAAGAGAACAACATTATACCCCGGTAGGAAAACTAAGCGGAGGAGAAAAGCGACGTTTGCAATTGTTGAAAATTTTGATGACGGCCCCTAATTTTTTAATATTGGATGAGCCTACCAACGACTTTGATATCGATACGTTGAATGTATTGGAAGACTTTTTGGAAGCCTTTCCTGGAAATGTAATGGTAGTTAGTCACGATCGTTATTTTTTAGATAGAGTTTGCGATCATATTTTCGGCTTTGAAGAAAATGGGGTTATAAAAGACTACCCAGGCAATTATACAGATTATCGGGAGTGGAGAGCGAGTAATAAAACTGCTGGGACACCGAAAATACAAACAGAACCAAAACCTGAGCCTGCAAAACAAGACACCAATGCAGGAAGAGAAAAGAAAAAG
>Ga0247843_1010135_pt1 | contig 10149 bp, 8 predicted proteins | sample LaCruzMarch2017__FD_192420 | JGI IMG/M metagenome (GOLD analysis project Ga0247843, IMG submission 192420) | Freshwater microbial communities from meromictic Lake La Cruz, Castile-La Mancha, Spain - LaCruzMarch2017_8m | ecosystem: Environmental > Aquatic > Freshwater > Lake | place: Spain...
GGCAGTTGGACGTACGCCCCGTGGGTGCCAACCGGACGAACAGATTCGCCCGAGGCTAAGCGGAACCTTGTGGAGCGCAGCCGTCCGCGTCCGAGGGTCCCGCGCGCAACGGAGGGGGCGGTGGACGGCTCAATTCACTTCAACCGCGCCCCCGAAAATGGGAACAGGGATGAACGGCACCTATTTATCCTATTTCTCACGCATCGGCCATCCGCTGACGCGCGCAAGTTCTGCACGTAAGCGTGCCGTGATTTCCTTCGCGTCGCGTACTCCCTCTGCAGCGAAGTCGTACGTGCCGACGTATTGCACACGTGCTCGACCGCGCGGCACAAGTGGGTCGAGCAGGGCGTTGCCAATCGTCGGCGTCCCGTGAATCCACAGTAACACCACCGGCGCTTTCGTCAGTGCAACGAGTGTGCCCGTTCCCTCAACAAAGGGCGCAAGCACGCACGGCGGGCGCTCAATTTCACCTTCCGGAAACACGCCCACCACGCCGCCGCCTTTCACATGGCGTACCGCTTCGCGAAACATCACCGCGTCTGCCGCCGTGTAACTCACTGGCAACACCCGCAACTGTCCCCAGAACCAACTAAACATCGGATGCATTTGTTCCGTTGCCATCATGAAGCGCACCCGACGCGGCACCGCAAATTGCATGAGCGGCGGGTCAAGCCCACTAGCGTGATTTGCAACAATCACGAATCCACCTTCCGGCACCTTGAATCGATCGAATCCTTCCCACTTGGTGCGATGAATGAACCGTGCCAGCGGTCGTAGCACCGCCTCGATCACACCCATCGTTCCGCTCCACGCCAATCGATCACCGGCCCGCGCACGCACGATGAAGCCGGCCACTACCAGCACCAAGAGCGCAAGCACCACTGCTGCCGCCAACGCCCCCATAGCGCCCAGCACCGTGACCCAGACCGCGCCCGACGCATCTGCCAACGGCAACACGGCTTGTGCAAAGAGATGGCTGATTTCCGCGGTCATTCCACGTGGTGTACCCGCAGCGACCGCGCAGATGCACGTTCCGCTATCCTCCCGCAAGTTTGGGCACTGCACGCGGCCGATCGCCGCCGCGCATACCCAGACGCGCGCACCGCTTTCCCCCGCCGGCCTCAGGGTCGGTCCCACACGATGCCACGTCGCACAGACATCCACACCATCCTGATCATCGGCTCTGGCCCCATTGTCATCGGCCAAGGCTGTGAATTCGATTACTCCGGAACGCAAGCCTGCAAAGCGCTTCACGAAGAGGGCTTTCGCGTCGTCCTGGTGAATTCCAATCCCGCGACGATCATGACCGATCCCGCGTTCAGCGATCGAACCTACATCGAGCCCATCACTCCCGAGGCCGTTGAAAAAATCATCATCCGCGAGAAGGAGCTCGGCACACCGATCGATGCGCTGCTTCCAACGCTCGGCGGTCAGACTGCACTCAACTGCGCATGCGCGCTCTGGGACGATGGCATCTTGCAGCGTCACGGCGTAGAGATGATCGGCGCCGACCGCGAAGTCATTCATCGCGCTGAAGATCGCGAAGCATTCCGGCAGATCGTTGAGAAACTCGGCCTCCGCCAGCCACTTTCGCGCACCGTCACCAATATGGACGAAGCACGCGAATTCCTCAAGGAATGCGGTCTGCCGGCCATCCTGCGTCCAGCATTCACACTCGGCGGCACCGGCGGCGGCATCGCTTACAACCTGGAAGAGTTTGAAGAGACCGTGCGGCGCGGTTTGTCCGCCAGCATGATCGGCCAAGTGCTCATCGACAAGAGCGTGCTCGGCTGGAAGGAATATGAACTCGAAGTCGTGCGCGACCGCAAGGACAACTGCATCGTTGTGTGCGGCATTGAGAACATCGATCCAATGGGCGTGCACACCGGCGACAGCGTCACGGTTGCGCCAATCATGACGCTTTCCGACAAGGAATATCAACGAATGCGCGACGCTGCATTCGCCATCATGCGCGCGGTGGGCGTGCAGACCGGCGGCAGCAACGTGCAATTTGGCGTGTGCCCAGAGACCGGCGAGATGGTGGTCATTGAAATGAATCCGCGCGTCTCGCGCAGCTCCGCGCTCGCCTCCAAGGCCACCGGATTTCCGATCGCGCGCATCGCCGCCAAGCTGGCGGTTGGCTATTCGTTGGACGAACTCACCAACGACATCACCGGCACCACCAGCGCATGCTTCGAGCCATCAATCGACTACGTGGTAGTGAAAATGCCGCGCTGGACGTTCGAGAAATTCCCTGAAGCGGACGAAACGCTCACCACGCAGATGAAGTCCGTCGGCGAAGCAATGGCGATTGGTCGCACCTTCAAGGAAGCCTTCCAAAAAGCCATTCGCAGCATGGAAGTGAAGCGCTTCGGATTCGGCCTCGACAACAACGATCGTTGGCTGAAGCAACAACGCACCAACGCAAGCGCGGGACTTGCCGCAGCAACTGCCGCTGCCGCTGGAATCACCGCGACGGCCACAAGCTCAGAGACAAAGGTCCTCCGCCCAACCGAAGCCGCATCCGCTGACTGGCCAATTCCAGAAGACACGTTGCTTCGCAAACTCGCAGTTCCAAGTCAGGGCCGCCTGTACTTCGTTCGATACGCACTGAAGATGGGCTGGAGTGTTGACCGCGTCTATCAGATCACCAAGATCGATCGCTGGTTCCTGCGGCAGTTCGCCGAACTGGTTGCATTTGAAGATCGCATCCTTGAAGCCAAGACGCTGGAAGGTTGCTCGCGCGACTTGATGTTTGCTGCCAAGAAGGCTGGATACAGCGATGCGCAACTTGCCAATGCGTGGCTCGGCACCATCAATCCAACCACCATTCTGCAAGTCCGTGCCGCCCGCAAGGCCATGGGCGTTGAGCCGGTCTTCAAACTGGTTGACACTTGCGCCGCAGAGTTCGAAGCCGCCACGCCGTACTACTACAGCACCTACGAAGAGCCATACTTTGTAGATGGAAAGCGCGTCACTGAAGATGAAACGCGCATCTCCGCTACCCCCAAGGTGATCATCCTCGGCGGCGGACCCAACCGCATCGGTCAAGGCATTGAGTTCGATTATTGCTGCTGCCAAGCAGCATTCGCCGCAGACGAGATGGGCCTCGAAAGCGTGATGATCAACTCCAATCCAGAGACGGTCAGCACCGACTTTGATACCAGCGATCTGCTCTTCTTTGAACCACTGACACTTGAAGATGTGCTCAACGTTGTCGAGCGGCTCAACGGCGGCGGCATTGATCAGTCCGAGCGCTCGGGCGGAGTGATCGGATGCATCGTGCAATTCGGCGGGCAAACGCCGCTCAATCTCGCGCACGGTCTGGTGATCGCTGGTGTGCCAATTGTTGGCACCAGCGTTGAGAGCATTGACCTCGCGGAAGACCGTGATCGTTTCAAGGCCATCCTTGAAGAACTTGGTCTCAATCAACCACCATCGGGAATCGCGCGCAGTCTTGACGAAGCAGTCACTGAAGCAACCCGCGTTGGTTACCCAGTGCTGGTTCGCCCCAGTTACGTTCTCGGTGGACGCGGCATGGAAATTTGCTTCGACGAGCCCGCGTTGCGCCGCTACATGACCACTGCCGTCAATGTCAGCGACTTGGCAAACGCGCCGGTCCTGATTGATTGTTTCCTGTCTGATGCCATTGAAGTTGACGTCGACGTCGTCGCTGACTTTGAACCGCACGAAGCAAGCCGTTCCGAGCAAGTTGAGCAACGCAGTGCGCGACCGCGTGCGCTGGTGTGCGGCGTCATGGAGCACATCGAAGAAGCGGGCATTCACTCCGGCGACAGCACCTGCACCGTTCCGCCGTACAGCTTGCCGCCAAGCATCGTCAATCGAATTCGCGATCAAGCGCGCGCCCTTGCTGAGCGCTTGCGTGTGCGCGGTTTGATGAACGTGCAGATGGCCGTCAAGGACGAAACCGTCTACATCATTGAAGTCAATCCGCGCGCCTCGCGCACCGCACCGTTTGTGTCAAAGGCCAAGGGCGTTTCCTGGGCCAACATTGCCGCCAAGGTGATGATGGGTGCATCGCTGGAAGAACTTGGCACCAAGGAAATTCCTGACACGGGCTTCTATGCCGTCAAGGAAAGCGTCTTCCCGTTCTCCAAGTTCCCGGGCGTCGACGTCGTCCTCGGTCCAGAAATGCGTTCCACTGGCGAAGTCATGGGCGCAGACCGCAGCCTGCCCGTTGCGTTCGCCAAAGCACAGATGGCCGCCGGCGTGAAACTGCCCACCTCAGGCAAAGTGTTCTTGAGCGTGCGCGATTCTGACAAACAACAAGCAGTCGAAGTGGCACGCAGCCTTGCCAGCATGGGTTTCGAAGTGCTCTGCTCGGAAGGCACCGCACGCATGTTGCACCAGTACAGCGTGGCATGCACGGCCATCCCCAAGATCGCCACCGGTCAGCGACCCAACGTTGTTGACCTGATGTCCAACGGTCAAGTGCAACTGGTCATCAACACGCCTACCAAAAAGGGCGGAAATACTGACGAAGGTCGTATCCGCGCCCAAGCTGTTCGGGCCAACCTGCCCATCATCACCACCATGGCAGGCGCGCGTGCTGCCGTTCAAGCAATTCAGGCGCTTCGCAGCGGCCATTGGCAGGTGTTCGCCATTCAGGACTACTTCCCAGCACTCGCCCGTACCCGCGCTGAACAGCCAACCACCGTCTGACCGCACCTCCATATACTTCCGCCACTCATGCAGACCTTGACCGATTTCCTACCCGCGTGGCTTCCAACCGGCGCCTCACTCGCCCAGTTGATCGCGAGCGTCACCGTGGTTGCCCTCGCGCTCCACGTCATCCTCGGCGCATGCGCCTACACCATCTGGCTCGAACGCCGCCTCTCTGCATGGATGCAGGATCGCGTTGGACCAAATCGCGTGGGTCCGTTCGGTCTCTTGCAGCCCATCGCTGACGGCCTGAAGTTCTTCATGAAGGAGGACTACACGCCCAATCACGTCGACAAGGGCCTGTTCACCATCGCGCCCGCGCTGTTGGCGATTCCGTCACTGATCGGTTTCGTGGTCATCCCTTGGGGCGGCATCCTTGATCTCTCCACCATTCCATTCCTTGGTCTCACCGGCCAAGTGAAGATCGTCGGCGCGGACGTCAATATCGGCGTCGTCTACATGCTCGCTATCGCCAGCCTGTCCGTCTACGGCGTCGCAATTGGAAGTTGGGCATCGAACAACAAGTTCGCATTCCTTGGTGGCCTGCGCGCATCCGCGCAAATCATCAGTTACGAAATCCCGATGGGCGTCTGCATGCTCGCCGTCATCCTGATGTGCGGCAGTTTCACCCCGGGCGGCATCATCGCTGGACAGCAGGCCAATGTCTGGAACATCTTCCAGCAGCCACTCACAGCGATTCTCTTCTACGCCTGCATGTTGGCGGAGACCAACCGTCTTCCCTTCGACCTTGCAGAATGTGAAAGCGAGCTGGTCGGCGGATACCACGTCGAATATTCAAGCATGCGCTTTGCGCTGTTCTTCTTGGCTGAATACTTCAACATGATCGCCGGATCGGCACTGTTTGTTGTGCTCTTCCTGGGCGGCTGGAGCGTCAATCCATTCGGCGCATTCCTGCACTGGGATCTCCCGCTGGTTGGTGGTCTGCCACTGATCGTCGCGCAGATTGGCGTGATGGCTGGCAAGACATTCCTGGTGGTATCTCTGGGCATCGCATTGCGCTGGACGCTTCCGCGCTTCCGATTTGACCAACTCATGCGACTCGCTTGGGAGGGCATGATCCCGACCGCGCTGCTGATCCTCACCTGCACCGCGGTGTTTGTGTACTTTGGTATCACGCAGTGGATGTGGGCGGGCAGCTTGCTGTGCCTGATCATCGTGTGGTTCGTTGGTCCGCGCTTGCCAAAGAGTGCGAGTCCGAATGCGAAGATCGGGATGCTTGGAAGCCGCTTTAGTCCGGCGTGAGTTGTGGCATCACGCCTGCGCCTGCGTACTGGCGGCGTTGAGGTATCACGCTTTCGTACTGGCCCGCATTCGCCTTACGAGGACGGCCGCTGAGCGCGGCCCTGTCCTCTCCGGCGCCTGCGGCCAGGTGAGCGTGTTCCAGACCCTGGTTACCAAAGCGCCTTCCGTGTGCGAGCCCCCGCAGTGAGCACGGGAGGCTCGGTAAGCGGCGTGTGAAACTGAGAAGTCCGGCAGTTGGACGTACGCCCCGTGGGTGCCAACCGGACGAACAGATTCGCCCGAGGCTAAGCGGAACCTTGTGGAGCGCAGCCGTCCGCGTCCGAGGGTCCCGCGCGCAACGGAGGGGGCGGTTGAACGACTCAACTCACTTCACCAGCGCGCCCCCCGAAAATGGGGACAGTGGTGAACGGCACCTATTTAATGCGGCGCATCTCGCCCACCCAGGCGCCGTATTCAATGGCGGCTTTGCGGCGGGCCGCGGGTGATGGCCATTTGGAACGGTCTGTGCCAAAGGCCGTTTCCATTCGCCATGTCCAGTAGCGACCGCGGAGCCGGAAGCCCGTCTTGGCGCCCAAGAGGGCCAGATTCCAGATTCCGCGCAGAGCGTGCATCCGCGCAGACTATTCGCTGAGTAGGGCACCCACAATGGCCGTGGTGAAATTTCCGCGCAGCGCTTTGGCTGCATGTCGCAAATGCTTCACCACGCGCTTCTACACTCGACCCTTGCAATGGCAAAGGTTAAGACCAGCTTCGTCTGTAGTGAATGCGGCAATGTTCAACCGAAATGGATGGGCAAGTGCCCCGATTGCGGCGCATGGGATGGATTGCAACGCTTTACCGAAGCGCCGGACATCGCCTCGGGGCCAGCCCACGGCGCGCTTGAACTTCCCGCTGATGTCACCGCCACGCGCGGTAGTCGACGCGCGCAGCCGATCGCTGAAGTGAAGCCGCATGATGTTCCACGAACGTCTACAGGGATCGAAGAATTTGACCGCGTCCTCGGCGGCGGTCTCGTCCCGGGCAGCGTTGCCCTCATTGGCGGCGATCCAGGTATCGGAAAGAGCACGCTGCTCTTGCAAGCCGCTGCTGCGCTCGCGGGGCGCGGACGTCGGGTGCTCTACGCAACCAGCGAAGAGAGCGCAGCGCAAGTCAAGATGCGTGCCGATCGACTTGAGGGCAGCGCCGATGCAGTGCGCGGCCAACATTTACTCCTGCTTGCCGAGCCAAACCTGGCGGTCATCGTTGAAGAAGCACGCCGCATCGCGCCCGACCTCCTGGTGCTTGATTCCATCCAACTTGCGTACCGCGGTGATATTGATGCCATTCCAGGAAGCCTTGCGCAGTTGCGTCGTTGTTGCCTTGACCTTGTCACGCTGGCCAAAACCACTGGCACCGCGGTAGCCATCGTTGGTCATGTCACCAAGGACGGTGACCTCGCAGGTCCCAAACTTCTGGAACACCTCGTGGATGTAGTCCTCGCCTTTGAGGGCGATCGGCATCATTCCTATCGCGTGGTGCGCGCAGTAAAAAATCGCTTCGGAAGTACCCAAGAATTAGGCCTCTTTGAAATGACCGGTGCTGGTCTGATTGAAGTAGAAGAGGCAACACTCGCTCCGGAAACTTCAAGCAGTTCATCCAACGGTTCGAACGGTGTTGATGACGCAAAGAGCAGATTGCTCTCGCGCCGACCCGGCAGTGTGTTCGCTCCAGTGCTTGCAGGAACGCGGGTACTTCTTGCTGAAATTCAGGCGCTGACCGCTACTGGATTTCTTGGCGCAGCAAAGCGCCGCGCCAGTGGGCTTGACAGCGCGCGCTTAGCCATGCTGATTGCAGTGTTAGAAAAGCACGGCGGCCTGCGACTCGGCGATCAAGATGTTTACGCATCCGCACTTGGTGGAATGCGGATCATTGAGCCAGCAGCGGATCTCGCTACGGCGCTCGCCATTGCTGGTGCTTTCTACGAACGCGGTGCAGGTGCAGCGACTGTTGCGCTCGGTGAGATTGCACTCTCTGGCGAAGTGCGCTCCGTACGACAGATCGATCAACGCGTGCAGACCGCAGTACGACGCGGAGCGCGGCTGCTCTTGGTGCCCGCCACACAAGTGGAGAGTGCGCGTGCTGCCGCGCCTGGGGCCGAAGTGGTGGCGGTTGGGCACTTGCATGACGCCATTGAACATCTTGCTTAGGCGTGGATTCTGCGTCGCACGGCTCGGCACGTGCACGCATGCACTTCAATCGCGCCATGAGCAGGGAAATCTGCGCATTTCGTGACCATATGCCCAACTTGCATTAAAAACCACCGGCGTTCTTTCTAAGTCCCTATTCGAATGCCATTTACGCAATCTACACATTGCCCGGGTGAATTATTCAATCACCCCATGAAACACCTTTATTGACCTCCTAGGGCATATTTTGACCAAATCCCAACACGCGTCCTTTGTCCTTGCTATGATCCCCCCTTCAACTAATCGGCTTCACTTTGCCGATAGCGGTTGAGTCTCACGTCTGCCCACCGCGTTGGTGGGCGCCAAGATTTGAGAATTCGTCACTGGGTTTGTGGGTGAAATGTCAGAGCCCCGACCCGATACAAGGAGCGAACGCATATGAGTCTGACCAAGTTTGTTGGGCTCCTCGCGGGCTCGACCCTCACGCTCACGGGCGTGAGCTACGCAGCCGTCGAGGGGAACAATGACACCGCCACCCAGATTTCGGAGCTTAAGGCCGAAATCGCAGCCCTCAAAGGTAATCAGGGCGAACAGTGGCTCACCGAACAGCGCGCGGACCAGATCCGCGGCGTCGTCCAGGACGTCCTGGCCGATTCCAACACCCGCTCCAGCTTCCAGCAAGCTGGCGGCGCGACGGCCGGCTACAACAACGGCTTCTTCATCTCCAGCGCCGATGGCAACTACTCGCTGAAGATTAACGCCCTTGAGCAGGTTCGTTTCGTTTGGAACAACACCTACCAAGGCAAGACAGATGGTCCGGATGGCAACGACGCCAACCAGTGGGGCTTCGAAAACCGCCGCACGCAGGCCTTCTTCTCGGGCAACGTTGTTGACCCAAGTTGGAAGTACCTGGTCGGTATCGCGTACGACTCGCAGAGCGATCCGTATGTCAGCAATGGAACGCAGACCAACGACGCCGGGGACACGGTTGCCGGCGATCCAGCCTTCAACCTGTACTACGCGATGGTCACCAAGACCTTCGGCGACGGTTTCTCCGTCTCTGTTGGTCAGATGAACGTCCCGTTCACTGTTGAAAGCAATCTCTTCAACGCCGGTTCCACCCAAATGGGTGACTACTCGATCTTCGAGTACATGTTCGGTGCAGGCCAGCAGGTCGGCGCTATGGCGAAGATCGAGAAGGATGCATTCCGCGTTTCGGGTGGTTGGTACAACATCGTGCAGACCGACGTGTCGGGCACCGTTGGCCAGTCATGGAACAGCAATGACAACCAGAGCATTGCCATTGCATCGCGTGCTGAGTACAAGGTTGCCGGTACCTGGGATCAGTTCTCCAAGGAGAGCAGCTTCAAGGGCGAGGAGTTTGGTCTCCTCATCGGTGGCGGCGTGATCTGGCAGAACGGTCGCGCTCAGAACACTGACTCGACCTACGAATCCAATCCGCTCGGCCTCACCGCTGACGCGCAGGCAAAGTTCGGCGGGTTCAACCTGATTGGTCAGTTCCTCTGGCAGGATGGCTACCCAGGAACTGACTCGTCGTCCAGCGTTTGGGGCTTCAACGTTCAGGGTGGCGCATTCGTCACCGACGATCTTGAAGTCTTCGGAGCATGGGCTTACGCTGACACGGCTGGCGATGGTGGAGATACCGGTTCGTTCGGAACCACCAACTACCTCCAGACCGGTGCAAACTGGTACTTCGCGAAGAACTCCATCAAGGCAACTGTCATGGGAATCATCCCATTGAACAAGGATGCTGCTGATGCGGGCAACCTCCGCGGCTTCGAGGGTGGCGTTGGTCTCGCCGACAGCGACAACAACTTCTCGCTCGTCTGCCAGCTCCAGGTCATGTTCTGATCCCTCGGGATCGACTCAACCTGCAGCCCAGCTGCGACAATGTAAAACTTCCATCGGACCCGGCTTCGGCCGGGTCCGATGTGTTTTTGCCTGACGCATCCCGCTAGCCTTCGCGCACCATGGCGAACGCCCTTGTTCTTCTCTTGGGATCCGCGCTGGGAATCAT
>Ga0247843_1010143_pt1 | contig 10143 bp, 7 predicted proteins | sample LaCruzMarch2017__FD_192420 | JGI IMG/M metagenome (GOLD analysis project Ga0247843, IMG submission 192420) | Freshwater microbial communities from meromictic Lake La Cruz, Castile-La Mancha, Spain - LaCruzMarch2017_8m | ecosystem: Environmental > Aquatic > Freshwater > Lake | place: Spain...
AACGGTATAACCTGTTATATCAAGGGGAGTTGCAACGTAAAAATCACCTGATGCAGTGCCCGTAACTGATATAGTTGATCCGCCGCTAGTTGCGGAAACTTGAAATGCACCAGTAGTTAATCCAGCGGCAATCACATAATAAACTGTATTTAATGAAAAGCCACACGGGATGTCATCACCACCTGTAAATACGACTTTGTTGGTTGCTACTAGGCTGTGACATGGAACGTTAAACGTAGGCGTGGTGCCAGCAATTGTAATACTGGTTAAAGCTTGCCGGTTTTGCGTGGCACGAAATGATCCACGCCATGTTGCGTTTTGTAATATGGTGATGTCATGGGTGGCGGGATAGATCATAAAAGTCTGTGTTTAGTGCCAGTCTAGCACCGGGCTTCAAGCGCCTCAACTTTTGCTGCAAGCTCTTGCACTGCATTTATTAAATACCACAGCAATGGATCAGTGTTAACTGACAAAACGCCTGTACTGCCTTTGGTAACACAATCCGGTAGTACTTTTTGTAATTCTTGTGCAATAAGACCAAGTTGAATACCGTCTTTTTGTATTGCAACATTATCTTTAAAAGCAGTAATCTCAGCAGATTGACGATATTCAAAATTACGCACACGTAAACGGTTGATAATACTTAGACCTTGTTTATTGTCTACAATATTTTTTTTAATTCGCTCGTCTGATGTTGTAGTCCAAGTAGTGGTATTTGGTGCGTTATAAGCTCCGCTGCTACCTCCAATAAAAGCAGTATTATCACCTTTACCGGTAAGACCTGCACCTATAACTATTTGGCTATTAGCATAAGCAGCAGATGCGTCTGCATTGTGCCCTATAATAACATTATTTGCACCTGATATAATATTATTGCCAGCATCATTGCCAATACCGATGCTTGTAGCCATGCCACCAGCAAATAAGGCTTGCCTACCTATAGCAATGTTGTTAGCAGCCCCAACGCCGAGGAATCCTTGCAGTGCGTCTGAACCAATTGCAACATTATTAGAGCCTGTTTCTAAATATAAACCGGCTCTATTCCCTATTCCGAGATTCTCTGAACCTGCTAATATTCCTTTTAATGCTTGATAACCTATCGCAACATTACTGGCACCTGTTGTATTTGCATTTAATGCTTGGAAACCTACAGCAGTATTAGTAGAAATTGCTCCATTGCCTTTGCCAACAGTAAGCCCTTGAACTGATAGTGTTCCTGTTGTGGTGATGTTGCCACTTGTGCTTATATTGCCAGTGGTAATAGCAGAGCCGCTAACTTTACCTGCTGTTGTGATCTGCGCTAATTTTGTATCTGCAATTGCAGCAGCATTATTAATGTCGTCATTAACAATAACGCCTGTATTAATACTTGTAACCCCCGTATTATTGATTAATACATCGCCAGTAACAGCTCTGGCAGTTGCAACGTTTGCGCTGCTGCCTATAAGAATATGGCCGCTGCTTAGCGTGGCAAGTTTGCTGTAAGCAATTGCAGCATCAGATTTAATGTCTGCGTTTATAATTACGTCTGTATTAATAGTTATAGCTCCCGCATTGGTGATTGTTACATCACCGCTTACTGCAACGCCGGTGGCTACGTTGCTGCCATTACCTACAAATATATATGCGTTCGTCAGCGCAGCCGGTAACTTTTCTGTATCAAGCTCTTGAATAGCAAGCTGAACAGTGCCGGAAGTAACAGTGCCGGCAGGACTAAATGTAATATTTGCAGCAGTATTACCTGCAACAGTAGCAGAAATATCAATTTTTTGCCAAGGCACAACACCAGTAGATAATATATTATCTGGAGGTGCCAATTCAATGCCACTTACTTGGCCGGTGCTAGGTGTGCCTCCTATAGAAACAACAAAATAAAATTGTTTATTTGATGTACTTGGGGCCGGCAAGGGATCATTTACAACAAAACCAGCGCCTGTCCCTGCTGCTGTTAATGCAATTATTTTACCGGTAGCACCACCAGTCGCTGAAGATGCATCAAATGTGCCCGCAAGGATTAGTTCTCCGCTAGTTACTGTGACAGATAACCATGCACTGCCTGACCAAATATACATATCATTATTTAATTCGTCCCAAAATAACTGCCCTTTAAAGTTAGCAACTGGAAATGTTACAACGCTAGCTGTAGATCCCGCTCCGCCAAATTGAACGGTAGATTGGTCAGCTAATTTTGCACCGGTAATAGTGTTGGCGCCAATTAGGTTTCCTCCTAATGTGCCGCTTGTAATCTTTGCGGCGCTTATGTTTGGTATGTCATTGGCATCAAGTGCAGCCCCGCTAGTTACATGCCCGCGTGAATCTACCGCCACCTTGGGATACGTGTTAGCAGCAACGCCTGATGTGTCATGTGTCAACACGCCTGAGCCGTCTACGCTTAACGCACCAGCCGGGATTGAAACAGCACCCTTTACAGACGACGTTGCAACAGGCAGATCAGCACCAACCAATGCGGTAGCCGCAGTGATGTGGCCTGTGCCGTTGAATGTGATGCCCGAAAGCGTGGCGCCGGTAATTGTTGCGGCGTGATTTAATACGCCCGCACCTGTTACTGCAAGGCCATTGCCAACCGATACGCCACCCACTGCGCTGGTAGTTGCTAATGGCAGGTCAGCTCCAACTAATGCTGCAAGTGCCGTCACATGCCCGGAAGCTGATACGGTTACACCTGATGTAGTACCTGGTGAAATTGACGCAGTATGAGATAACTCTCCAGCGCCGGAAACGCTAAGGCCAGATGCACCGGGAACTGAAACACCACCAACAGTAACGGTAGTAGCTGCCGCAACGGTAAGCACTCCAGCGCCTGATACCGCTAAGCCTGTTGATGCAGATACACCCCCAACAACGCTGGCAGTTGCTAACGGTAAATCAGCCGCTACGATGCGACGCTTAGTTAATGCCCCAGTTGCGGCGGATGGGCCGGCAACAAACTGACCGGCAGCGCTGGTGTTACCTAAGCTTGCTTCTGTAAGATTTGCTATCTTGGCAACTGGTATGGAAGCATTATCAACTAACCCAGCGCCTACTTGTATTAAATCTTTAACCTTAATTTGCTTGGTAGCGCTTGATGCAATTGAATATATGGGCAGCACATCTGCTGCTGCTGGCGCTGTTTCAATATTCAACTCATCTATGCGCTTGTCAGACATTACAGATCTTCTCCGATTTCCAAAAGGGCCGCGTCAGCGGAAGTTAGCACCAGTCTATCACCCGCAGGGTTAAGAAGCAGGTCGCCCCAGGTGGTAGTTTGTACTCGTAATTTTATTTCACCAGTAGTAACAAACGTAAACGTACTGCCAATTATGTCGCCCGCAGCGCAACTAATCGCTGCATTAGTCATCACACCACTAATCTCATACCACACTAAATCATTTCCATCAACGCCTTGCCCTTCGCTTAAAATGTATAATTTAGCTTTAAAATCACTGCCAAACTGTTGCCGTAATAATAAACTATGCAAATATACGGCAACTTCAATTTCTCCAGTAACTACATAATTAAAAATACACTCGATACTGCCTGACCCCGTGATCAACGTGCTGTATTGATTTCTAAATTCATCACCTAATCCTGTTGTATCAACCGCCTCACGATCAGTTGATAATTCAAATCTAACAATTTGGCCTAATATTCTAGGCAGTGGATTAAGGATTGTACAACTTACCGCAATATCATTGCCAGGTGTAGATAATGCAACCCTATTGTTTGGAGCGCCTGCGACAGCATCGGAATATGTGTTATATAACCGCAACCCGCCAAGCTGATCTACATTGACAAAAAAGCTACCTTTATCGTATGCCCACCCTGAAACAAATGACAATGTAGACGCACTCCTGAATTCTACAAAATCACCTGTTATGAATGCACCAAAACTAAAATCAAAACTAAACATATTTAATTCTGCGTTAACATCAGCAACCCTAATGGTGCCCGTAATTTCATCGCCACTATCTCTAGTGAGCTCTATGTTACCAGCGTTGCCGAGATATACAGTCATTAGAGGGTTAGACTAACGAAATCGCCAGTCATTGTAAATTGCACAGTCGCAATCATTACTTCACCAACACTACAAGCCAATTCTGCGCTTGTGATAATGCAATCAAATTCAATAGCCTTGCCACCAAAACCTAAAATCATTCGATACTTATTTAAATCAGTAGGTGCTGTAATACCTATGACCCGTTGAATCAAACTTACTGGCGCCGTGTCGTAATACAAAACACTACAAGATCCGCTAGCATCTCTAATTCCAGGCGTATAAGTGCGCGAATTTTCCGATAAAACAGTAGTTTCAATCGCCTCAACATTAGCAGTTAGGCTCCATGTTGTAACCTTTGCTATTTGCGAGCCGTCAAAAGTGAGGCTGCCGTCCTTGCCAGAGTAATACGTGGTCGCCATGGTTAATCTCCGTCAAGGTTGGCGATAAATTCGCATTCAACTGTGCTTAACTCATTCCGTACACTGCTGACCTTTGGTGAGGACGCATAGCGCCATCTTAGCCCACTGGCGCTTTCAGCAAGCCATGGCACCAACGAAGCTGCCGCCCCAGCCGTTGCATCGTTGGTAGTGAATGACGCCCAATCACCATTAACGGTAATCGAGCTGTAATGGTCAAGAATTAAAACCACATTGCCGTCACTGATATTGGCAAACGTTAGCGATAAAGTTGAGTTATGACGCTTATTCCCGTAACGCAATTTTGTGATAGCGCCATTAAGAGCCTTGAATTCAGTCGATGCAAATTCACCTGGTGAGTAAGACCGGGAGGTAGGTTTCAGGTTTGGGAACGCTACCGCCGGCATTAGCCCTCTTCAAACACAAAGCGAGTTGGGTCCATGCCTAGTATAGCAAGCGTGCCAGTATCAGTGACTGGCGAATGACTTGCTGTTATTTGCATGAGTCCATCTTCGCCAATGGCAATTTCTTCCACCTTGTAAATTCGTTTATTTACCTCCGAGTTGACAACAGTAAACACACATCCGAATAAAGCTTTGTCGTCTGTTTTGTTGTCGCTGATAACTAACGACGCAGATGAAACATTTGTATCACCTGGCCGCCAGTAGATAATGCTCTGACTGCCATCACCTAACCCATTACTGGTAGTGACGTAACCATCGCCGCTGATGCTGCCATTGCTAAACCGTGAGGTGTGCGAAGCCTCGCTAACAATTTTGATATATGACCCAGGCTCCATACCAGCCGCCGCCTGAGGTGTTGTCTCAAATGAGATGCTGTGGTCAAGGTATTTTCTTAACAGCAACGCATACTGGCCGAACAGTTGCGCTTGGTATTTGTTAGTGCAAAAATTACTTAGGTCAAAGCGTTCATCTGGGTCTGTGTCGCTTCCGCCTTCGCCATCCTCAAGCCTAATAGTTATTGTTTGTGTTTCGCTAAAGCCATTTAAAGTTTCCGTGCGATACAAAATAACGGCTTTAAACAGTCGTCTGTCGTCAGGCGACAGCCAAGACACGTTCATATTTCGCATGTTTCCATCAGTGAACAATGCCGATATTGCTGGTGGTTGGTTGCCATCTATAACAAAATTGCTGCCAAATGGCACTGCTGGCGCAAGACTAAAGCGACCGCCTAAAATAGTAAAATCCATCAAGGCATAACCGGCTTGTTCAAATATCCAACTACGCAGATTTACTCGCGATTCCAAAACACCATCCCAAGTAAAACCGTTTGCGCGGCAAAATTGCGCGGCGCTTTGCATTCGGGCACGGTCAACACTAGCAGCAGTGATTTTATTACCTGCCCCGAAATCTTTGCTTACTAATAGATTATAAACAATTTCAGCAATGTTGTTTGTTGGTGCAATTAATGAATTAGTTGGCTGCCCATTATCATCAATTAAACGCTCAACCAGTATGCCTTTTTTTATATAAGCAGTTAACTGGGATAGTTGCGTCCATTCACGACCCGACAACAGGCGTAAGCCAGCTAAGACTAATCCTTTGTATTGAGGGATTTTTGGTTGGCGGATTTGTTCATTTACATATACAATTGTATGCTCTGGCCCGTCTTGGTGACTGGTGCGCTCTACAGAATATTTAGGATAATCAGCAATTGCATCATATGGGTTTAAATTGGTATCGACTTCCGCTAAATTTGAATCTGCTGTGTTTACGGTTAAAACTATTTTAACCCCATCTGGCAAAGTATGTGAGATGGTTTCACCGTTTGTGTAGCCACTACCTGGCAAAGCAACAACAAATTCCGAGTACTTATCAGCGAAAGTATTTACATTAATTGTTAAGCCAGCGCCAGAGCCTCCTTCAACTGCGAGATTTTCGTAACTTGCAATTACTTTTGACGGATCGCCTGTATATGCACCTTTTAAAATTGGATAAATGTTCCAGCTATAAGCATCTTCAGGCTGCGTTACATCTAGCTTCCATTTTTGAATTTTATAATAATAATAAGTGGGTGTGGCACTTTGCGCTTGGTATGCTTGGATGTAATATACTTCCCAAGGGCCGCCATTTGCTGGGTCAACCGTATAAAGTGCTCCCTTTGTGTAAATAATTGCTTGGTTTACACCATTCAATGCAAATGGCGTAGACCTACCAGTAGGGTTAGCATCATAGAGATTTGAAACATTAATGCCGTCATAATAAGCAATTGTTTCACCAGTGACTTGATGTTGCCAAACGGCAGTGTAGTTTGCGGCAAACTCCGCATATACCAATAGCTGTTGATTGCCTAAAGCTTGATAGCCATCAGGTTGCCCTGTAGTAGTGCTTACATATGCACCAGTTCTGTAAATATTATTTTCGCCAGAACTGCCCCCTACGTCTGCACCATCCCAAATTACTGCAACGGCTGATGACCCCTCCGTGGTTCGGACATAATTATTGTTATTACTGCGCGTTTCAAGCAATACCCATCCAGTCTTAGCTGGGTCGAGAACTGGCGTTGCAGCTAAATTAGGTTTATATAAACTGCCATTAGTTGGTGGGTCACTATATTGACTCAGTACATTTGCACCTTTGTAATAAGCTTTTATCTGTTTACCGTCCGTGCGACTCCAAACAGCGCTGTATTTAGATGGGTCTGTTATCTCAAATGCTGGCGCGTCGTTTTGAATCCACGTAAATGCGCTAGATGGCTTTGGGCCTGTGCTTGAATGTTTAAAATTTTTAACCGCTCCAGTGCTCATTGGTGGGATCCCAATTATAAATTCTGGGTTAGATAAAGCTGCGGGGGTAAGCTTAAATAATATGCCGCTAAAAGATACAAATTCCGTTCCGGTTTCATATGATGTAAAGCCAGTGCCATTTAATAAATTAACATGTTTATCAACATAACTAGCAAATGCAATAGAACCGGCTACAGGCTTAAGTCTAAATTCATATTGATTGAAAGAATGCGAAATACGGATAAAATTAAAGATGGGTTCTTGCGTAGTGCCGCAAACCGCAAATAAAGTGCCACCGCTTAAATCTGCCCACGTCTCAGTGCCAGCTAGCCGAGCTTCCAATATAAAGAAGCTAAATCGTTGGATGTATTTAGTAATGCGGCCTAGTGTTATGCTTGCATCTAATTCTTCATAGAGGCTTATGATATCAGCAGACGGTTGGCTGTTGACATTTGCAAAACCACTTATTTGTTTCCATACCATCGACTTGATGCCAATTTCAGTTTGATCGCATTTTCTGTTATTAGCAACAACACCATATTCCATCCGCATAAGATGGAACCCATAAGGTAGATTCCCCAGCCCCCTACCTGTGTCAGTAGGCTGGAAATATGCGCCACCAGCTTCAACGCAAGTGAATTGAAAGACTTTGTTCTGCCCAACTTGCCATGCCTCAATTTGGCTTACATCGGTGCATTGGATGACGGCTGAACCAAATAAGTAAGTGTCACCTACGCTTAAAGTATCATCGGCAAATATACGGCGTTCCCGTGTGCCATTATTAACATCGCTAAGGCCATGAGGGAAATATTCAGCTTCAACTTCATCTACAGATGAAATCGTGTAAAACATAGTGTCGCCCACAGCAATGCTCTGGCTCCCAGGCGAATCAAATTGTGCTCCGTTAATGTGGGTCATCGCTTGCCGTGGTGCGTATGACTGGCCTAATTTTTCGCGTTTCTTTAGCAAATCGATTCGATTTGTAGCAGTCTTAAATACCATCACCAATTCATACGGCAACCAGCATGGTGACCCGTTATTTACTGGTGAATATGCTCCAAATACAGTTTGGGAACTTGGTGTACGAGCGCCAGAAAATAAAGATGCGTCGATGCTGGCTTTCTCGTCACGGCAAAGAAATGGGTCAGTTGCCCCGTTTGCAGTTAGCGTATATTGGTCGTATCGGTCAGCTTCTGTTGTACGCCCGCCATTTGGGCGAAAGTACAGCGCTAAGCGCGATCTAGTGTAATTTTTAAGTAATTGATCGCCTATTGCGTACCCATCAAAATCTGGCTTCTCGGCTAGTTCCCCTGAACCAAGCGTATATAAAGCTTTTAATGTCTGACCTGAACCTTGGCTTAATAATTGCGACCACAGCAACAACGCCTTGGCGCGGATGCCGCCAGTCGTGGCCGTGGCGTTAGTAAATATTAATGGCTGTATCTCTCCAAGTGTTGCTAAACTTTGCAGCGATTCAAATCCATATAAAGATGTAAATCGAGTTTGCCCATTAATATCAGGCGTATCAATCGGCGCTGTAGATGTTTTCTCAGGTGCTGCCGTCCTAGTTGGTGCTGATGGTGCTTTAGGTTTTGGGGCAAGTTTACTAGCGCCATAAGATAAAGCAGCGCCAATTACTATTGTAACAATAGGCGTAACAACATCATTTTTAATATCAGGAATATGTTCATATCCAGCATCCCTTATGCCGTCGTATGCATCACTTAATTGACAAAAATATGAATATTCTTCTGCTGTTAAACCTACTGTATTGCATAACGCTACTTCCGATGGCAATAAAGCTCTACCTCCGTAAGGAGTCCCAGAGGCATCCATGCTACTTGCTCCTCTTGGTTGTAATAAAGCCATCCGTCCTCGTAAAAAACTATTAACCCAGTTGGGGTTAGCCCTATTGTACCTATCTTAGCAATATCCGTACTTTGGCCCCATAATGCCAACTGCTCAGGGAAAACACTTCGGTCGCCACGCTTGAGCCGCCTATACCAATCCCGTTGCGGCATTGGTATATCAATGTTGTACCACGTCAAAACAGCGCAGGCCAAACTAAGGCAATCGCCCATACCATGCACCGCTGGTACTGCGCCCAGCCTGTAACCCATGCCTATCAGCCGTTGCGGATGGATGCGCTTAATGGCAATGCACCTACTAAATCACGGGTGAGAGAACGCGATGGTGCGTCAGCCCCAACCGCATCGATGCCACTACTAAGTTCGATCACCACGGCGGTAGTGTCGTAAGTCAGTGTTGTAGCAATCCAATACTCTCTAGATAACAATCTACCCACGACCATGGTGTCTGGGTTTACCGCCAGTGTGTCTACCTTAATGCTCCAAAAGTTATTTACAGCTTGCTGCGCTATGTTCATAGATATAGCATTCTGCGCTATTGTTAGCGAACTGGATATATTATCGCCGGTACGATTCTTGCTAGCGCCTTGATATAAAAAGCTAAGGTAGTAGTATGAAACATTAGAATATTCAATAATGCCGCCAACTTTACCATTTTGATACCGTGATTGGCTGTTGCCATCTACCGACTGAAGCTCAATAAAATTTGCAATTGCTTGAATGCTCATATTCCTAGCCTGCTCCGAACACTACGTTTATTGGTAAGATCAGACATAACCTGCTGGCGCCCCAGCGTAGCACCTTGTTTTGCGGCTTGCCGTAACCCAGCCTGGAATTGATCATCAGTTACATATGAAACGCTATTAATGCGTTCTACGGTATAACTAACATCAATGGATGGGCTTATGCCACTTGATGTCGCACCATCGCCCATTGCATCACTGCTGCTATTGCCGCCGCCACTACCGCCACCTTGGCGTTGATAACGGGCCATTGCTGCTGTCATGTCAGCCGCAACTCCGAGCTTACCGTCAGCACCACGCTTTAACGGCATGATCGCTTCTGGCCCTGCCTCACCCATCAAACCAGTGCGTGTGGTGCCGCCATTAGCAAACT
>Ga0247843_1010144_pt1 | contig 10143 bp, 8 predicted proteins | sample LaCruzMarch2017__FD_192420 | JGI IMG/M metagenome (GOLD analysis project Ga0247843, IMG submission 192420) | Freshwater microbial communities from meromictic Lake La Cruz, Castile-La Mancha, Spain - LaCruzMarch2017_8m | ecosystem: Environmental > Aquatic > Freshwater > Lake | place: Spain...
ATCTGAGCGAACTGCACACCACGGCACGCAACAAACTCAAAAGTGCCCAAAAGCGACCCTCGATCATCGCCGCCTGCTGGATGCAGGCTACGCTGTGGTGATGTCATGAATTATGAAAGTCTCAATAATGAAGCGGTGCCAAGGTCGTGCCATTGTTATTCATCCTGGTTCGGGGGTGGAGTCGGGTAACCAGGCAGTGACCCGGTCGTGGAAAAAACTTCCACCTGTCAATCACAAAGGTAGACCCGCGCCGCGACAATCGTCGGAGCCGTGCCCTCATTGGTGGTGGCCGCCTTTCGACAACCGGGTAATGTGGCATCAGACATATTCGACCAGACGGATGCAGGGAGCCCGGTAATCACCCGTGTTTTAGCCTTTGAGCTTTGGTCAACGGCGCCGATAGATTGAACTGAAACGGTGCCATCCTGACGTATGGTGTTCACACCGATTCTGTTGGGAACCTCTACACGTTGTGGTGGGACAGCCAGGAGCTCCGCCGCAGAATCCTTCTGCATCACGGGGATGCCTCGGGCGCCCAATACGAAATTTCCTTCGACCGAATTTGCGCGCGCATTGTGGAGGTAGACACCTTGCCCCGCATTGACGATCACATTATTGACAACTGTTGTATTACGCGTCCACTCATCCAGATAGATGCCGGAGAAATAGTCGTTCACACTGAATTTCACCGTGGTATCGCCCCGTACTTCGATAATCGCGTTCCCGGATATCTCCACGGCGGGTCGCACATCGTTGGGGTTTCGGCGCCAGGTGTAAATGGCCCCACAGTCTGCCAATAGCTGGCATGTGGCCTCGACAAGATTCCCCCTGATCCTGGCATCGCCGCCAAGGCGGATGCCGATATAGCCAGATCGGGTGACCCTGTTTTCTTCCACGGTTGCGGCATCTGTGCGGTGCGCATTGATTGCCGCAAGGCTGGAATTGGGCCCCTGATACAGGCCGGCATCAGTGACAACATTGCGCCGCACGACAGCGCGCTTCACCTCGGCAAAGAAAATGCCGTCGAGGGAGGCGCTGGCGATGGTGGAGTCTGTGATCTGGGCAAAACTGGCCCCGGCAATGGATATGCCATTCCCGTTTGCATACTGGATAGCAACATTGTTGATGTTTACAACGCCATCCAGTTTGAGATTGATGGCGTCACCACCGGCCGCGAAGAACGCTATGCCGTTGATGGCAACCGCGCCGCGGCCTGCCACCTGCAACAGCGCAAAATCATGGGTGACAGTGATCGGCCCGCCACTTCTCACATGCAGGGCGTTGTCGGCATGGTCGTAGGCCCAGCCATCGTCTGCGCCGAGCATCCAGGCCTTGCCTGTCAGGTAGAAACCTGCTTTCGGCCGCAGGGGATAACGAAGCGGGCTGTCCAGTTCGGCGTTCGCCGATGTCACCCGCCGTTTTTCGAGGATCCACTCCTGGGTGCGTGCATGGACGACTGCACCCGTCATGTCTCTGCCTGCCAACATGGGAACGGGTGGCACGCGATCCGCAGCGGTTGCCGAGGTGGCGGGAAGGATGATGTAGGCCGCTTTCGGGAATCGTGCCCGCGGCAGGGGAACATCACCCGCAAAGACCTGCGTTACAGGCTGGCGCAAGGGGATTGACTGCATTTCCCGCCCGGGCAGGCTGGGGATTGTGATTCGACCGTCAATCAGCGGCTTATCTTTGCTTTGGCAGTCGCCGAACTGCGTGATGGTCAACACACCTGGCAGTGTGCTTTGCAAGGTCAAGTCCAGTGGCCCTTGAAACCGATCACCACACGCCAGAAGGATGCGATCACCATGTTGCAGATTCAACCTGGAGAGCCGTGCGAGCGTGGCAAAGGGGCCGACACCCGCATTTCCGGTAACCGCTGCGCGGCCATCGTTGTTGTCGCTACCGCGTGAATCCACGTAGTAGTCTGCGGCACTTGCAACACCCGCCAGGACGGTGAGCGCGGCAAAGCCGATCATCCTCAACAAGCCAGCAGTTTGCATTGCAGAGTTCTTCATGTGGCTTTCTCCAAATGGCGTCGCAGCCGGAGCTCAAGTCGCAGTGCCCAGTGCCCCAGGAGCCAAAGCGGCCGCCGGCAATACCGTGCGCGCACCACATTGCGCTCAGCCTCGCTCTTTTCATGGTTGAGCACATGCGCCCCTGCATCATGGAACAGCGCGATATCCCGCGGTACGTAGTGCAATTGCGCGCCGCCGCGAAATGCCTTGATGAACCAGTCAAAGTCCGCGTTGTATCGCAGTGTCGTATCGAAACCACCCTGGGCGACGAAAAGATCGCGCCGCACGAAGGTGGCCTGGTGACAGAGGTCACCAAACACAAGCCGACTCCGTGTCAGCCAATTGAAGCGCCGGCGGCGTCGGCCCTTGTCGCCGAAATAGACGACGTCGCCATAAACGATGGATGGCCGAATGGCAGCGTTTGTTGCCATGTCGATTTCTGCCGCGATATCCGCCAGGACACGCGAGTCTGCGAACCGGTCACCCGCGTTCAGAAAGAAGAGCCATTCACCTTTGGCGGCCGCAACTGCCTTGTTCATCGCGTCGTAGATGCCGCTGTCCGGCTCACTGGAAAAAAAGTCCGGCGCCTGGTCTTGGAGCCACGCCACAGAGCCATCGGTGGACTCGCCGTCGACGACGACCCATTCATACGCTTTGCATGTCTGGTTTCGCAAAGATTCGGTCGTAGCGGGCAGAGCCGACATGGCGTTGTAACTGACCGTGATGATCGAAAAACACGGTGGTGCGCCACCATTGCGCCGAAGCGGAAGGTCAACTGCCATGGTGCTTGCGCTGATAAATCGGTAGCAATTCTTCGATGTGTTGGCGCACATCGGCTGGCGAACCTCCATGATCCACTGTGAAGTCATTTTCAGATAGCAAACCGGCTACCAAGGCTTCGAGGTCGGGGAAAAGCCTCAACTGGCCTGGTGAACCGTAGCGAGTGAGTTCCGGGGTGCCACCTCGATCCAGCGAGAAGCACATCTTCCCGAGACGAAGTGCTTCCAGAATGACCGTTCCACAGGCCTCCTCCAAAACTGATGGAACGACGACTAACGTGGCGGCTTTTGTGGCTGAAACAACATCAACATGAAGTTGATGCCCATGAAGGTGCAGCGAGGGGCTGCTATGCCTGTTCTCGATAGCTTTTCGTAAGGGCCCGTCACCATATACGTTCACATGCCAGTCGCTAGGTAATCTCGGTATCAGTAAGTCCAGCAATTGGCCTACTCCTTTCGGTTCATCTAGGCGCCCAGCGACATGAAGCACAACGCTGGGGCTGATGCCTTGCCCCGATGCAGGTGATACAACGCCAACCAATAGCTTCTCATCCACAAAGTTGTGAATCACGGCACTCCCACGAAGGTCAGCGTCCGGCATAGTTTGGAGATAGTTTTTTCGCAGGAAATCTGAAACGAAGACCACAGGGTGCGCTGCATACGCGAGCGCTGTTTCCCGGCGATAGCGGCTGACCGCCATGCTGCTCAGAACCGTGCGCAGGGGACCTGGGGCTGGGTGAATACAGGCTGCGCATTTGTCCGGCGACCGGTCGGTACAGACGTCGCCGTTTTTGAAACGGACATTTGTGATGCAGTCCCCGCCTTGATCGTGCCGCGTTTGAACAAAGTTCAAGGACGCTGGGATGTACCGCGCAACCATTGGTTGGTGCCCGTGGTAATGCACAACATCATATTCAGCGGCGTGGTTCACTATTGCCTTTGCCATGCGTTTGGCAAAGTAGGGTCTTTTCAACGGATTGAAGAAACCCAACTGCTCCTCCTTCCAGCCTCGCAATGGAATGCCGAGCCCCGGCACGAATCTGCCGTGAAAGCCAACCTCGGTCGCGCAGGCTGCGTAGTCGGGCGAATCCTTGCCCATCAAAAATACCTCATGCCCCATGGCGATGAGTGCGTTACCCAATGCAACCACATGTTTGCCGAGGCCCCCCAGCTTGGGCGCGGGAATGTCTTCGCTGACCAGCAGAATTCTCATGGGGTGTGCGCGCCTTTCTGCGAGCGAAGCTGTCTGATCAGGGTCAGTCGATGTTCCTTCTTGCACACCAGAAACAAGCCCGCCAGAAGCAGGTAAGAGCCAATTGTACCACCAGCCCCAAGCAGATGCAGCCAACTCCCGCCGACATGCGCTGCGAGCCAATAACCGAGCCCTGCAGCCGGAAGCAACGCCGCAACTGCAGGCAGATAGGCGTTGCGAACAATCTCGCGCAACGGGATTGGCACAGTTCGGCCATGCACATACCAAACGAAGATCGTCGACATCACGATAGCTGCCAGCAAATGGGCACCCGCAGCACCCTCGATACCGAAATGCGATACCCCAATCGCTATCAGGCCCAGCCCGAATGCTGCACGGCCGAGCGCAAACAGGCCACTCACTTTTGGATGTCCCAATCCATCATTCACAAGAGACGGCAAATTGGTGAGGGAGTCCACCCATTGGGCCATGGCGATCATCACCATCACCGCTGTGCCGGCTTGTGCAAACGAGGGGCTGAGCCACAAGGTCAGAATAGGCCCCGCAAGTGTCGCCAAGGTCAAGGCAATGGCGCCATTGATGAACAACATATAGCGCGAAGCTGCCAGGTAATCACTCTTCAATTCGGCCAGGCGGTTCTGTGCAGCAAGACCGCTGGCGTGGGGAAACATCACGCCCGACAAACGGAAGATCAGCGACATCACGCGGTTGACCAGAGTCGTGGGCACCACGTAATAGGTGAGCGCCGACACGCCAATTCGGGCGCTGATGATGAGTTTGTCGGCATTGGCATAGGTCAGTGCGGCCAGCCGGCTCAGGAATGAATACGCGCTAAAGGACAGCAGGAGTCGTCGCGTTTCCTGCCCTGGCCTGGCCCAATGAAATTGGGGTAACAGCCGGCGAAGCAACTGCCAAACAAGCAGGCCCTGCAGCAGACTTGCGCCAACGCGCAGCCATACAAGTTCCACCAAACCGTATCCTGCGTACAGCAATGCCACCGTGGCCATTGGAACGGCTGAACCGAATCCGGCTTCAAGCCGAGCGGAAATGTCATACCGCATTAGGGCGCCCGGCAGGCTCTGCAGATACGCCTGGACTTGACCGATTACAAAGCCGCCTGCGGCGATTTGTATGGCCAGTACCGCTTCAGCCTGGCGATCAACTGCAATCTTGAACACCTGCGCGACCAAATAGGGAGCGGTAATCCAAAGGCAGGCCATGCCAACGATGCCGATGGCGCCATAAATCAGGATCCCGAAGCACAGGGTTTCGTTCATGCGCCGGGTGTCACCAGCCGCATGGTATTGGGCAACATATTTGGTGGAACCGGCCGTGACATTGATATCGAGAATGGCGAAGTACCCCACTATCGATGTGACCAGAACCAGCAGGCCGTAAGTGCCTACCCCCAGCGTAGTGACAACATAGGGAATGGTGACGATTGCCAATACCGCCGGGAGTGCCGCACCCAGGAAATTGAATCCCGCATTCCGCAGCAAAACCATGCAGTCAACCTTTTGGCTGATGTGCCACTGCAATCGCCATATAGGGCAATGCAAAGCAAAGAGCCATCAATTGCATGGTTCTGTATTCAATGACTGGCGTGCCAATCAGCCAGTTTGGAAGCATGAACAGCACACCCGCGACACCCGCCATCATGATTCCGCGCTGTGCGGGAGGTACGGAGTCCCTGTGGCGCCAGACATAACGACAAAGACCAAAAAACACAAACACTGTGATCGCGACGCCGATAGCGCCAGACTTGAGCGCAATATGCAAGACGCCACTGTGCATCCAGCCGTAGTCTCCGCGGTGCCAGGCCAACTCTGAAAAGCGTGAGCCATCGTATTTGCCCCATGCGCCAAGCCCCAGCCAGGGGCTTTCTTTGATGGACAGCCCCGCTGCATACAACTCAGCGAAGCGCCCTGTGGTCAGGCTGAAACTGCGCCCCTGCGCGACATCGGGCAGGATGCGTTCGAGAAACGAGACGCTTTGCCCACTCGTACCTGATCGCAGCGTGAATTTGTACAGCAAGGCGGGCAACCCGACTGTGGCGTAGACAACAAGCAGGCTGTTTCGCAATCCGCGGGTTTGGCAAAAGGCAAACAAAACAGCCGCCAGAGCAATTCCGCCCCATGCAGTGCGGCGATAGGAGAAGAAGATGATAAAGAGTTCGAGGGCAATAATGGCCGCATACATGCACTTGGCAGACACACTCAAACTCTTCACATTTACCAGGCGCCACGCTGCCACGAACATTGCCAGCGTTGCGATCAGGCTGTCATTGATATCGAAGAACGTGAGCTTGATATCGAGATTCTGAAAGTTAGCGTACACGTTTGCTGGATCGCCACCCAATGCAACAAATCGAAATACGCCCCAGAGTCCACGGGTTACTGCACAGAAGAGCAATACCGTTATCAGTCGGTCCAAGTCCTTTGGCGAATTCACACACGCCATGAAAACGTAAAACCCCAACATGAAGTTGGCAACGTTAAGCAGACCCGAGTACCCAATGATCTGGTACCAGTAAACATCATCTAAATAGGAGCCGAGCAATACATTGCCCAGCAGGATTAGCCAGAACAGGATCGCTGCCAATCGCAGGTTATGCCTTAGCGGAGGCAGTCGACCCCAAGCACGACCCACCAGCGCCTGCAGAACCAATCCAAATAGCAGGACATTGATTGCAGAGAAAAAGAAAGTACCGGTCGCACGGTTATAGAAGTCAGAACCATCTGATCGGTCGATTAACCCCCAGGATGCATTGGGGAAGTACAAGATGCAACCCAGGTAAAGGGAAACCCACAATAGTGCCGACCGGGCACCAGCCACTACCCAGGTGATGCCAGCCAACGGCACCAGAAGCGCCAACAGGAATGGCGTCGTGAAAAAAAGGGCCGAGATTGTTTGAACCATATGGTTGAACGCGACGAGGCAATTGCCTCAGCTTGGCAAACCCGCGCTTTGAATCCAGCGCCCAGGCTTTTGTAACGTCCCAAGCCAGAGTAATGGCTCTCTAGCTAAGAAGAAAATTGAGTCCCTTGAATTCACGGTGCATCCCCGGGCTTCTGCCCGACCACGCAAACGGTATGGCCGTTCGGCGCGAGCGGGAACCGGCCCAAACCCATTTTCGATAACACCTTGTTGGCAGTGTTGTTTCGAACAAGGCGTCGCAGCACGCGGGACAGGAAGTCATGGGCATGCAGATTCGTTTTCTGACCAAGAATGCCCCTGAGGGCAAACATGCTGAGTGTTGTCACATACCACTGACGGTGATACTCTGCAACGGGCTCATGCCAATATGCGACTGGGCTTAACCCGACTCGATCAATTGCAAAACCCAGTGCTTTATCTGACCACCGTGTCAGGTGGTGCGGCGGCATATTGAGAAAGCCGTTCTCCACGATCGACAGAAACGAGTCCTCCGAGGGTACTGCCACGATCAGCAGTCCGCCCGGCCGAATCAAAGCGGCGCATGCATTGAGAAAGGCAAGCGGATCCGTCACGTGTTCCAACACCTGAAAGTGGCAGACCGCATCGTAGGAAGCGGGGTACCGAGCGGCGTGGGCTTCAACTGTTTCGATATCGATCTGTAGCCCTTGCGCGCGGCCCTTGGTAACAGCATCCTGGTTGAATTCCAACCCCCGGTAAGCAATTCCTTGGGGAAGGAATGCAGCGAAAGCGCCTTTGCCACAGCCTACTTCCAGCAACTTGTCGCCACTTTTCAGATGCTGACTGGCGTATGCATACTCCGGCTTTTCGTCTTGGTAGTACCACTGGTGCTTTTGCAGCCCCTCATAGAACGCAGGGTCGCCACTAGGGGCGGGTTGGTACCACTTCAAATCGCAAGATTTGCAATTCAGCAGCTTGATCGGTGCACCATCTTGCGATAGCAATTGGGACACGTTCATTGAGAGCGAGATACGGTAGTAATCCCTGATTGCCGCCAGCGGTACCTCCCCCTCCAGGCTCGCATTACTGCTATCGCAAACAGGGCACTTATGCATAGATTGGATCCATTTGCGGCTCACTCGTGGTGTTCAAACGTCTGAAACCCCGCCAGCTTCACCAGCGCATCGCGCTTGGCGCTGGTGTAGTCGGCCTGCACCATCTCGGCCACCAGTTCCTTCAGCGTCGTGCGTGGCACCCAGCCCAGCTTGGCCTTGGCCTTGCTCGGGTCGCCCAGCAGCGTCTCCACCTCGGTGGGGCGGAAGTAGCGCGGGTCGACCTTCACCACCACATCACCCACCTTGCACTTGGCGTCCTTGCCGGTGATGGCACTCACCACGCCCTGTTCGTGCTCGCCTTCGCCCTGCCAGGTGAGGCTGATGCCCAGCTCACCCGCCGCAAACTCCACGAACTGCCGCACGCTGTACTGCACCCCGGTGGCGATCACGAAGTCCTCCGCCACCTCCTGCTGCAGCATCAGCCACTGCATCTCGACATAGTCGCGCGCATGGCCCCAGTCGCGCAGCGCGCTCAGGTTGCCCAGGTACAGGCAGTCCTGCAGGCCCAGCGCGATGCGGGCGATGGCCCGGGTGATCTTGCGGGTGACGAATGTTTCGCCACGCAGCGGGCTCTCGTGGTTGAACAGGATGCCGTTGCAGGCATACATGCCATAGGCCTCGCGGTAGTTCACCGTGATCCAGTAGGCATACAGCTTGGCCACCGCGTAGGGGCTGCGCGGGTAGAAGGGCGTGGTCTCCTTCTGGGGGATCTCCTGCACCAGGCCGTACAGCTCGCTGGTGGAGGCCTGGTAGAAGCGGGTCTTCTTCTCCAGGCCCAGGATGCGGATCGCCTCCAGGATGCGTAGCGCGCCGGTGCCGTCCACATTGGCGGTGTACTCGGGGCTCTCGAAGCTCACGGCCACATGGCTCATGGCGCCCAGGTTGTAGATCTCGTCTGGCTGCACCTGCTGCACGATGCGGGTGAGGTTGGCGCCGTCGCTCAGGTCGCCGTAGTGCAGCACGAAGTTGCGCTGGTCCACATGCGGGTCCTGGTACAAATGGTCGATGCGGTCGGTGTTGAAGGAAGAGGCGCGGCGCTTGATGCCGTGCACCTCGTAGCCCTTCTTGAGCAGGAACTCAGCGAGGTAGGCGCCGTCCTGGCCGGTGATGCCGGTGATGAGGGCTTTTTTCTGCATGGCAGGAGTCTAAATCCGAATGGCTCGGGTGGGCCCTGAACGAATCCCCGTTCGGCGGGCTTCTGAAACCGATGTGATGGACGTTTGGCGTATCCGGCTACGGAGGGCAAGCCGGGCCTTGCAACGGGTCCGGTCCACTGGTGAGATCGGCGTGGCTGGGACCTCCCGTTTGACAAGTGTCTGAGACCGACACCACTCACAGGGGTTTGCTTTCCGCGTTTTCCATGGCATGGCGGGCAGCTCGACGACTGTGGCGCCCGTTGGGCATCGGGGGCGGCACAGCCTTGGCGGCGTCGCTCGTGTTTCAACCCGTGCATGCGGCGGAGTTCACCTCTTCCGGATTCGGGACCTTGGGGTACGCCCGCTCAGATCAGTCGTTCAGTTTCGATCGTTTCATCAGCGAGCGTGGCACGTTTCGCAGGGATAGCCTGGCGGGAGTTCAGGTGGTTGCCGAACCTGCCACTGACGACGAGGATCGGTACCGGGCCTCGATGACCTGGGCCTTCGTGTCGTGGCGGCCGTCCAATGATTTGTTGTTTCGCTTCGGTAAGCAGCGAATACCGCTACACCTCTACTCGCAAACCAACAGTGTCGGAGCCAGCCACGACTTTGCCCGGCCGCCGATCGAGATGTACTCGCTGTCTCCGAACAACGACATGACAGGTGCCTCTTTCGCGCGGATGTGGGATGTAGGTGGCCAATAGGCCAAGCCCCAGCAGCGCGGTGACCAGGGTACCGTTTGGTGAGAGCAGCGCCCCCCAATCTGATGGACAAAGCGTTTGTGCGCTCTCGGCCTGTGACGATATTCTTTGCCGATTGCGCCTGTGTATCTTTCCGCAGGCCAGTTGCCATGCTGGCACCCCCAATCTGGCGCATCCCACCCAAATGCCACCATGACCCTGCTGGACCCCAAGAACGACTACATCTTCAAAAGGCTCTTTGCCACGGCGCCCCATTTGCTGACGGCCTTGATCAATTCGGTGCGCCATGAGG
>Ga0247843_1010145_pt1 | contig 10143 bp, 6 predicted proteins | sample LaCruzMarch2017__FD_192420 | JGI IMG/M metagenome (GOLD analysis project Ga0247843, IMG submission 192420) | Freshwater microbial communities from meromictic Lake La Cruz, Castile-La Mancha, Spain - LaCruzMarch2017_8m | ecosystem: Environmental > Aquatic > Freshwater > Lake | place: Spain...
ATGATTTAGATACTTATCCATACTGGTGGAATAATCGTTTGATTACGATTACTACCAATGGAGTTGTATTAGATGCCACACTTGCAATTGATGGCAATGATCATATCAGTTTTGCTGATAACTTGAGCGTTGGTGCTAATGATATCTGGGTAAACAATAACCAAGCAATAGATGTAAGCAATGTTACAGTTTCTTGCCGTAATTTATACTTCCAATCTTCTCCAACTGTGGATATGAGAGGTACTTCTATTACAGCTACTCAGTCAATTCAATTTACAGGTTTCCCGAGTATTCTAACCAGCAATACTCAAATGAATGCGACTACAGGTTTTACGAGCCCCAATGGTGCTACATTTGACCATGTAACAATTTCAGGTGTACCTGCTGATAATGAACAGAATATTAATTTGAACATCAACAACGCATCATTCACTTCATTTACAGTGAATATGGGTTCTAGCTGGTCAGGTAATATGAATGTAAATACTGGGGGTGGAATCAACACCGATGTGTTCTCTATGACCATCAATAACGCAGCTAATAATGTATATTTCTCAGGAGATGTGGACGTTAATAAGAGCGGTTTCTTCAGTGCAGCCAATGGTGTTATTCGTTTTGATAACGGTTCTTACGATGCAACAAGTGCAGATTCAACAACAATTGCTGCTGGTACTGATTTGAGAATAGCTCCACTTCAGGACTTTGGTTCTTCTTGGTTAATCTTGAACGGATCAGCTACTGATAGTATTTATGTATCTTCTACTTCAGCAGGTAATGCAGCGCCTTTCTATGCTACTTCTGGTAATCATTGCTTTGACCATGTTGTGTTCACTGACATTGATGCTACCTTGGGAGAGAATTTGAATGCTCCACTTACAGCAGATAATGGCAATAACTTCGGTATTACTTTTGCCGCTACTTGTGGTGATACAGTAGAAACCTTCTTTACGAATGATCCATCTGCATTGAATATCTGCGAAGGCACTCAGTTTACAATTTCTTATTCTTACGCTGGCCCGGTTTTACATCAGGCAACTAACGTATTTATACTTGAGCGTTCTGATGATAATGGTAATTGGGTAAATGACTATATCGATTTTCAATTCGATAGCATTCCTACTCCTTTTACATTGGATATGCCGAGTTTGAATAACGATGCAAGTTCAAACTATCGTTTCCGTGTATTAGCTTCTGACCTTCCTGGTGATGGTATTTCTGAACCTAATCCAACACCTGTTCAATTAGGATATATTCCTTTTGCCTTTACTACAGCAGGAAATCAGACGGTAACACCTGATATCGCCGCAACAGTTTCTATGGCATTCGATGGTCTTGCTCCATTCACATATACCTACACTGATGGTGTTGGTATATTTACAACTACAACAAATGAGCGTCAAATCATTGAGTTTAGCACTTTTGAAGAAGAGCGTACTTTTGAGATTTTGAGTGTTTATAATACTTGTGGTATCGGTAATACCTCTGGTGATTTTGATATCGAAATGAACAGTGGTTATGATAACGAAAATCCAACTATCACTATGTTTGGTGATACTACTATTTGCCGTCAATTAGATGGTGGTAATGATGAATTGAAAGTATGGGGTTCTGTATCTGGAGCAACCAATGTCTCTGATTACGAGGTGTATTACATTTCATCTGAAGATGATCAGATTTACAGTTTCTTTTTCTCTGATGTAGTAGATTTTAATACTATGTTCCCAGAAGTTACATCAGTTGCTTACAAGCCTATCATGTTGTATGATGACAATTCAAGCACACCTTATTTGAACGTTGATGGTTTAATGTCTGCAATAGTAAACGAGCGTCCGGTAGCTGATCTTTCTTTTGCTCCCAATGCAGTAGGTGCGATTTGCCAAGGTTCTACAACGGATTTGCAAATTGACTTTACAGCAGGAACATCCCCATGGAATGTAACCTATGATGATGGTGGTTCACCGATTACTATTTCAGGTATCACTGCGAATCCATTTATCTTCAGTGTTTCTCCTTACTCATCTACAACGTATGATATGACGTCCAATTTTGCTTCAGTAGTATCTGGTACTTGTGCTAGTGAATTGAATGAAAACAGTGGCAACGTAGCAGTTGATGTTCAGACGCCAGGTACTATCAGTTTGTTAACTGGTGATTCAGCGATTACTTATTGTACAGCATTGAATGCTGTTGACACTTTCAAGCTGATTGTTAGATTCGCAGGTGGTAACACAGGTACTTACTCTGTAAGTTTAACTGATGGTGCTAACAACTTTGCATTGAACGGATTTGATGATACACAAGATTATGTTATTCCAATGTTCCCATCAGCAACTACAACCTACACTATCACAGGTGTTGGTTCAGGTGATGCTTGCCCTAATGGCTTCATCAACGCTGTACCTGTTGTAGCAACTGTAAGTGCTCAGTCTGGTGCAATTTCAGCAGCCATCACAGGTGCACAGTCTATCTGCGCTTCAACTCCTGCAATGTTGACCTTGAATGTAACGGGTGCTTTACCTGCTACTATCGTTGTTAATCATGGTGGCAACTTAGATACAATCACAGGTATCAATACTCCTGTCTACAATCTATGGGTTGCACCAACCAATACTACAAACTACTCTATCCTTAGCGTTAGAAACAATTGTGGTTTAGGTTCAGCATCAGGTTCACCGATTACAGTAACAGTAAACAATACTCCTGTATCTGCCTCTTTCCAAGTAATTGCAATGGGTAATGATACGTATCGTTTTGTGAATACTTCTTCAAATGCTACAAGTTATACTTGGAACTTTGGTGATGGCACTGTGTTTACAAGCGCAGTAGCTGACACAATGCACACGTATACAGTATCTGGTAATTATCAGGTAAGCTTAACAGCAAGTAATGATTGTAATTCACAGACCAGTGTTCAGACCGTATCAGCCGCTACTACATCTGTAGCGAATGCACTTGAGAGCGCTGTAATCAATGTTTATCCTAACCCATCTACAGGTTTGTTCTTCCTTGAAGTATCAGGTGCAGATCAAGCGGTAAATATCTCAATTGAGAATATTCAGGGTCAGGTAGTATACGAAGGTGTTAGCACTGGAAATCGTATGGAACTTGATATAAGAAATCAGTCTGCCGGTGTGTACATGTTGCACCTGTCAAACGAGCAAGGTCGTGTTGTTCGTAAGCTGATTGTACAGTAATCCTTAGGTTAAACAAAACAGTTGAAAAGTAAAATGAAGAAATATTTCATTCGAATGGCTCTGACAGCGATTGCTGTAACAGCCTTCATCGGGTGCAGAAAAGAGGATAAATCATCTCTTACGCCCGTTGTCATCTCTAAAGAGTACAATACAGTTCAGGATACCATTAATGATACGATCATTGATGCATCTAGCTATGTGTACTACGTTGTAAATGTTATCCCTGGTGGCAATGCTACAGGTGGTGGCAAGGTTGGTGGTTTGGAAGGCGCATCTGTTACTTGCGTATCCAATGGCGTTCAGACTACTGTTGAAGTAGGTCCTGATGGTCAAGCTGCTTTCCCGAAATTAAGTCGTGGTAATGTTACAGTTTCTGTAAGCGCAAGTAATCATACTTCATTGTCTTACACTGTAGTATTGAGCGATGATGATGATTTCACTACAGTACCTATAGATGAAGTTCCTTGGTGGGCAAACAATATGCGTTATGCATCTACTATGGTAGTATTGTTCCCAACTGCAGGTGCAGGTACTGCTGAGATTAAGGGTCAGGCCTTTGCAGATCTTAACGAGATGCTATTAGGTAATGAGCCAGTATCTGGTATCAAAGTAACTGCTGTATTGAATCCAGGCGCACAATTGACAGATTTCGTAAATCACACGCCTACCACTCCAGGTAACGTATTAAACGTTATGTATGAGAACATGGTAGTAAGTGGTACTACGGATATCAATGGTAACTACAGCTTAGTAGTTCCTGCAACAGGTAAAGATTTGGAATACCGTGTTATGGGTGACGACTTCGCATATGATGTAATTACAGGTGCTAATACTGTTGAGCGTAGAGTTTTCGCTCACCCTGATAAAGTAGCAACTATTACTTCTAATGTTACACGTGTTGTTGACTTAGATTACTAGTATTATCTGATTCTAAAAGAAAAAGCCATCCGCAAGGATGGCTTTTTCTTTATATAGGGTTTATATGTAAGGCCTTGGCAGAAAGTAATTGACCATTTGGGGGTAATCCCCCACGCAGGTGGTTTATATCGATTGTAATGCTGCATCATCTATTGGGTTTGATATGCGTATATAAAAGCTGTACTGCTCATTAATTTTTGCAGATGTGCATTTTAAATGTTTTAATTTGCGGCTGTTAATAGATTTTTATTTTGAGAGCAATGAATTTAGAGGCTATTGAATCGACGCAATTGCAGTTTCCTTTCCAGTTTTCGCGATACCAGGGTAAGGTACGTGATGTGTATACCTTGCAAGATACTTTGGTTGTTATGGTAGCAACTGATAGGATTTCAGCATTTGATGTAGTACTGCCACGTTCTATACCCTATAAAGGTCAGGTATTAAATCAGATTGCATCCTATTTTTTAGAATCTACCGAGGATATCGTTTCTAATTATTTGTTGGATGTAGCCGATCCGAATGTTTCGGTAGGTTTGAATTGTAAGCCATTGCCGGTTGAGTTTGTGGTACGTGGCTATTTATGTGGCCATGCCTGGCGTGAGTATAGTGCGGGCAAACGTGTGGTTTGTGGGGTGGCTTTGCCTGATGGTTTGCGTGAAAATAGTAAATTGCCTGAACCCATTTTAACACCTACTACAAAGTCTAAAATTGGGCATGATTTAGATATAAGTGCAGAAGAGATTGTGCGATCAGGTTTGTTGGATGCCGAAACATTTGCTCGAGCTAGTCATTTTGCTTTCAGTCTATATGAAAAAGGTCAGGAAATGGCATTAGCTAGAGGACTCATATTGGCTGATACAAAATATGAGTTTGGGTATTTTGACGAAGATCTCTTAGTGATAGATGAAATACACACACCAGATTCATCTCGATATTTTATGTCTGAAGGCTATGATCAGTTATTAGAGGAGAATAAGCCCCAGCGACAGTTGTCCAAGGAGTTTGTGCGAGAGTGGTTGATATCGAAAGATTTTATGGGCAGAGATGGTGATATTGTGCCTGCGATGGATGATGCCTTTGTAGCATCTGTATCTGCAAGATATATTGAACTATATGAAATGCTAACAGGGAAGGTGTTTCAGCCTGCTGATTATAAGGGATGGGAGGATCGTATTCAAATGCAAACGGAATTAAGTCTTAAAAAACTTGGTGTGCTTCGGTAAAGAAGAGGTTTTAATTTTTAATTTTGGAGATAGAAATCAAAGTATATGAAATTTCAGATTGATGCACAGGAGAAGTATTCAGTATTAACCTTACTGGAAGAGAAGTTAGATTCCCGAATAGCCCCAGCTTTGAAGAGCCAGTTTTTGTTAATGAATGCGGAGGGCGTACGGAATCTGATACTAGACATGCGTGAAGTTCGCTATGCAGACAGTAGTGGTCTGAGTGCTTTACTGATAGGCAACAGGTTGTGTCAGGATGCGCGTGGGGTGATGATTATGACTGATGTGCAAGATCATGTGTCTAAGTTGGTGCATATATCTAGATTAGATGATATACTGCATATATTTCCTACGCGTGCGGAGGCAATAGAGGCTGTATTTTTAAATGAATTAGAGGGGGATTTTTTAGGGGAAGATGATACAGTAGATGATGATTTTATGGAGGATCAAATAGATGATCCTGAAGAGGCTGAAGACTGGGAAGAAGAAAGTTTTGGAGAGATTCAGTCTGATGACGATCGTTTTTAGTAGTATTAAGGTAGAAACTACCTGATGTTTCAGGTAACGATTCTAGGCAGTAGTTCAGCTACCCCTGCATTTAAGCGACATTTGAGTGCTCAGATTGTGGAGCACAACTCTCGTTTGTTTTTAATTGATTGTGGCGAGGGTACGCAGTTTCAGTTGTTACGATATAAGATTCGAATCAACAGGTTAGACGCCATTTTTATATCTCATCTGCATGGGGATCATTTTTTTGGTTTGGTGGGTTTATTATGTACGCTTAGCAATCAAGAGCGCTTACGACCTTTGCATCTGTATTGCCCACCGGGATTGCAATCAATTTTAGAGATGCAATTTCAGGCATCAGATACTCGCCTCAAGTATGAATTATTGATTCATGAGTTAAGTTCGTCTGACAGTACACTTATTTTTGAGAATCAATGTCTAGAAGTAGTAACGATACCTTTGCGTCATAGAATTTATTGCAATGGTTTTTTATTTAGAGACAAGCCGCGTCGGCCACGATTTGATATAGTACAGGCGAAAGAGGATCTTATACCGGTTCAATATTTTGGTTTGCTAAAGAGTGGTAATGATGTGACCTTGCCTGATGGCAGGATGATATCGGCTGTTGAATATTTGTTAAGTCCCGCACCTTCTTATTCGTATGCTTATTGTTCCGATACGCGTTATACCGAAAGCATATTGCCATATATACAGGGGGTAACGGTATTATATCATGAGTCTACATTTTTGCATGAGATGGTATCAAAGGCTGAAATGACGATGCATAGCACTGCCTATGAGGCTGCGGATATCGCAAAGCAGGCGGGTGTCAGAAGATTGATTTTAGGTCATTTTTCGGCGCGTTATCAGGATTTGGAGCCGCTTCTCGTGGAGGCAAGGCGACATTTTTCTGAAAGTTATTTATCAGAAGAAGGCATTGCAATCGATATAGCATGAAATTAGAACATCCTAAATCTCAATTACTATTTATTGTTTTGGGAGGCATCTTTATCACGAATGCCTTACTGGCAGAGTTTATAGGGGTTAAGATATTTTCATTAGAGTCAACGCTTGGCATTGCGGTCTTTGATTTTTCGTTGTTTGGGCGTGATCATTTGTCTTTCAATATGACGGCGGGGGTATTGTTATGGCCGGTTGTTTTTGTATTGACGGATATTATCAATGAGTATTACGGTATGCGAGGGGTAAAATTATTGTCATGGATGGCAGCTGCATTGATTGGGTATGCGTTTATAATGGTTTGGTTATCGATGGGATTATCGCCTGCGGAATTTTGGATTGGCTCTCGTGCGAGTTATGGCGTACCAGATATGCAGGCAGCATTTTCGAGTATATTTGGTCAGGGCTTATGGATTATCATTGGTTCATTGATCGCTTTTTTGGTGGGGCAGTTGGTAGATGTATTTGTATTTCATCGGATTCGTAAACTAACAGGTGAGCGAATGATATGGTTACGTGCGACGGGCTCAACATTGGTATCACAGTGTATTGATAGTTTTGTAGTGCTATTTGTGGCATTTTATATTGGTGCGGATTGGGATTTAAGCTTGGTACTGGCGATTGGGGTTGTAAATTACACGTATAAATTTGTGGTAGCGGTATTGATGACACCTGTTTTATATGGGGTGCATGCCTTGATTAACCGATATTTAGGTTTGCCGCTTGCACGCAGGATGATGCAAGCTGCAGAGGCCTCAGAGACGATGCCTTGAGGTAATATCCATTCAGAATTTCCTTAATTTGCGATTGTGTGAAGTGAAGTTTGCTCATAATTTTTTGTGTTTTTAGTGAAGTACAAAGTTAAAAAGCGACTCACTTTACACACTTTTGGGACAGTATCTTCCTACCGCCGGCGCTTCGATACAGCCCCTCCCTAATATGCGCTTTACTAGTAATTCTACGATGGGGCTTATACTTCGACTTCGCTCAGCACAAGTACTTCGACTTCGCTCAGCACAAGTACTTCGACTTCGCTCAGCACAGGCTCAGCGACCGGCTGTTTTATAATGAATTTTATTTTCTGTGAAACCGTCAAATAGGTTGTTATTAAAATCACAGAACTACAGCCTATTATTAGTAACCCACAATTAATGGCGAAGAACCAAAATATTAGACGCATGATACGACCATGCGCATGTGAGTAACCCAATAGAGTATTGAAGCGTCCGCAAATAAGATTGTATAATGGGAATTCAGCACCGAATATTTCCGATTTTTCACCTGCCATATCTGTTCGGGGATGCATAAAATTCCAATCATCACGCTCTGGATTACGGGTGGTCATATTCGTAAGCGATTGACGCCAGTTATGGCCAGTTTCCTGCGGTGGATTCTGAATACCGATCCATCGAATCAAGAATAGCAGTAGTATTCAAAAACGAATATCACTTGGCTTTAGCATCTGTTTCAATCCCATCACACAGTAAACGTAGGAGTAAAAATTAGGAGAGAACGAATCCTGAGTGCAAGGGGTGTGTAACAGACATGTGTGTAATTGATCCTTATTACGAGCACAAAAATATTAAAATCAATGGTTTACGCTAGTATTTTCGAAAACAGCGATAATTCCGTAATTTCGCACAAATATCCGGAAAACGATAATTATGGCATTTGACATTGAAATGATCCGGGAAACGTATAAGAAGTTTCCTTCCCGAGTAGAATCGGCCCGCAATATATTGGGTCGCCCCCTCACCTTGACCGAAAAAATATTGTATGCGCATCTGTTTGACAGCATGCCTACATCTCCATTTGAACGCGGTAATTCTTATGTAGATTTTGCACCTGATCGTGTAGCTATGCAAGATGCTACTGCACAAATGGCATTGTTGCAATTTATGCAGGCGGGTCGCAAACAAGTTGCAGTGCCTTCTACTGTGCATTGTGACCACCTGATTCAGGCTCGTGATGGTGCAGACAAAGATTTAGCAACCGCGATTGATACCAATAAAGAGGTATATGATTTTTTATCCTCTGTTTCCAATAAGTATGGAATTGGCTTCTGGAAGCCGGGAGCAGGTATTATCCATCAAGTAGTATTGGAGAATTATGCATTCCCAGGTGGCATGATGATAGGTACGGATTCACATACTGTAAACGCCGGCGGTCTGGGTATGATTGCCATTGGTGTTGGCGGTGCTGACGCTGTAGATGTTATGGCCGGAATGGCATGGGAGTTGAAAATGCCCAAATTGATAGGAGTAAAACTGACGGGTAAAATGAGTGGTTGGACTTCCGCAAAGGATGTAATCCTGAAAGTAGCCGGCATTCTTACCGTGAAAGGTGGCACTGGTGCCATCGTTGAATATTTTGGCCCAGGTGCAGATAGCATTTCTTGTACCGGAAAAGGTACCATTTGTAATATGGGTGCTGAAATTGGCGCTACGACCTCTATTTTTGGCTACGATGATCGCATGGGTGATTACCTGCGCTCTACTGATCGTAAAGATGTAGCTGAATTGGCAGATGCTATTCGTGAGCACTTACGTTCAGATGAAGATGTGTATCATAATCCTAATAAGTATTATGACCAAGTAATCGAAATAGATCTTTCTACACTGGAACCTCATATTAATGGTCCTTTTACTCCAGATTTAGCATGGCCATTATCTGAATTTGCGAAGGCTGTGAAAGATAATAACTGGCCTGCTACACTTGAGGTAGGGCTGATTGGGTCTTGCACCAATTCTTCTTACGAAGATATCACCCGCGCTGCTTCTGTCGCGCAGCAAGCTGTAGATAAGAACTTAAAAACAAAAGCAGAATTTACCATAACGCCAGGCTCTGAAATGGTAAGATTCACGGTAGAACGTGATGGTATGCTAGATACATTTGATCAGATGGGTGGCGTCGTGCTTGCCAATGCTTGTGGGCCATGTATCGGTCAATGGGCGCGTCATTCTACTGACCCGAATCGCAAAAATTCAATTATCACTTCCTTCAATCGTAATTTTGCCAAGCGCAACGATGGAAACCCCAATACACATGCTTTTGTTGCCTCTCCAGAAATTGTAACGGCCTTTGCCATTGCCGGGGATCTTACTTTCAACCCGGTAACAGATACCCTAATGAATGACAAGGGTGAAGCTGTGAAACTAGATGAACCTAAAGGTATTGAGTTGCCGGTTAAAGGTTTTGCCGTTGAGGATGCCGGATATCAAGCGCCAGCTGAAGATGGTAGCAAGGTAGTAGTTGCGGTGTCTCCAACTTCTGATAGATTACAATTGCTCGACGCTTTTTCGACTTGGGAAGGTAATGACCTCAAAGGTCTTCGTCTTCTG
>Ga0247843_1010146_pt1 | contig 10141 bp, 10 predicted proteins | sample LaCruzMarch2017__FD_192420 | JGI IMG/M metagenome (GOLD analysis project Ga0247843, IMG submission 192420) | Freshwater microbial communities from meromictic Lake La Cruz, Castile-La Mancha, Spain - LaCruzMarch2017_8m | ecosystem: Environmental > Aquatic > Freshwater > Lake | place: Spain...
TTTCCATCTTTTATAACTGGAACATTATAAGATGAATAATGTGATTTATCAGATGTCATTGGTAAATTTTTTAATTCATTATTATTAAAAATTTTTTTATAAACATCCAGTATTTTTGTATTTTCAAATAAATTTTTATTTTTAGCAAATAATTCCCAATATCCAAATCCTAAACAATGAATAAGTTCATGAAATAATGTTTGCATAAGTTTAATATTAATTTTATCCTTTTTTTTATTAGATAAAAAATTTTTATTTATTCTCATAATGGCTTTTGTTGGTAGTATTAGTTGTTCTTCTGGATTTCTTATATATTTGTGAATCATTGCTGAACCTAATTCTTTAATATTCATATCATTTACAAAAACCATTATATCTATTCCAAAATTATTTTCTTTAAAATTATTATAACCAACAATTAATTTTTCCACAAATTTCTTTAATATAACAAACATTTCATAATGAAATAATTTAAGATGTTCTTTCCCATCCATAAATAAAAAACGAAAACTAATGTTACCAGTTGTTGAATTTGAATTACATTCATCAATAATTTTTAATAATGAATCATCAAAACTTCCAAAATGATTTATTTTAACATTTTCTAAATTTTTTATTAATAATGATTGATATTCTGATAGAATATTTATGGTTTTAACTTCTTTTGCACTCCAATTTTTTATATCTAAAGATAAATCATTTGTATTATTTTTATCTTGTATCATATCTATATCTTTTATAATTACATTTGCATGAATAATAAATTTTGATTTTTTAGAACGATTCTCCATAATAATTTTAGTTCCTTTTGGAAATTTTAAATCATCAAAATTTGAATTTTTTTCATCTTTAATATCCATAAAATAATATGTATCCTCAATATAAATATGAAGACCAGCAATGTAATTTTTAATTTCATTAATAAAATTTTCTAATTTTAATGAATCGATTAATTCTAGATATAATTTTTCATTGGAATCTAATTCAATTAATAAAGAATTCATAATATTAGGTTTTTTATAATTTAAATTAATTTCCGTATTTTTTTATTTTTTAAGATAATAATTATCTTAAAAATAAAATTGTATGAATATAAATTTACTAAAGTAGATATAAATTCAAATCAAATTATGAAGAATTCTCATTATTAAATAATAACATTGAAAAATAACTAACTGGAAGACCATATTTCAATCCTTTATCAATTTTTTGAATTGTGGCATCAGATAATCCAAATTTCTCCATTAATTTCATTAATCCATTTTTCTCTTCTTTTTTTGATATTCTGTATAAATCAATAAGAACATAAATAATAAGTAAATACTTTAAATATTTAGTATTTTTATGTCCAAATAATTCAGTTGCTTTTTCCTTAAATTCCCTAAATTTTAAATTTTCCTCATATTTTTCAATTGGGACTCTAAGAGATGAAATCTCTTTATCACTTAACTTGTGAATTTTCATATATTATAAAATAGAAATGAAAATAAAAAAATCCGCTATTTTCCTTTCAAATAAGTAAAAATTAATAAAGCTAATGAAGTAATATTAATGCTTTTGAATCCTAATTTTCTAATTGAACTCGCATTTTTTTCTGATATACCAAATAAAAGCAAAATAGATTCAATTCCACTTATATTTGTTATTTCTTTATACATATTATCCATTTGAAATAATAAAATTAGGGTTGTAATTTGTTTTAATATTTTCTTTTTTTCTTCATTTGTTAAATCATTATTAATTTTTTTTTTAATATTGCTTATAAATTCACTAAATTTATTATATAAATCTCTTTTTATAACATCTTGTAAATTAATATTTTTAGAAATCATACTATATACTACATATTTTTAAATTCTTTACGACGTTCATTCAAATATTTGAGTCTTTTTTTAATATTATTTTGAGTAGTAATTCTAATACCATCTTGTCCAATATAATATAAATTCTCATAAATATGTCCATAAAAATTTGAATCATTAGCAGTATAATTCAACCAATACCAAAAATTATCAAATTTATATTGCCCATATTTTAAAAAATAGGCTCTGTCTAATATCTCTAAATCTCCACTATGTCTAGTTTTTTCATCATAAAATCCATATTTATTGAAAAAATCTCTGCCACACATTAATGTTGCCATTGTTATACGTACGGGGCATAATTGATTCCTTATTTCACGAATATATTGTCCATTTGCCAATATAAATTCAAATCCTCCTTTGGTTATATAAGAAACTGATTTTTCTATACGTAAATTATCACTAATATCATCCGCATCTTGCATTGTAATAAAATCTCCTGTGCTCGCCCGAATTCCAATATTTCTAGAAAAATAAACACCACTATTTACCTCATTTTTTATATATTTTATTTTATCTGGCTCATTTTTTATTATTTTTAAAATAATTTCATCTGTTTTATCTATTGACCCATCATTCACAATAATTAATTCAATATTTTGATAGGTTTGTTTTAGTATTGATTTTATTGCAATTTTAATTGTTTTTTCTCCTTGATAAACTGGCAAAATAATACTAATTTTTGGATAATATTGGATTTCAATTGGTATTGCTTCTACTTTTAAATTTAAGATTTCTTTTATTTTCCTATAGAATAATTCTTCTGATAATATATGGCATTTTTTTGATACTTCTTTACCTTCATAAATTTGGTTCCAATCAGTTAAAAAATGATGTTTTCCCTGAATATATTCTATGCAAGCCATATTTTGAAATATTATTCCACTAATCATTTTTATATATCAACAAAATCGGAACTAGAATTCTCCTCTTCAGAAGAATATGTTTCTAGGTCTATTTCAATTTCTCTATTTTCTCTAATTTTTATAATGCGCTCTTTATTATTCTCAATAAAAATAGTCTCATCTTCCATTATTTTTATATGTATCGCATTTGTTTTTTAGAATATTTAATATATCTAAATGCCCTTCAATGTATGATTTTTGTGTCTTCGTGAATGCAAAATTCTTAAAATTACTCATTGCCAAGTAAAATGAAATCAAAAAACTTATCATGTGAAATTTTAAAATATACTTCTTATGATTTATAAAATCCATAATTAGTCGAATATCTCCGGAAAAATAAAGAGCATTCAAGTCCATTCTTTCATCCATAAATTCAATAAATTCTGCTTCTACTTCATCAGTTGATTTTTCTAAATTTACAATATTTTTTATTAAAAATGGCGCCAATATTCTGGGCTGTCTTGATTCAAAACCCTCCCATATTTTCTTGTAATCATTAAAATACTCTCGATTATCAATAATAATACCTAAATCATAAATAATAAGTTTCCCATTTTGAATTTTCCAATTTCCCTTGTGTAAATCAGCATGGCAAAAATTGCGTAATAAAATAGATTCTCGAATAAAAAGCCAAAATTTTACCATAACTTCCCAATGTTCCTCTTTATTATTTTTTTCATAAAATTCAGTTATAGAGAGCCCTTCAATATATTCCATAACAATAATATCCTCTTCTGCCCCAAATGGGGTTGGAAAATGTATATATGATGCATTCCTAAATTTACCCTTTAATTTTTTGAGATTTTTATATTCCTTCTTAAAATCAGTTTGATATACCAAATATTCTTCCAATCCATCTATATCAAATTGTAAAATAGACTTTGGAATATATTTAATATACCAGCATAAGTGTGATATATTTTCCTGAATACAAGGATGGCGTATTTTAATCGCAACTTTCTGCCCCGTCTTCATAACTGCCTTATAAACTTGCCCAATGCTACCACTTGCAATCGGGGTTTCATCAATGGATTGGAAAATATTTTCCAATTTGTCCTCGTAAAATCTTTCAATAATTTCGCGGGATATGGAGAAATCATGGGCTGGACAATTCTCATAGAATTCCGATAATTCTTGGATTAAATAGTATTCTTCTAAGTCATATTGGAATTCTAAACGAGAACATATCCACTGGCTCAATTTCCAAAATACATTCCCACCTTGTTTTATATGATGCAAAATACAATCCGCCAAATACCTATTTTCCCTCTTAAATGTTCGCAAATACAAAAAGTATGCGCCAAAATCAGCAAATAATTTAATAATAGTTCCTAACATTATATTATTATAGACAAAAAAATTGATTAAAAAACTTTTGAATTCTTTTGAATAAGAACAAAATGGACAATTTTAACTTTGAGGCTTTACTCAAGGATTCCCTGAAAATGAATATAATTTCTCAAATTGATACAGGAAACCCATATATTGATGCCATTGTGCGTATGATTATGCTTACAATTCTTACTGCTATTACAGGAAAATTTATTGGATTTGTGACTGAATGGCGAATGCCAAATTTGAATATTACTAGAAAAATTTATTTTTGGTGGAAAAAACCAAAATGCATTGTTATCACTGGAAACATCTTCCGTGAATTCCGCTTTTTACACATCAGATTTGACTTTAGCCAACGTTTCAAAGCGATTCTCAACAAAATTTTGAAATCAATGTCGACTGAGAAGAACAAAAAACTTATTCAAAAAATAAAAGAACTCCAAGTTCGTGATTCCACCCGCTTTTTTGAAAAAAAACAAGAAGAGGAATTTAATTTTATTGTTGATCAAAGAGAATCCTTTGAAATTGATGCTGGAGTTTTTTGCTTAGTAACCACTTACTCAAATAATATTGAGAGTGGTGATAAGAAAACAAATATCAGCAAAGAAGAATACCAAATTGAAATCTGGTCTGAACATATGAATTGCCAAGAATTACTCGAATATATTGAGAAAATAACGGATGAATATGAAAGAGAACAACATGAAAAATCAAATCGCAAAAAATATATTTTTACATTTGATGGTAGGGACCCTGAAGTGGGTCTCAAATGGCAAGTTACTGAATTTATGAATAAGCGCACATTGGACCATGTCTTCTTCGAAGAAAAAGATGAGGTCGTCCATTTCTTGGAGAAATTCATGAAAGAGCGCGAACTCTATGAAAGAATTGGCAAACCATACCAACTTGGTATTTTACTAGAGGGCGAACCTGGATGTGGTAAAACCTCATTCATTGTCGCCCTCGCCAACTATTTCAACCGAAGTATCAAAGACTGTCAATTCAATCGTATGAAGACTATTGATGACTTAGAAAGCTGTATTCAATGTATCGGATATGATAATAAGGATATGAGCATTGATAAAGTCATTATGGTCGCCGAAGATTTTGATTGCATGACAAATGTGGCAAAATCAAGAAAATTAATTGAAAAAGAAGGCGAAGAATCCATCATGAAAGCCCAAAAACGTAATGATAAATTCCAAAAGAATATGGATAGTTTTCAATCAGAGGAAGCAAAAGCGATTTTATGCGCTATTGCCAGCCAAGATGATATGACAGCTCCGCATGTAGTTCTTCCAAAACCGGACCCATCTAAAAGCCGTGATATAACACTCTCGAGTGTTCTTAACATTATGGATGGTATTAACAATCAACCTGGACGCATCATCATTTTCACGACAAATCATCCCGAAACCCTAGATGAGGCTTTCCTCAGACCAGGGAGGATAGATCTTAGAATCAAATTTGGGAGACCATCGAGAAAAGTGATGTATCAAATTATTCACAATTGGTATAAAGCCCACGATGAGTTTTATCCAGGAAGAAATTATGTTATCCAATTTGAAGAAAAATGGGAAAAATACTATGAGCGCCTTCAGGACCATAAATTTCGCCCATGTGATATCACCAATATTTTACAGAAATTTGGTGATAATATAGAACGGACTTTTATTGAGTTTTTGAGAGATTAGATTTCATCTTCATCATGAATGATGCTTGTTTTTTCTTCTTCAAAATACTTTTCCCAACTTACTTGTGCCAATAGAATACCATTCTTGCGCAATAATTTGAATTCAAAACCGAAATCTTTGAAGAAAGCCTCCAAACGCAAGAATGGAGGCTCCAATTGCATTTTTTCGTATAATTCATTCTTTATAAAAAATAAATCACTCTCTTCCGGTTTGTTGAAGAAGAATAAATTGGCAAAATTCTTGCCCTTCAGGGCACAATTACGCACCTTCATCTTCCAATTGTAGATGACTTGTCCAAAAACACTATTTAATTGGGTATCCAATTCCAGCCTTTTTGAAATAAGTTGCCTCTCAATTTTTAGGTCCATCTGTTTGCGGTATGCATACGTGGTTTGCAAAATTTCATCTAAAAAATATCTATTCGATTCTTTTACTTCATTCTTTAAATTATTATTATACATTACAGATTATAATACTACATTATTCCTATTTTTCCGCAACTCCATGAAATAATTTTTAATGGGCTTCTTCATCTTTATTATATTCAAAATTTCAAGAATGTCTTTACCATAATGGTTTTCTAGAGTTGCCACTAAATCTTCTATACAATCATCAATTGGAGATAACCAAATTTGTTTATCCTCCTGCCCATCCAATTCCTGCTCTAAATAAAAACGCAATTCAACTTGATAGTGAAGAGAATCCGCCGGGATACGGTCCCTATGTAGTCTATTTTTAATCAACTCAATCTTTGCCAGTATCATATCTGACATAGAAGGTGAAAATTTAACATCTTCATAGAAACTGGCTAATGCACAAACATATGCTTCTATTTTACCCGAAAAGCAGACATTTTTTGTTCGCTGTATTTCACCCTCTAAGATATGAACAATGGAATCCCGGTATTGATGACGCATAATTCGCTGGTATATATAAGGGAATAACTCCGCCAAAGTATATTTCCTCCCTTTTAATCCAATCTCTCCAATATTAGAGTTCAAAAGAATTGTATGGCTGTCCTCCAATTTGAATTTATCCAGAAGACCTAGGCAAGAATCTTCGAATGAAACTTCCGGAATGGGGTCGTCCAATATATTTTCCATGCTAACAATAATATCATTCCTAATTTTCACATTATGGGCATTCTGTGAATCCTTATAAACCGTTTGCACATCCTCATAATTCTGACTGTATAATTTTTGGAGGAAGCTAGTCTCTATTTGCTGCTCTTCTTGGTGCGACTTATGAAATTGCACGTCAATCCATTTCAATAATTCGAATGAGAGCTCAATTTTTTCGTTCTTTTCGTAGTTGAGTCGCTCCAATTCCACACAATCCATAAGTTTATCGTCAATAATTTCCATGTAGTTTGCACTTACATCTAATAATTTGAGACTCTTTGGATAATTAGACAGTATTTTTATTTTATTATCACTAATGTCAAATTCCTCTAATCCTTCCGGTAATTCTGGAATAGATTCTATGCGATTGTCTCGCAATCTAAGTATTTTAATTCCTTTAGGAAATATCCCGCCATCAATGGTTTTTAGCTGATTACTACTAAGGTCCAGAAATTGTAGATTTTCCCGAAGCCTGTCGAATTTAAATAAATGAATGCGGTTATGCGCCAAGTTTAATTTTTGTAGATTGGGCAATTCTTGGTCGAACCATTTTATTGTATTATGGGATGCATTGACGACTTGAATATTTTGGGGTAATTTGGGGATATATTTGATAGTGTTGTTGCTTACATTCAGGGCGATAATAGAAGCGGGAATTTTGTCTGGCATAAAGTCCAATTTATTAAAACTTAAATTTAATATTTGGAGGTCTTTTGGTAAAAGATAATCATGAGAACTCCCCTTGTAAAATGCATAGATAGAATTATAACTAGCGTCGAAGGAAATTATCCAATCTGGCAAATAAAAAATATTATCATTAAAATCTTCATCTAGCCAAGACAATTCAGACAAATTGCAATAATGAAAATTTACAATTATATTATTTTTCTGGATTACATTAGGATTTGGTAAAAAATTATCATATAATTTAAAAGTATATTCTTTCATATTCTACGAAATTAAAATATTTCATAGAATAAAACGAAATGATTGGGAGTGTCTTTGGAAATCTGAATACTAAAAATAGGTCCTGGTATTTTAAATTGAAACAATCTCCGCTTAAACAGTCTTTTTTAATGGTAAAATTTTGTCATATATTTTAATTTCTATATTGTTATAAATAATAAGGAATAATCCTTTGAATTTTATTTTTTGAATGATTCCCGCCATAAACGGTGGACTTCATCTTGATATTTTTGTTTATTATTTAACCAATCATGAGCAGCTTGTCCATTTAATGGGCTGGATGGGTTGGGCTCATTCAATAATGAACAAATACTTAGCATCATTTTTGCCAGTGAAAGAGTAGGTGCCCATTCAGTTTTGAGAATGTCAAGACAAATATCACCATATGCATTCACGTTTGGGTGATAAATTTTTGGTCCAACAAAGCGCACTACAGGCGCTTTCATCGGATAATCAATTCCAATTTTAATGTCTAATTCATATTTTAATCCTGCATAAGGAGTTCCAACTGGACCAATGATTGAACCAGTAAAATTTTGAATATTTGATTCATTTGGAAATAACATGATTCCTTCTTTGCTTAATTCTTCAGGATTTTCAGTAAGATCCTTAATTTCTTTTTGAATACGTCTTGCCCACATATTAGTTTTTTATCCTTAGAAATACAATTTTATTTTTAATCAATTTTTTTATAAAAATAGCTTAAAGAATTTTGCACTTATTAGTTTAAAAAATGGACCATCCGACGATATGGGGGCATAATTGCTCTTGGTATCATCATATTTTTAATTTTTTTATATTAAATACTTTATCAATTATTAGTCGTATATTATTATTTGCCCTTGATTGGCGTATTCATTATAACAGAATGTATTTTTGCACAAAATATAAGAATATTATTCGCCCAACAAATAATTTACAAAATATTATAGAAAAAAACAAAAATTTGGTCTGTGTTGCTAGTCATACATCCATCTGGGATAGTCTTATTATTGTTTTATATATTTTTCGTGAGAAAGTCCCCACATTAGGTGCCGCAAAGTATGAGTTATTTTGGGGTCCATTTGGGTATATTTTGCGCTATATTGGATTTATCCCGATTTATTGGGATAAGAAAACCGATACTACTAGTCAAATTGTTGAATTTATTGGAAAAAACTCTCTTACAAATAACCGAAATATATTTCTGGGGATATTCCCAGAAGGAAGCCGCTGGAAAGACCGCTGGAGGACTGGTTTTTGGTATATTTCGCGGAAATTAAATTGCAAAATCCTGACCATTGGACTAGATTATGAGAAAAGATTTATTGTGCCTTATTCTATTATTATGCCAACTGATGATGTAAATAATGATATTGAAGTTATTAAAGAACAGTTGTATCCATTTATTCCATTATATCCAGAGAATACGGATGTTGAGACTAGGTATAATGATAAGAGAAATTTATGCATTACAAAAAGTGGGAATGTTATGGATATTCCCCGAAAAACTGGCGATGTTCATGAAATTGTATTGGCTCCATATAATTCAGAGAGAGTCCAGAATATTTTTATGACTATTATAATTTTTTTTTCAATATTGATGATGCCATACGTAGAATATACAGAAAATACACTTCTTTATGAATTATTTTAATAACATGTAGGAAGAATATTTATACCAAGACCATTCGACATTTTCAGTGCAAATCCTGCACTCAACCTTTTCAAAACAAGAAGTTGCAAATGTTGCACATTATTTTGAGACAAATTTTGGTCCATTTTTGCCAACATTTTATGTGCAAATCTATTTATTTGGAGAAGTCTTGCTGATTGGCAAAAAAGGAAGCTCTTTGGGTCTTCTTGAAAAAGCTTGTAGAACTCAACAAATTGTTGGCGGACGCGGACTTGAAGTAAGCGATGAGATGCCTGAAAGAGCATGCTTGCAATGACAATTTTGTACTCATTTGTAAGTTTTTGCTCAAAAAACCATTTTGCATCCGCAAAAAAGAGCCAACCTTTCTGGTCAAAGTATGAAGTCCAGAAGATTCTGGAGAAGTTAAATCCTAGACATTGTTGATAGAATCTATATCTCCAGGTAGAAAAAAAAACGAAATTCTCTCTGGCTCTATTTATGTCCAATAACAATGCTAGATCGTCAAAGTGCGGCGCATGTAAATTAATTTTGTGCGAAGGAAAGATAAAAGATGCGCACCATCTGCATCTTTTGTCTTTCCGAAAATGTAAATATGAGTAGTCAGTCAAAAACTCACTGCAAT
>Ga0247843_1010149_pt1 | contig 10140 bp, 21 predicted proteins | sample LaCruzMarch2017__FD_192420 | JGI IMG/M metagenome (GOLD analysis project Ga0247843, IMG submission 192420) | Freshwater microbial communities from meromictic Lake La Cruz, Castile-La Mancha, Spain - LaCruzMarch2017_8m | ecosystem: Environmental > Aquatic > Freshwater > Lake | place: Spain...
CCGAATCGGATGGACGGGTGCAGTTTGTCCTGGAATACTGGGAACCTGGCATGGGCTTTGCGGGTCGTACTGAATGGGATGGTGAGTCGTTGAGTGACGATCATAGAGATTTGCAAACTGATCCGCAAGGATACCGGGACCTGGCCGCAGAAGTGTTTGGCTATGTGGAAGATGAAGAACCTGAACCCTTGACCGAATGGTACAAGGCAGGTGTTGAAGAAAAAGGACTAGCATAATGGAATATGATGTCATGGCAGGTGTGGCCAATATCTTGATTGGCATAGGTTTAGGTATTGGATTTGTGCTGTTTTTGATGTGGCGTGTCATGCGCAGATTCGAGGAGGATGTGCGTGGCATGGTGCGTGAAACCATACGCGAAGTTGAAGCTGACATGGTACCTATAGTGGTGGAAGAAGATGCGGGTCAACTGTATTTTTATCGTGAAACTGACCGCCAGTTCCTGTGCCAAGGCGGCACCTTGATGGAGATCCGGAAAAGATTCAATGAGCAGTACCCGTCCAAGATAGCATATCTAGCCGGTGGTGATCCCGTGCTGGTTGAACGATTAAAGAACGAACTGAAAGCCTTGAAAGAACAGGAAAACAATGAAGGTAGCATTAGCGTCTGACATCCATCTTGAGTTTGGTGCCATCGAGCTTGAAAATACCCAATCAGCCGATGTGTTGATCCTGGCTGGCGACATCTGCCAGGCCGTGGATGTGAACAATGAAACCAGCATGGGCCGAACCTGCCGCACATTCTTTCAGCAGGTCAGCGAGCGTTTTCCCCAGGTGATCTACATCATGGGCAATCACGAGCACTATCAGGGCGACTATGCACGCAGCCGCGAACGCCTTGCGGCCATGCTGGCGGATCTTGGCAGTGACAACGTGCACCTGTTGGAAAAAGACACCGTGACCATAGGTGATGTGACCTTCGTGGGCGGAACCTTGTGGACTGACTTCAACCGTGAGGACAGCCTGTGCATGTGGCATGCGTCAAAGAGCATGAACGACTATCAGGTGTGCCGAAACAGTGGCCGTGGCATCGCAGGTGGGGGCTATGCCAGCCGACTACAACCAGAAGATACCTTAGCCGATCACAGGGCCATGCTGGAGTATATCCGCCAGGTAACTCAAGCACAAGCAGATAAAAAGTTTGTGTTGGTCATACATCATGCGCCCAGCAGTGCCAGCATAGCTGAATGCTACAAGGGCGATCTGTTGATGAATGGCAACTTCTACACCGACCTTTCGGAGTTTGTGCTGGATAGGCCGCAGATCAGATTGATTTGTCATGGTCACATGCACAATCGCAGCGATTATGAGATTGGCACCACTAGAGTGGTGTGCAATCCTAGAGGATACATAGGTTATGAACCCTGTGCAGATAGATTTGAACTCAAATACTTGGAGGTTGAATGAGTGATCACACACCAGACCGTTGGACCATCATACGCATACACGCACCAGATCAGGTCATCTACAAGGTATTTGCATGCTGGTCGGGTGGCTATACAGGATCAGATTCATGGCAGTTGAATTCCGGCATCGTTCGTGCCACCTTTGCAGATCCTTACTGGGAGTTTGATGGCACTTCAGGATCAGTATATCGTTGCCACCGGGATGCATATGGCACCAACGGCTATGGCGGACATGTTTTGAGCAACTTGATCGACAATGCCCAAAAACAAGGCACGCACATCGATGTGCTCGGCGGTGAAACCGATTGGGGTCGGTTGGAGTATGAGCCCTTGGCACAATGGATAGAAAGTGGAGTACGAGATGTTTAAATGGTTGCGCTATTCAGGAGCCAGTATTATAATAACTGTAAACCCCGCACACTGGCGGATCATGCCTTGGGCCAATCGGTTCCAGGATGAGTGGGCTGGTCCCAACTCACGCACTGTGAGCATGGGCTGGTTGTTCTTGACTGTAAGACTATGGAAGGATGATGGGAGTTGGTAATGACAAGAACCAGTGCTAACGGCGTGGTAGGTGACCTGATCTACTGCCATGCTACCAAAGAATACGTGTTCAGAGTCTATGATGCCAATCATGACTTCAAGGACTATGACATCGTACACAGTGACCTGCGTGTGAAGATCATTGATGCAGATGCTTTCTTCTACGAAGAGAATGGAGTACAACACCTTGATCACAGTCCGGTTACCCTGGGCCTAGAATAACATGGGCATGTTTGATTGGGTCGAGTGGGAAGGTCACAAATATCAGACCAAAGATACTCCCAATCAGGCCTGTGATGAATATGCCATAGATCAGCTGGGTCGTTTGATGGTGGAAGAATATGATGCTGAGTTGGTGCGAGATCCCACTCACATATTTGGAGTATACCTAGAACAAAACAACCGACGCTGGCGTGAATGCGTGGAGTTTTCCGGCAAGATAAGATTCTATCGTGAGGATAAAGATCGCGGTGGCTATGAAAACAGTGCCTGGATTGAATGGGAAGCCGAGTTCAAGTTGGGGCAGATGATAGGACTCAAGATGTTGGATGGTGATAGATTTTTGACATGGTATGAACAAGGCATTGAAGCAAAGGGATTGAAATGAAGATATGGAAATCGAACTATAGAGGTCACTGGATCTCACCTTACACAGTGCTGGAATACATTTTCTTCTGGACTGCATGGAGCCGGTGTGGCCGCAATCAAGGTGTGATAGAAGACCGGGACTATGTGGATCATCCGGCCTGGGTAGAACGTGCAACAGATTACATCAGTCCTGTGTGCCGAGCCATCAAATGGGTGCTGGATCTTGTGCATCCACAGATCAACATTGTGCGTATTGATAGATATGATACCTGGAGCATGGATCATACCCTGGCTGATATCATCCTGCCTATGTTAAAACAACTTGACGCCACCAAACATGGTGCTCCACATGTGGACGATGAAGATGTGCCTGAATACTTGCGCAGCCACATGGCCCAGCCCAAGGAGCATGAGTGGGATACCGACAGTTTATGGCACATGCGTTGGGACTGGGTCCTGGCTGAAATGATCTGGGCCTTTGAACAAAAGGTCAAGGACGATGCCGAAGGACAGTTCTTTGATCATTCAGCCTATAAAAACGACAATGTTCCCATCAAGGAGTGGCTGGCCGACGTCAACAATCGGGCAAGCAAGGTCAAGTACGATGAAGCAGGGCATCAAGTCTGGCTGGCACGCAAGGCCAATGGCCTCCGCTTGTTCGGCAAATACTACGAAGCACTCTGGGACTGATGACCAAGTCCAAAACAAAAAGCAATGTTGCGGATGGAAGAAACAGTGCTGACATGGAGGTGGGCGGCGACCTTGTGGCCTTTATCAACCGTAATGTCACCCCATATCCCACCGAAGTTGGTGCACCTGCGTTTGATCTTATTCCCATCGAAAAGCAAAAAGACATCATGGTCAATGTGGCCCGGATGCACGGGCAACAGGAATATGACCGTATCATGGCTCTCGTGGCTGTGTTGCAACAACAGGCCGAATCGGTACGACGCCGGCTTGAAATCACTGATTGGGTGCATGCCGCCAAATACGGTTTCCAGATATATCATGGACAGTGCTATTGGTTGGCACATGACCTGCGCCACGGCGGAACCTTGTTGACCCAGACCGGACCCGAGGATTGGACCACAGGCTCGCCCTTGGATTGGGAATACATCTGCAGGGTAAAATGGTTGGGAGATTATACCTGGGTGGAAGTTGACACAAATGGTGTTCATATAGTATAATACTAAGATGAAGAATATATCTGCTGTAGAAACGATGAAATGGATCAGCACTGCGATCATGTTGCTGGCGGCCTTGGCCATAGTAGAAGGTGTGCATCCCATGTCCATATATCTCTTGAATCTGGGTAGCCTGGCCTGGCTGATCACTTCGATCATGTGGCGTGAATGGAGCCTGATCGTGGTCAATGCCAGTTTGCTTTTGGTTTATGTTTATGGTTTAGTCAAGGTGCTACAATGACAGGACAACAGGTGTTTGAGCAATTTGTTGTATTCGCTGACAACGCAGGAAAGGTTCACAAGTCAATCACCACAGAGGATTACGAACAGTGGCGCCGAGATTTTATTTGGGAAGCCCTGCATGGTATCAGATATGGACAGAGTTTCTGCAATCATTTTGGCGTCACAGACAATCACTTGTATTATGCTCCCGGTGACATTAGCTGGTGCGACAACTATATCAGGAAAACTTATCTTGAGAGAACCTGAATACTGCCATCATTGCACTGTGCCTTGGACTGACAGGCGGAATCCCATGTTCTACTGGGACGACCTGTGTGCCAATGCGGTGGAACTGTTTGGCCTGCCCGGTGACAGATACATCACTGACATCAGTGAACGGTCAATGACCTGGAGTTTTCGTAGCGACCAAGATGCTGTGTTGTTTAGATTGAAGTTTGCTGAGGCCATGCTTTAATGGAAAATTTATATTTTGCTTACGGTGCCAACATGCACCCGGGACAGATGAACTGGAGATGCCCTGCAGCACAGGCCAAGGGTGCGTTTATGTTGCGTGACTGGCAACTGGAATTCTACTGCCATGCCACCATAGAGCCACGACCCGGAGCCGAGTGCCCAGGAGTGTTGTGGAGCCTGACCGCCGAATGTGAACAGGCCTTGGATCACTTTGAAGGATGGCCCTACTATTATACCAAACGCACCTGGATACAGGACGGTGTGCAGTTTTTCTTTTATGAAATGAATGACCCCAAGACCGGCACACCTGGATCGGGCTATGTGCGTGACATTGTGGACAGCTACGATTTCTGGGGCATCCCCCGACAATATCTCAATAGGTTGATCTATGACCCAGCTTAGACGCAAGACTGTTTCCTGCAAGCACTTACCGCCCATGGATTACATGCGAGATCGTGACAGCTTTGATCATGCTCACGAAATCATCAAGGCATTTGGTGTGATCGAAACTGTGTTGAACTGGTGCAAGAGTGAACTGCGTGGCGATTGGCGCTGGCAACTGTTGCAAATGAGTTCAACCCATCAACCCGGACGCTACTGTTTTTTCTTTGATGACGAGCGTGATTACCTGGCATTTGTGATGAAATGGTCCTAGTTGACCAACAATGGATTTTGTGATATAATACACTATGAACAATATATTTGCAACTACCAGACCCATAGAATTCGTGCCCATGCACACAGATCTGCGCAACTGGCGCTTCCTGGGCATGGAGATGGAGGCTCTAGGCACCCGACTTGATGCGGCCCGTGCGGCCTTGGCCGGTGTGAAATCAGAATGGGCACGTTGGTACTGGACCGAAACCATAGACCGGCTCATGTTGCAGTGGCGCTCCATGCCGGCCATGCATGATGGGGATGCCACCATGACCGTGATGCCACGCTGGACCACCAGCTACGAATGGTGGGAAGGCACCGACGAGCTGGGATATTCGGGCCTGGAAGGCCTGACGGACAGCCTATTCAACCGGATATTCCGCGGCGAGGACTTGGACTCAGTGTGGCACCGCCACAGAGATGAAAGGCTCATGCGATGCAACTGTCATTGAACTCACACTGGATCGCCGGCGATGGCCAGATGTTCCGCATCGTAGAGCTAGGTGATGGCGCAAATCCCTGGGTGCATTATGAGAATATCCGGACCGCTCAGGCCTACTCCTGCTTGGCCGAAGCCTTTTTATTTAGATTCACAAGGACAGAACATGACACCTGAACGTGAAATGATAGTGTGGGCAGTGTTGGAAGGCAAATTGCCTGAGCAGATGCTGACCCAGGAGGAAGTGGATGAAGTCCTGGTCCTGGTGCAAGAAGCCATCATGAGCAAGCGCCTGGAAGAAGCCGAAGCCGCAGGCAATCCCAGCGTATTCTGGGGCCTTGATCAGGATACCTTGCATTGAGCCGGATCTTGGCCATGTGGTCTACGGAAGGTCTGGAATGCGTGATCGACATCACTGCGGAAGAAAAAAAGTGCATGTGGGCCGAACTGCATGGCCGGAAATACACGCCAGGATTCAGCGTTGACATGTTGAAACTACGAGCTCAGTTCAACAGCCAACGGCACTATGAGATTTATACTTTTGACTCAGGCGATCATGGGCTGATAGAGGTGCGTAGAATGTTTGAAACCACACCACAGGTCATAGTGGATTTTGTCAGAGAGCATGGCACAAAGATTTACAGTGATCGAGTCACGGACTCGGTCATAGTTTAACGGTAACGTGTTCTGTAGCAGGAACTAGTCTGACCCAGACGATTGAACTGGAGTAGCTACCAGGGGTGGTTCTGGTCCAACCCAACCGGCGCTGGCAGTGCGACAACGGTCCCCGCGTGGAGCGGATGGTGAGGTTAGGATAGGTGGTCTTGCTGATCGCGATGGCGAAACCAAGATGTGCTGTCATTGGATTATGGCACGGATCTTAACTATAGTAACCGCCGGGGGACGCAGAGCATTGTAGTATGTAGTGGTTGACCATTTACAGTCTTTCTTTTATACTCTAATTGTGTTATCTATTAAAAGGACAAAATGTCAAATATATTGCTCGAAACGGTTTTTGGTAGCCAACTCAAAAACAAATATACATTAGAAGAAGCATTTGAAATATTTTCTGAGCAAAATCTAATAGAGATTGGTGAGCTCGCTGAAAAAGCCATCAGCAAGAAATCTGGTGTAGCTCAATGCGATAAGAACACTCCTGAGATTGATCTAGTATCGGGTAAACAAATCAAACACGCACAGACCAATCCCAATGGTAATAATCGTACTTGCCTAAACGCCTGGTTTGGCATCAAAAACACATGTGCGCCTATACTGTTAGTGGTAACAGAAAGACTTACAAAGCAGCAATATTTTTTCTATATTCCGTATAAAGCGTACAGTCATGTTAGTGCCAATGCTATATCTATTCCGTTTGAATTGAACGGAACTCCTAGACGTAGCAACCATTGGTGGGATCACGAAATCAGTAGCTGGGAAGAATTGTGTAAATTAGCAAAATGAAACTAAAAGAAAACCTAGATAAATTTACCAAAGCAGACTATACCAAGGTCAAGCGTGATCAACTCACTCATGCTGATAGTTTTATTATTGCTGTGACCGAGCTTGATCGTTTGATTGCACTATACAAAAATAAAAACAGTCCGCAAACTGCTCGTTTGCTACGTGACAGTATGGATCATTGGATACGTAGATATCACGGATATGTGATTGAAGGAGGCATTGGTGCTCACTATAGCCAAACAGGTGTGGACTTAAAGAACTGTATTTTTGAGCATGTGATCCCTGCTGCCAAGGTACGTGACATGCTTATACAAGGTGTGCTTACTACAGCACAGGCATTGAATACTCCTACTTGCTTTATTAGTAAAGAAAATGATCAATTGTTACGTGAGCACAAACGAGTAAGTTCAAGTCCAGACTATTGGCAGTTTTTTAGACGGTATGATGTGTTTAATAATAATGTAAAGTTTCAAACACACAATGGACGGGCAATAAGTATTTCTACGTGGACATTGCAAGATCATTTTGAGTATTTCAATATATCATGAGCTATCTAGAAGAAATTAAAGCCAAATACGACATCCGAGACTATGTGGAAACGCCTGTGACCATACCTGATCTTCCTGATCAGGGCCTAGTGTTGATCGTGGGCACGTCAGGCTCGGGCAAAAGCACAATCCTACGTAATCTGGGACACAGTCAAGCCATGACCATGAGTCCGTGTAGCACCGTGATTGAAAACTTTAGCACTGCCGAACGTGGCGAACAACTGCTCCTGGCCTCGGGACTCCGTAGCATACCCACTTGGTTCCGCCCGCCTAGTACGCTCAGCAACGGTGAACGACACAGGTTTGAAATGGCCATGGCCATTGATCAAGGCATACAATGCATAGACGAATTTACATCGGTGGTGGATAGAGACACTGCCAAGAGCCTAGCCTACAGTGTTCGCAAGTATTTTGATAGCAATTCTGGTGTGTTATATATCGCAAGTTGCCACAGAGATATCATTGACTGGCTGGATCCAGACTGGGTGTACGACACCGACCTGCAGAAACTTGATAATCGGAGGCTACTTCATCGACTGGGGAGACGACCACCAATTGCCCTTACCATCCGCGGCACAGGTCCAGAAATGTGGCCATACTTTTCTAAGCATCACTATCTAGACACTAGAATGAGTCGAAGTGTCCACTGCTATGTGGGCTTGATCGGTGACAAACCCGTGGCATTCCATGCTGCCATACATTCAACCAATCGCGACATACACAGCTACTGGCGTGGTCATAGGACTGTAGTGCTACCTGAGTTCCAAGGCATGGGCATAGGCACAGCATTCAGTGATGCCATAGCTGAAATGTATGTGAGTCGTGGCATGAGATATTTTTCTAAGACAGCTCATCCCAGCTTTGGTGAACACCGAGAGAAATCACCGTTGTGGCGGGCAACATCAACCAATCGAAAAAGCCGAAAGGCCAGTTATCTACTCAAAGACGGCTCTATCCGAGCCATGCCTGGTTATGGAGGCAATGCCGAAATAGCTCGAAGAGATGCAGATCGTGTGTGCTACAGCCACGAATACATCGGCGTCAAGAAGCCTTGAGTTCTGCTTTTAGATCCTGATAATCTTGGATGGTGCTGACCGCAGGCACAGTGTCCTGGGCATAATGACTTTCCATGGTCTGCCATTCTTCTTCACCCACGGCACTAGTAAGCACCAGTTCATATTCGTGACCATCGGCACTGTATAGTTTTATAGTTTCAAATCCAAAGTTGCCAGCTGAAGCTGTCTGTGCGGCCTGGGCCAGACCTCGCAGGGCCTGCCGATCTGCCACGATATAGCCTGTGCCTCGAGGACCCGTGGGTGGGTAAACATGTAGTCGGCCTGTGGGTTTCATTGAGTCTGCTCCTGGTAGTGGTCACAGATGTCTGTGAACATGCAACGTTCGCATTCTGGTCTACGAGCCCGGCACACATATTTGCCCTGTGCTATCAACCATTCATGTGCGCCCCAGCGGTATTCGTCCGGAGTTTCACGTTCCAGGATCTCTGCGGTTTTGGATTCAATCTTGGCCGACGCTATGCCCAATCTATTGGCTATGCGATGCACATGAGTGTCCACGGCTATAGCCGGTTCATTGAACACAAATCTCATCATGATATCAGTGCTTTTCCTACCAACTCCGGCTAGTTCCATCAACTGTTTTCGTTCTTTAGGCACACGGCCACCATGCCGATCGATCAACTGCTGGCTCATGAGCTTGAGATTACGTGCCTTGTTGTTGTACATGCCGGCCGGCCTGATCAAGGTTTTGAGTTGTTCCAGATCCAGGTCCAAGATCTGTTGCGGAGTGCGTGCCACGGCAAACAGGTTCCGGCAGGCTTCAGCCGTGCGCTCATCTCTGGTCTGCGCACTCAAGGTCACGCCTACCAGGCTCTTGAATGCACTGTTGTAGATCTTTTCTCGGGGTGGGTTGTTGGGGGTGGGATTCCGGGCATGGAATCTGCGGTATACTTCTGTGATCTTGTTCATGGGTAGTGTTCTATGTCCTTTAGGTCCAGACGTTTGTGTTTGTATACTGTAACATATTCTGAGTTGTTTTTGTACCCCAGTTTGCCCTGACCCCAGAGAATCGGTTGATCATGGAAAGAAATCGCATGCGGCACTATCACATCCAGATAGCGTCCATTGCCAGTGCCCAGGGTCACAAAGGTTATGTATTTCTTTCGATCGGCCTTGAACACTCTGTAGTTGGCCACAAGTCCACAGAACTCCACTGTGCCTGGACCACGTCGTTCTTGGCAGGCCGGAATGAATCTACGGCTGCTCCAGCGACCCATGGCTCTGAGTTCAGCCACTTCGCCACCTTCCGAAATGGCTGGCACAGCACCGGCCAGCTTGGCTTCTTGCCAGTACACCCATCGGGCATACGAACCCTGGCAGTGACGCAGTGCGGCTTCCCAGAACCTTTGGGGATTGTGTGCCTTCTGATAGGCCAAGGCCCAGATCAAGCGACCCAGGTTTATGGCATGTGCTCTACACAGGCCAAAGTGACTGAGCTCACGAAGTGCCAGGAATATCTCTTCCTTTTTGGGGTGGTCGCCCACTAACACCATGAACTCAAATATTTTTTCTTCGTCTTTCTTGG
>Ga0247843_1010153_pt1 | contig 10138 bp, 6 predicted proteins | sample LaCruzMarch2017__FD_192420 | JGI IMG/M metagenome (GOLD analysis project Ga0247843, IMG submission 192420) | Freshwater microbial communities from meromictic Lake La Cruz, Castile-La Mancha, Spain - LaCruzMarch2017_8m | ecosystem: Environmental > Aquatic > Freshwater > Lake | place: Spain...
GCGGCGGCATGGGCGGCATGGGCGGCATGGGCGGTGGCATGGGTATGGGTGGAATGGGTGGCATGGGCGGCGGTATGGGTGGTCCCGGCATGGGCAGTGTCTATCCCGCAGGCGTCGCTCCCTGGGAGCAGGATCAGAAGGCGTTGTTCTTCAACGACCGCACCGGCATCCTCTTCGTTCGGGCCACGCTGTCCGATCTCGATATCATCGAGCAGGCCATTCAAATCCTCAACGTGGCTCCTCCTCAGGTGGAAATCGAAGCCCGGTTTGCTGAAATCAACCAGACCGATAGCAAGGCCCTCGGCTTTGATTGGCTCTTGGGCAATACCCTCATCGGAGGTGGTCGCCTTGGACTCTCCGGTGGCAGTGCTCCGAGCTACACCGGCCAACCGTCTGCGGCCAATCCGGGCAGTATTTCCCCGGTGGATGGATCTCAAATTCTCCCCGGCGGAGTATTCCCTGGAACCAGCGCAGCGGGCTTGGCAGCGCCTGGAGCCAACGATCAATTGGTCACCTCGGGTTTGCGCAATACGACTGCCGACAGCGGCAAGATTCCTGAAGTCTTCAGCCTGACGGGTATCCTGACCGATCCTCAATTCAGGGTCGTCATCCGTGCACTTGAGCAGCGCGACGGTGTGGACCTGCTCTCGGCGCCGAAGGTTACGACGTTGAGCGGCCGTCAGGCCCACATGGAGGTTTCGGATGTCCGCACCATCGCCGTGGGGTTGAACAACCAGGGTGGCGGTGGCGGTGGTCAGGGTGGTGGCGGTGGCGGCGCCGGCGGAGTTGGCGGTGGTGGCGTTGGAAACAACGTGAACCAGGCTGCGATCAACTTGATCATCCCCGGAACCGTGTCCCAACCGTTCGGTCCGGTTCTCGACGTGCTTCCTTACGTGTCGTCCGATGATGAAACCATTCAGATGACCATCCTCCCGACGATCACTGAATTCGTTGGTTATGACGATCCGGGTCCGTTCGTGCCGCAAATCCTCGGCTTGACGTCCGGCAGCTCGCCGATTAGCCGCACCTCAGTTCTTCCGCTCCCGCGTCTCCGCGTGCGCATGGTCACCACCAGCGCCATCGTGTGGGATGGTCAGACGGTTGCCTTGGGTGGTTTGATCGCCGAAGATAACGTCAAGTCGCGGGACAAGGTTCCGGTTTTGGGAGATCTCCCGGTGCTGGGCCGCTTGTTCCGCAGTGAAAATTCACGGACGGTGAAGAAGAACCTGATGATCTTCGTGACCGCGACCATCGTGGATGCCGCCGGCAAGCGCGTTCATGATCCGGAGAACATGCCCTTTGATCCCAACTCGGTTTCTCAAAAAGCGTCGGCGAAATAAACCTGCTGCTCAACTACAGCCGGTGGACTGATTGAACTGTCTAAAGGCTTCACGAGTCTTCAGGCAAACCATCCATGAACCAAATCCGAAACTGCCGATCATCCTGGACGCTGATGGGTCTCGCTGCACTCATCGGTCTGTCCGGATCGAGTCTGGGCCAAGGGGTCCCTGCCGGGTCACCACGACTGACAATTCAGGAAGTGGCTCCCGCCTCCGTCGAATTGCTTGGGTCTGAGGTGCGAATCCTTCCCAACGGCACCTCACCTGCGGGTTTGGTAGGCGATCAGGTCAATGCGTCCTCGGCAGCCGTGGGATCCGTTGCGTTCGTGGTCTGGCAAGACAATGCCATCGACGGTGATGGGCTTGGCATCGGATCCCGCGTTTACAATTTGCAGTCTGGATCGGCCAGTCCTCAAATCCTTCGCGTCAACCAACAGGCGCTGTTCAATCAGGAGAATCCCGTCGTTTTGGCTCTGGCCGATGGTTCTGCGGTGGTGGCTTGGCAATCTGGTAAGCCCGGAAAGCAATCCATCCATGCACGGCGCCTTTCCCGTTCCGGCGTGCCCCAAGGTGATGAATGGGTGGTGGCGCTGGCCGATTCAATTGGAAGCCATGAATCCCCGGCATTGACTGAAATCCCCGGTGGCGGATTCGCCGTCGCTTGGCAGGCCATCGGAGCCGACGGGGTTTCATCGAAGATCAACCTACAGAGCTTCAAGGCTTCTGGATCACCTTCCGGTGATCGTCGGGTTCTGGGCACTTCGGCCTTGGTCGATCGTGCGCCGACGCTCGCGGCGCTACCCAACGGCGACATTGCCGTTGCCTGGGTTGCTGAACAGGCTTCGGCCGATGTGCTGAATCTCGGTGGACAGGCCACACGTCGTGAGGCCAACTCCGATATTTTTGCCCAAATCATCCAAGTGGACGGCAGGGCGGCATCCCCCATTTGGGTCAACGGAGCCGCCGCACCGTGCGATCGTCCGTCCATGGCGACATTGCCCACCGGAAAGCTGGTGATCGGATGGTCCGAATACAATCTCGAGAATAAATCTGCTTGGGATATTCGCGCAGCGACCGTGTCCAACACCGGTGTCCTTGTAGGATCCCCCATCACCCTCAACGATTACCGATCCTACGATCAAACCGGGGTTCGAATCTCTTCCGGGCCTGAGGGAGCGTTGGCCGTATGGTCCACTCGTGGGGCTGACGGATCTGGTTTGGGAATCGCCGCCAAGGCCATCACTGCCAGCGGACTGGCAGCTGGAGAGGAAATGATCCTCAACCAAAATCGCAAGAACGACCAATTTGCGCCGAATGTCGTGGCCACCGGATCCGGATACCGAGCTATCTGGAGCGATTTCTCGGGTATCAGCACCGGAGTAGACCTCTCGGCACGCGATCTTAAGAAGGTGTCCGTGACTCCGCGCCAGAAGCTCCGCCTTTCTTGGGAAACGGTGGTCGGGGCCAAGTACCGTTTGGAATCCTCCACGGATCTCCTCCACTGGAACGAGGTTCAGGCCACTCAAACGGCCACCTCGACCACTCAGACAGCGTCCATTGATGCAGGCGCTGCTGCTCAGTCCTACTTCCGCGTCCAATCCGATCGCTGACCATGCGCACGACCCCCTTTATCGTTCAAATCGTCGCCCTGCTGCTGCTCGGAATCCTGCCGACCAGGGCATTCACCCTCCTGGGCCCCATGGCTGGATGGCAGGCTCCTGAACTCGGCTACAACATCCCGGATAGCGCCCCTGAATATGGTGGGCCGCGCCTGCGCGGCGACGAATACCGTCTCAGCACTCCGATCGTCACCTACGGTATCGATGGGTCGTTCATGGAATTCTTCGGCGCTGATGGAGCGCGTGCCGTGGATGAGGCATTTGCCCTCTTCAACAGTCTTACCAATGTTTCTGCATTCAGCGAAAACCTGGAGGAATTTCCGCTCAAGGCCGATGGAGTCAATCCAACGGCCAGTGCTTTGGGGCTCATCGATGTCAAAACCCAGATCCTCTCGCAAATCATGGCCACACTCGGACTAACATCTCCAGAGCGTTGGTGTTGGTCCATCCGCGGACGGGCTGTGGATCCGATTCGATATTCGGTTGCCAATTTCAATTATGATCCGATTTCCGGCCGCCCTTCCCGCTATGTGAATGGGACCATGTATTCGTACATCGTGCGCGATATCTTTAATGTTGACGGTGCCCGTATATTTTCCGATGCACGCGAAATACCAGTTGATTCCGCCAACCCCAATATCAGCTTGGCGTCCACCGTTAGCATCAATAGTTTCGTGACCAGTGACGACCGCGTGGCTCGATCCATCAACCCGAACGGTCGTTACTTCACCGGTCTTACCCGGGACGATGCCGGCGGATTGCGCTACCTGTATCACCCTGCCAACCGCAACTACGAGGCAGCACCCGCCGGGTCGATTCGCGGCAGTGTTTCCACGGCGGGAGGTGGCTCGTCGACTGCTCTCGAATCTCCGTGGACGGTTGCCGGTTCCTCCGGATTGGTCGGAACCACCGCAGTCGGAACGACCACTACGAGCAACGTTTTGCAGTTGGTCAACCTCGCCGTGAGGGCTGGTGTTGATCGGGTTCGATTCGTCAAAGTGAATTTGGATCCAGTGCTTCGCCAAAACGCCCGTCAAGCGGCAGTCACCTATCCTGAAGTGGTCAGTTCCAACGGTGTCGTCCTCCGTCAGGTTGTCAGTCGTTTGATCGCACGCCCGGAGATTTTGATCAGCGCTCGGGATCTCGGTGTGCTCGATAACTACGCTCCGGTTGCTTTCGAATTCTCTCCGGTGACGTTCCAAAACACCGGTGCCACTCTCGATGCCGCCGCCGAAGGGCCCGGAAACATCGAACCCGTTTCCAGCTACACTTTCTCGAAGCTCGGCGTTTACTCGCTACACTTCGGTAACACCGACGAGCAAGACGGGCAACCCGGCAACATCTGGGGCTCATTTGACGGCAGCACCAACGCTCCGATCCTCTATCCGATTGGCAGCAAGCTTTCGGATCTCGAAGCAGCTGTTCTCTCCCTTCGGAGCAACTGAACTGACCGATGAAAACCACGAAATTCTCGACCCGAATCTCCATCATGGTCAGATCTCTCATTTCTGCTGTGGCCTGCAGCTGGGTTGCCATTGCGGGCGATTTTTACAACGGCGGCAATTATTCGGTGGACCGGCCGATCGATGCGGTCTCATTTGTCAACGCAGGGACATTCTCTGCCGACACATTTGATCTGTTTGCGACCCGCAATACCCTCAATTACACGAATCTCGGAACCATTCAGGCGAGCTATGGAATGGAGTTCTTGAATGTCAATTCCAAGGGGTTTCGGCTTCCCAGCCAGACGATTTTCAACGGCGACCGCGCCGTGATTGAAGGCATTGGTTCGGCCATCTTCGGGTTCGGTTATCCAGACGGTCAGTCCTACACCTACGGAGACGGTGGGTATTTGATTTTCAATGCCACCAATATTGTCAATCGGGGCCGGATCTCTGTTTCCTTTTGGGGGGACATTGCTGCAAATGGTCACAACGTTGATCTGACCCGATCCACCCTGACCACCCTCAATCGCACGTCCCCGGAATTTGGCAGATTTGCGAGTCTCGAGGGAGGTATCCACGTTGCGAATAGCCCTGGCGGAGTCGAGAATTTGTATTGGGGATATTCGACAATACCAGTTGATTTTGCGTCCTTTGCAACCGCTAGACCGGTGCGAACCACCTATACGACTGCGACCACGAACATCGTGGTGACCAATATTCTGGCAAATATCGACATCAGTTATCTTGCGGCCATTGATCGCGTCCCGGGTAACCCCATCGACAACCCTGAAAATTGGATCGGTGATGGGATTTCATCGGCGGGTTTTCCTCCGGTGCCCGCGTTGGTCTACATCCAGACGAACCAGTTGACTGCTACGAACAATCGCATCAATGCGGTGTTCATCATCAATCGAAACTCCAATGTCGTGGCTTCGGCTTCGGTCGATGGGACCCGCAGCCTGGCCGTCACCTTGGGATACCTCAACACGAACAACACGGCTGGATCGGTCGAGTTTGAGAGTCTGCGCATTGTCGAGAGCTTCACCACAGCTCCTACGAATATCTACGGGTGGGATTACCGGACTCCCGAAACGGCAGTGCCCTACAATGTCCGCCTCGCTCGGAATGTTGGCGTCTCGATCCCCATCAGTCGGGCCGAGAGAGCCATCATTGGTGATGAGCTCAATCCTCTCAATCCGATTTCCAGATCCAATCTCTTGTCGCGCTACCTGAATGATTCACGGTCGGGTGCCAACAGTCCGTTCACTAGGGATCTCTTCACAACGGGTTACTTCGGTTTACTGACAAACGGCGTAGCCTACACGAATTTGGTCTCAACCAACGACTATATGGCTTATTCGTTCGCCATCACATCGCTGCCGTCCAAGATTCCCAATCCCACCAACAGCACCTATGGGTCCGTGATTCGCGCACTCGGCAGACGTTTCTTTGGATCGCAGTCCCAATCTTCCTTCGGATACGCAACGAATCTCGCCGGTCGGGTGAGGATCGAGGCGAACAACCTCAATCTCGAGGACGCCCGAATTCGTGCACACGGAGTGATCAACATCAAGGCCAAGCACGTCACCTCATCGGCTTCCACGAGTATCGCCGCGCCTTACGCTCACTATGACCTGGGCTCCACCAATGGCACTATGGTCTACCGTGGGTTCAACCCGGTGGGACAACCGAATCTGACGGGCATCATCAAGGTCTTTGTCACCTCATGGACCAATACTGCAGAGTTCCCGGATCCTGCTGCGGCCGCAGCCACCACGGATCCCACCGCGGGAACCGGCACCGCGACTCCGGTGAATCTCTTGGCCGATACCCACTTCCGAGTGATGATTATCGATGCAGACATCGATCCCTTGAGAACCACGGGTGAGCTCGTCGGTTTGAAGCTCCGGGCCACCAATCTGACCACCGTGGATCCGGTGCTGTACCAAGTGCCCAGCGATGACGCGGTGCCCACCATTTACCCGGATGGATTCTCAGGGGCCTCCTCGATCTCCGGTACTGAGCAGGTGGCTCCGGTGACCGAAAACTGGATCAACCAAGGAATCTTCCAATTGTTCGGTTCCGTCGGGGTTTCTTCCCGCACCTTCCCGATGCTGAAAACCCTTTCCAATGCATCCGACATCATCGGTGATCGGGTGGCTTTGGGGGTGGGACAGGGCTCGCCTCTGAGTTACATCACCAACACCGGTTCGATCATCTCTTCCGGTTATCTGGGATTGGGGGCATCGACTCTCCACCATGCCGGGCGGTTTGAGGCGGGCAACGTTGCGGATCTGACAGCGGACTCGCTCGTGTTGGCCGGAACGAACAGTATCTTGGCCGGTGGTGGATTGACGATTACTGCCAAGACTCTGGATGCCAGCGCCGGTGGTTTGATCGCTACTCCGAACTTGATGACCTTGAACGTGAGCGACAAATTTGTGGCACCCGCTGGCAAGGTACTCGTCCTATCGGCCGCAGGAGTGAAATTGGGAGCGAATGCGAGTTCCAACGACCTCAGTGGCGTGAGCGTTTCTGTCAATGCTGGTCGTTTCGAGACGGCCTTTGTGGACTGGCCGGGTCTTAATCGTGGGACCGAGGCTTCGGGCTTCGTGAACAACTCGGCCATCAGCGCCTTGGTCTTGACCGTCGGTGAATACGGCCGCGCCGAGGTCCGTGCCTCGGGATCGGGTGATCGAGCTTTGTACACCCGGCGCTTGGAGTTGAACGGAGAGTTCAGCCAGTACATCAACATCACCAACAAGACGTTTGATGCCGATGGCTTGGCATCGGTACTGAGCATCGACAGCAATACGCGCCTTTACTACAGCATCGTCTCGGTCAACGGCATTGAGCTTTCCGGACCGGTTCTCGATGGCGCTCTGGGTGGCCGTTTGCGTCTGGTGCGCATCGGTGGCGCCAATGGCGGACCGATTTCGATGACCGTGGGCGATGGCTACGTGGTGGAAGCCTCGTGGGCGGTTCGTTACTCGGTCTCGCTCGACTCCGATGGCGACGGTCTCGTCAACGCCTTGGATATCACACCGTTTTCCGGGGCAGTGGTCACCACCAAGGCCATCGAGCTTCAAGGCAAGCCGTACTTGGAAATTTCTTGGGACGCTGCTGCCAATACCGACTACCAAATCTTGGCGCAGGAGCCTGCGGTTGGGTCTGCTTGGACCGGTTTGAGTCGCATGGCCAATACCTCCAGCACTTCGAAGGTACTGAAGTTCTACGATCCTCTGGATCAGGGGACCGGGGCCAAGGCCTATCGCATTCTCTACAAGCCTTAATTGGCACACTTCCCTCGGACTCGATTCCGATTGTTTTGGGCGCTGGAGAATGAAGGTTCTCCAGCGCTTTTTTTGAAATGATCACCGTAGGCATCACTGGAGGGATCGGAGCGGGCAAATCCGAAGCGTCAGATCAATTGAGGCGTCTGGGGATTCCTGTCTTGGACACCGATGTCGTGGCCCGGGAACTGGTGGCTCCGGGCCAACCCGCCCTGGCGGATATCTCTGCCGCCTTCGGGTTGGGAATCGTCGATGCTCAAGGCCAGTTGGATCGTGCCGAGCTGGCTAGGAGGGTGTTCGACGACAGTGCAGCCCGTCAGCGACTGGAAGCCATCTTGCATCCTCGGATTTATGACGTTTGGACCGCTTGGATCCGGGAGAAAGCCCTTGAGGGTCACGGCCTGGGCGCCGTGGTGATCCCCTTGCTTTACGAGAAAGATTACGGCTCCCACTTTCAGGTCATCCTGGCCTTGGGCTGCTCCTCGCAAACCCAGCGTCAACGCCTCCACCAACGCCAATGGTCGGACCGGGTGATTGACCAACGTTTGGCGGCTCAGTGGCCTATGTCGGAAAAATTGCAGCGGGCCGACTATTGCCTCTGGAGCGAAGGCCAACGCGAGGTCCTCCACCAACAAATGGATGCGGTGCTGCAGAGGGTGGGATACCGGCGGTCGTCTTAAACCGCGGCGGCGAAATCGGCAGGAGTGGAATCCTTGGATCCGATCGGAATCCTACTTGCTGCCGGGCTTGGTCGCGGGAATCGCCGCCAAGTCCGGAGGTAGGTGGAGGGGATCAAAGGTTTCCACATCCAGCCGGATCAGAGGGATCAAGGGAACGCCCAGATCCAAAGTCCCATCCGAACGGTCCACCACCATGGCCACGCCGACCACGGAGCCCTGAAGGCCCTGGACGATCTGAACCGTCTCGAGGGCCCGTCCGCCCTTGGTCACCACATCCTCAACCACCAGGCACCGTTCTCCCGTCCGGATCTTGAACCCGCGTCGCAGGACCAACGCGCCATTCTCCTTCTCGGCGAAGATGAAGCGGCAGCCCAGTTGGCGCGCCACTTCTTGGCCAATGACGAGCCCGCCCATGGCTGGAGCGATGACGGTCTCAACCCCGAGTGCGCGCACCTTTTCAGCGAGGGCGGCTCCGAAACGTTCCACCAACGGCATTTCTTGCAGAGCCAGCGCACACTGAAAGAACTGCCGGCTGTGGAGGCCACTGCGCAAGATGAAGTGCCCGTCGAGCAGGGCTCCGGTTTGCCGGAACAGGGAGAGAGCTTCCTCGTTGGTCATCGGCCGTGAGAATGACCCGGTGATCGGCCCGGAACGAGCGGAAATCTGTGGTGGAATGACCGTTCCCCACCGGTGTATTGCGGGTGGGTGGGTGGATCCTGAAGGCACCGAGGCGCGATGGGACCTGCCCATCGGCCTCCATCATTTGGAAGCCGAAGGGCACAGGCTGCGGATTTCGCAGCCGCTGCAATCTGGAGACCGTGCCCCGCAGCGCCGCCGGCCATGCCAAATGAGCCAGTGACTGAAAAGGGTCCAGTCGCACGGGGCGACCCACTGCATCAGGTCCTGTTCGATCTTCTCGGGATGTGTGTTTGCGCTGAGTCGCAATCGCAGGGAAAGGCGGGCCACATGGGTATCGACCACGATTCCGGATTCGATCCCAAAGGCATTTCCCAACACCACGTTGGCGGTCTTGCGTCCCACGCCATCCAGCGCGAGCAAGGCATCCATCGACTGCGGAACTTGTCCCCCGTGTTGTTCCATCAGCACACGACAGCAGGACTGGATGTTGCGGGCCTTGTTGCGGAAAAGGCCGATGCGCCGGATGTCGAGGGTCAGGGTCTCGAGATCGGACTCGGCGTAGTCTTGGGCCGATCGGTACTTTTGGAACAGGGACTCGGTGACGATGTTCACCTGTTTGTCGGTGCACTGGGCCGAAAGGATTGTGGCCACCAGCAGCTCCAAGGGATTGGAGAACTCGAGTTCACAGTGTGCCTCCGGATAGGTCGCTCGAAGGATCTCCATCAGGGCACCGACTCGCTGTCGCCGGGCCGTCGCAGACTCGCGGGGCATGTCCCGAGTCTTCCGTGAAAACCCCGCGGGTCAATGACCGCCTCCCGCGACTTGTAAGATCCCGGTTGGGATTTCTGCGGAATGCATCCATCGTGGATCCCAAGAGTTGCTGGAGCAGCCCAACTGTCGCCCGTCATGTCCAAGATTCCTTCCGGTCATCCCGATGCCCTCGGCCCTGTTGCTCAGGGTCCTGCCACCACCCGTCGTCGTCCCGCCCGGACCGAAAAGGAGTCCTGGACCAAGCCGGGTGTCGCCTCGGTGGCGGCCCCATCCGAGAGCTTCACCTTCAAACTCAAGCCCCGTGAGATCGCGCGGCATTTGGACCGCTTCGTCATTGGGCAGAGCGAAGCC
>Ga0247843_1010154_pt1 | contig 10137 bp, 6 predicted proteins | sample LaCruzMarch2017__FD_192420 | JGI IMG/M metagenome (GOLD analysis project Ga0247843, IMG submission 192420) | Freshwater microbial communities from meromictic Lake La Cruz, Castile-La Mancha, Spain - LaCruzMarch2017_8m | ecosystem: Environmental > Aquatic > Freshwater > Lake | place: Spain...
GCCACCAACAGAGGGGGGGCCCGGGGGGGCATCCCCCCCGGCATTCACACGTACCACCCTCCCTCCAAAAGCCCGAGCGAAGCAGTTTTCATACCGGAACTGCGAAGTCCTGGGAAGCCGCTAGGAAGTCGCTAGGAGAGAAAAAAACAAGTTGTTACCCGACTCGTAGTGCTAGGTACTCACAGCCCAGCCATCGACACCCTTCCCGCCGTGGGTCCCTCGGTCTGTCCCCACAACAAAATCAACTTCGCTCCCGCCGTCAACCACTTTGAAGCTCCCTCAATGAAAATAAAGCCGTCCGCTGACCATCGCCCTTTAATATGGATGGTGAAACAACGAAGAATGATTGTTCCAATGGGGATAGTGGTCGTAATACTCTTATCATACGCGAAGTTTAGTCATGCATTGTTGATGATCAAATCTGGTAGAATTAGAAGTTCAAGTCGTATCCATCTATTTCGTGGTGCACAAACACAGTACGATGTCAAACCTCACAATGAGCAGCAGCAGAGGTGGTCGTCGGGTGGTTCATTTTTTCGAATACCAACTGCCAAACTTGATTTTATACGGAATGGGTTTGGCGACCAGGTAGATTTGTCGCCACCGTTTCCATACCCAATCGACATGATGATGCCTCCAACAACTGATAATAAACGCGACAACGATTGGCCAGATAGACTTATACTTCGACACCTAGAAGACGAGGATATTATTTCAATATTGCCAGAAATAGTACGTGAATTCGGTTCATTATCAATACCAACAACTAATTCACCAGAGCAGCCAGGAAACGCATTGTCCACCAAAATTGAGAATTTCCTATTCTCACTCACAGTCCTGATCGGATTAACGCAACGCGTCGAACGGCGGAAGAAGGGGTACTTGTTTGCTGACGCACGACCAGACCATAACGTTGTTTGTCTTGTGGAACGAATACCAAAAGACAGCAGCAACAGAAGTGACAACGATGATGGCAAAACCACAATATTGTATACTGAACAAATCATCGGGATTGCAGAATTGAGTTGGCAACCTCCCAATCCGAGTGTCAATGCACCTCCATTCGTACTACCGTACTTTGTGAAACAATTGATTTGTAATATTGGTGGTGCTGATCCTGTGGGATACGTATCGAATGTGCTAGTGTGGAAATCACGCAGAGGTCGTGGATACAGTCATGTATTAATGGCAGCACTTGAGGGTATAGCGAAATTGTGGCAATGCGACGACGTTCGGTTACACGTCGATGCCGGTGAACACTCTGGAAGAATAGCACGTGATTTGTATTGGAATTTGGGTTATGGTGGAGTACCAGATAGAGGTGCAACAACTAAGGATGGTACGGTTGGCTATGAATGGATGGGGCCCTGTTTGGCGCATCAGGGATTGTACCTCGTGGACGGTGTTCCTCTGTTATATCTTCGTAAAAGTCTCAAGCAATAGAAATGTAATCAAATTTCTACAGCATTGCATGCTTAACTAAATTACACACATGAAGTTGTATTTGATTCACAAACTTCGAAGCAAAAACAGAGAGTGTCAGAGATGAGGATTGATGATCAAGACACTATAACGTAAGAAGCTTGGCTGAGACCATATAAAAGAAGTGCTAAATGAATTGCCTAAACAAACCATGACCCCAGTTGTCTCGCCTAAATTCTTCCAACTGTCGGCGCAACAACACTTTTTCCCCTTCCACTAAATGCAATAGTCCCCCGACAATACATGCAAAATTCATCCCTATTTTTGCGGTATTTATCAAGACGGCAATCTGGGCAAAAGGTACCATCACACCCTTCGCACCGCCAAACTCCCTGAGTTGGAGTGGCGCAATCCATGCATGTAGAATTGCGGCAACCTTGACCATCACAATAATTTACGGGGCAGCATTCGTCACACAGGATTTTGTCACAGTCATCACACAAACCCATTGGCTTGCAACCGTAGCATACCTTCTTACTGCAACTATCACACGTAAAGACTGGGCCACATTTGCCGCAGAGCAACTTCTCGCAGGTCCCACAAAAATCTGCGTCGCACTGAGTACAGAAGCAGTTCATGCATTGATAGCATGTGAATTTCTGCAAGCCATTCTCGTTCATCCATTTCTTTCTTTTGCCGCCCCTACAGATGCGCTTACTGCACTTAAAGCAATCAATCCATTCTTTGGATAAACTTTTGCTGTACAATGCAAAGAATTGTTTCAACCCCGAGTTGTTTTCAATAATTCGCCAATGCTTCGGCAGCTGAATATGTATAATATCCAAGTGTTTACTCTTGACCAAGTGGCTTAGGATGGGAAGAACGACTGCTTGTGCTAGTGCTGGTGCTGGTACCACGATTGGCGACTCTCTCCTTCCCACGAGGCTGAGATCAATCGTTCGTAAATTTATTGCGCCATTCAAGATTCTCAAGCCATGCCCGATAATATTGACACAGCCGGTAAGTTTCAATATTTTCAATCGCTCATTAGCATCTATCCACTTCAAGACATTGTAAAGATCATCGTCAGTCAATTTAGCTGCAAGGTCTTTATCAAGATCGGAGAAATCCAATATCTTCCACTCGTCATTGGTCCAGTTGCATTGGACTGATGGCGTAAGAGCCGCGCCCAGCAATGCCCTTGAAGATCGTGGAAGGAAGAGCGCCAAATGACCTATGACAAGTGGAGGCAATAGCTCTAAATTAATATCGATATTGTCCTTCGTCGTCGTAGTTGTAGTTGTTTTTGTTGTCGTTGTTGTCGATGCATTCTCCTTCATCTCATACTTTTTGACCAATGACTCCTCCTTCCTAGCGTCTTTTGCCGCAACGGCAATCATGGCCCTGATACTGCTTCTGAGTCGGCAGCGATGATGATGATAAGCGTCAGTTCCGTCATTGGCCCACTGAAAAAAACACTGCCACCTCTCGCGGGAAGCCCCCCTCCCGCCCCCCCTAAACCAAGAAGAGATGAAGAAAAGAAAGATGGCGTCGTCGTGGAAGACGAAGTTAATCGCCGCAGCCTTCGCGGCCTGTGGTGCTCCTCTAGATGGATTCATGATCTCTTCGAATATTCCGTTGGGATCATTAATAAGCAACGACGAAGTGAGGGTTAGGATACGATCGCTTCCTATGATTAAGGAGGTGATGGATGACGACGAGCACACTGATCACCGAATTTCAATTGTCAATACCGATGAGCCTCTCTCGGAAGCGGATGCCGTGAGGATCCTACGTGCATTTCCGTCAAAGGAGAGTAGTAAAGAATCATGTCGCTCTGCATTTGACGTGTTAAATATCTTGATCCAGGCTTCCTCGTCGTCGTCGTCGTCGTCAACCATTTCGACAATATCGAATAATAATTTTCCTACGGACGAACGACTCCTATCGAGTGTCATCGAGCAAGTCGTTGACAATGTTAGTCCAAACATACTCGCGGCTGCATTGCGCCGGTTAACTTTACCACCCTTCCTGCCGTCATCTTCGTTATTACCCTGGAGAAGAAATAATTATGCCAAGCAGTACGACGTTTTAACGACGGAAGAGAGGAAGGTGTATGAGAAACTGATGCAATTGCTACTAATAAAAATTGGTACTTCAGTTGAAGATCAAGATATGTATCTCTCGCGACGACGACATCGTCGTCGAAACAAATACGTCGAAGATCGTCCGATACTGTTGCCGCTTAGGGATGGACCAATAATTGATGAAGAGATGTCATTGAATTGGTATGCAATGGCAGACGTATTATACTCACTGTCCAACCTAATGAACATTCTTGGAAAGTATCATCGCAATGGCCGAGACCAGATTATCGCAGGACATCTGCTTACAAACATTTCGCCAAAGGAACAGGGGACAATTATTGATTTATTCGAAAATATCATTCGGTGCGTATCGTCGGATAACGAATCGACATCTTCATTTGTCCGATGCTTGGGTGCAAGAAGATTAATCCGGGACGTAATCTTACCATTGACACAAAAGATAATTTATGGACAGGATTATGATATAGGGGTATGGCGGAATATTGAGGACGATGTTTCCGACGAATACGATGAGCAGATAATTCCACTTTTGGAGCTGCCCAAGTTCAGCTATGATCGGCTCATTTCGATCATATCGTCATACCTAATTCTACCGCATTCGTTAGAGAAGCTAAACGCGTCGGACATATCTATCACATTATGGTCAATGACGAAGATCTACAATCCAGCACAATATTCGAACAATCCGATGACTTTACAATCGCCGCAAGGGTTATTACTACGAGCTTTTATGAAACGTCTTCGCAAATTCTCTGTCCGGTCAAGTTGCACAGGAGAGGACTTGTCACGAGCATTGTGGTCAGTGTCTCGACTTATTTCCACAACAAAGCAAAATGAAATGTTACTGCGGCGAGATTACTATCCATCATTTGAGCAGCTAATTCTATTGTCTTCGCGCTTGCCTGGTGAAGATGGGATTACATCAGGTAATTCACTCTTTATCTCGCCGTTGGAGACATATGACGAAGTTGCACTTGCAGTAGACGACGAAACGTTACATAATGAAGCCGTGATCATGTTTCATACATTACTTAATGAAATTGTCAATCCCCCAACCCACAAGGGCAACTACAACGACAAGCTTCACACTGGGCACGCAAAGTTGGAATCGCTTTCCCTTCGGCATATAGAAGAAATTTTACAAGCGGCGACAACACTACATGTCCGTCTTGATGACATTGCTCCGGCAATCTATAAAATACTCCAATACATGACATCGAATCCATCGTTGGGGAGGAATCCCATTCGTCAATGTCGAAGTTTCAAAGAAATATCTAGAATACTTCTCTCTTTTCAACGTTTACGAGTTGGGACTGGCATTTTTGACAAAGTCGATGACGGCGGTGGTGATATAGAAAGTGGTGGATTGGAATCTAGATGCGTTCAACTATTAGGAGAGAGATTCTTGGAGTTGGTACTGTGGCATAAAGCGCAATCCACGTATTCGTGTGATCCGAAGACGTTAGCAACCATACTCCGAGCAGGTGTGATGATGTTCCAGGGTACTGCACCAGCAACAAAGCCTATCCTAAACGCGGCATCAATTTTGATCGCTGAGGAATCATTCCTTTCAAGCTGTAATGAGTTTGAAGTAAGCAATTGTCTCTTTGCTTTCGCCATGGCAAAGCATCTAGATCAAGCCGTGTTCAACGCACTTACTGACCAAATGATGGATGAGGATCTTTTGATGAGCTGTACGCCGAGCTCTGCCAGCCGGGCCATGTGGTCTTGTTCCATGCTCTTGTCTCTTAACCAATCTGGCAAAAGTGAAAATAGCTACAAGCTGGTTGATTTGTTTCATCAGCTTTCTCCTCTATTACTCTCATCATCATCATTATCATCCACTGATATCTCATGTGCGATGTGGTCCATGGCAAAGTCTGAATACATTATTGATAGGGGCATCTTTGACCAATTAGCGGAAGCAATGGCTTCTGATGGAATGTTGAGGCAATCAAATACAAGACTAGTCTCTCAGGCATTGTGGTCCTGTGGAAAGATGATCGAATTTGAACATCTGAAATCGATTAACGAGGATGACGATAATTTGGCGAAGGTAGATGAAAGCAAAGACAATGTGATCAATTCTACTCCACCTCCTTATATTGAGAGTGCCCACAAATATGTTCAATTTCTCAGTCAGAATCCTAACCAATTATCGCCAAAGCAAATCTCACAAACAATCTGGGCTATTGGACGTCTGCGATTATCTGATCGCGTTCTGGTAGAAGAAATGGGTGATGTTGCCTCGCGTATGCATTCTTTACTCAATGCTCGTGAAGTTGCCAATATTATATGGGGCCTGAGTAGAGTTGACTATGACAAACCCGAGGTGGTTTCCAAAATTGCTAAGCGGATTATGTCCCCGCACGTCTTCGAAGAGTGCACAGTTCAAGAGGCATCCATGTTATTATTTGCTCTGGCCAAGCTTCAGATTAGAGAAGAAGATGCATTGTCTTTATTTCCATCTTTGAGTATGATATTAAAGAGACAACTTAATGATGCAACCTCTCAGTCAATAGTGAATGCACTTTGGGCGCACGAAGCTTTAGGCATCCCACCGCCAGAAGAGCTGCTGTCAATTTGGGCCCAGGATAGATTAGGCATGAATGTCAGTACCTAATGTACGCCCTAGAAACACGACATAATTAATGATTTAACGAAGTAATCCTAGACTTTGTCATTGCGTAGAGATTGTCATCTTGTCAAGCAATCCCATAGCTTTGACAGACTTCCCCTATCCACAAGCATTCCAACATAGCATCTTGTCCCTTAGTGTGTGTTAGGACATGTTTGGGACACCCCACCCACTTCATACTCATAGCAGGTCTGCTTCATACATGTATAATGTGTTTCAGCACCTGCTACTGCGGCTAGCAGTCATATGGATGCAACCTTAACCTGAATAGTTATGTTTGACTTCCCCATTCTCTTACAGGCGGAGCCCCTAGTATTCTTACTTCAGGCGCGAGGACCTTTTACTGTCAGTAGAATAAACTAAGAATGAGATGATGAAGAAGTTGCGACACGCATTGGTATTATTAATCGTCAATGTTGCGTATGTTGTGCTAGTTGGTGGGTTTTCTCTCGGTCCCGTGCATAATGTTGTTACAGATCACGATAATAATGTACTTCCGCGGTCAATAATCACGGAGGTGGAGGTCCGACAAAAACTCGACAACACAATTGATAATAGGACGATGGAAGGAGAAGTTGACAACAGGCGTATGTTCCTCCTCTCGATACTATGTACGGCATCCATAATTGCCGTATCTGAAAATGCGAATGCAGCGTCGTCCTCAATTGCTGTCTCGCTAACTGCCGCATCAACTATAGACACACGCGCCATCATATCAAAGGCAGCTACAAAAGCTTTGGGTGGGGGTAAGGCGGGTGCATCAGCGGCCATAATCCAAGTTCTTACATTAATGTGGTTACGAACAACAATGAATTATCAATATCGATTTGGTGGCACACTGTCATCATCTCTCAAGGAACTGTATAACGAGGGGGGTATTCCACGATTATATCAAGGACTGCCCTTTGCTTTAGTTCAGGGTCCACTTACACGATTTGGTGATACTGCCGCGAATGTGGGTGTATTGGCACTTCTTGAGAGTATACCCGAGACTTCTTCATTGCCTATCCCACTGAAGACTGCCACGGCGAGTATATCTGCTGGATTATGGCGAATATTCTTAATGCCTATTGATACTAGTAAAACTGTAATGCAAGTGGAAGGTTCCGATGGATTAGACAGACTCAAAGAACGAGTATTACAAAATGGACCAGCTCCTCTCTATCAAGGAGCATTAGCATCTGCGGCAGCCACAGCCGCGGGGCATTTCCCATGGTTCACGACCTATAATCTATTGAATGAAAAGATCCCAGTAATAAGTAAAGAGGATGACATACTCCTTTTCCTTGTTCGGTCAGCAGTACTGGGTCTATCGGCATCCTGTGCATCAGACATTGTCTCAAATTCGTTACGCGTCATAAAAACAACGAAACAAACGGCAGGGGAAGAGATTACTTATCAGGAGGCACTGGCTCTTGTTTTAGATGAAGATGGCGTATTGGGATTATTTGGACGTGGATTACAGACACGATTACTAACCAATGCGATTCAAGGAGCTTTATTCAGTGTACTGTTTAAATACTTCCAGGAAACACAATAGAAAATGACAAACCTAATCCAAACTTATATACTGTTGTACTACTACCTAATTATACCTATTTAAACATCTAAACAGTGGTAGGTCAAATATCGTCAAAAGTAGTAAGATATCAAACCTCATACATCAGCGCTCCTTGTATATCTGTATCTATTTGTACTTTGACAGATGACGGGGTATCGCTTGAACTCTTCGTTGGATTCTGCTTTACTGCTTCCATGTTTGCCTTCTCTTTACTTGCCAAACTTTTTCTCAATTCCACGTTCGCCTTTTCTAATGCAGTATACTTCTCACTTAGATCCTGTACTTTTTTGGAATACTTTTCATTGTTCGATAGAATTGTATCTTTCAGTGATTGATTCTTATCCACGAGGAAATTTGTCCGGTTTTCAATCTCTGCTGCGTGTAGTCGATCGGTCTCAGCTTTCTCCTCCTTCATCTTACTGAGCTCTGTGGTAAGACGCTCAAGTTCGTGACTTGCATTGTTATTAACCAATGAGTCGACCTGCTCTTGCAAGGACTTGTTAATCACTGTCAGTGTGGCGACCCGATCTTTTAGTTCTGTGTGGTTTGTTTCAGCCATTCTCTTGTCTTCCTCCAAGATGGATGATTTCACCTCAAACTCTCGTAATCTGGCAGCAATGGATTGTCTTTCATCCTCCAGTAACGAGCACTTGGATTGTACAAATTTGAGAGTTACTTCCGCATTGGACAAGTCTGCTTCTAGTGATGCAACCTTTTGTTGTAAATTCTTATTCCGTTCACCTACATGAGATAATACAGCTTTAAGGGCTTCCGTGATCTGATCACTATCACTCTGGGAGGAAGAATCATTCGCAAAAACGTCAACTCTCATTTCCAAGCCCTTCTCATGTTCACGTAGAATCGTCCTCAGCTGGTCAAAGCGCTGATTGAGCGCCTTTTCTTTCAAGTCTGCCACCCTCATAATCTCTTCTTTCTCATCCCGTATTTGCTGAATGGTTGTTCGGAATGTGACATTATCGGCTTCAGCCTTTGCTAATATTCGTTCACACAGCTTGGAATCATCAGTTTTGATTTCCTTGGATGCAGTTAGCTGTTGTAACTTTTCCGTTAGCTCGTCGATGAGTCGTTGCTGGGCAAAAGTGTCATTAGGATTGTCTTGTCGCTCCTTCTTTGGCGATTCCCCATGATCTTCATAAGATGGATACAGATAGTTGATTGCAGATTGTGCAAAATTTACTAAGCTTGACCTTGATGCGACTGATCCCTCACTGGATCTTGGCGCTTCATCTTCACTGGAGGATGTCGTTGCTGAGGGAACTGATGGATGTTTTCGGTCCTTCTCGAACTGTATCTTTCTATGGCGACCATGATTGGATGCTTTTGGTGTCTGTGACGTGTTTCGATAGCTTGTTTCAGATGAGGTATTTATATTCGGTGCACCATACTTCGCATGTCTGGCCGGTACAGTCTGGTGATTCTGTCGTTGCTCAACAGTTGATAATTCCTCCTTCGAAGACGCATGAGCATCATCTCGCATCTCAGCTCTCTTTTTTGACTGCTTCTCCTTTGCTTTATTCCTCTGTGCCAGAAAGGGCTTCCTCTGCCGCAATACATTCATCAATACCTTCCTCGATTTCGCATGACATACGAGCAAGGGTGTTTTATCTTTATGATTCTTACCCTCTAAACTTTGAGGGAATGACGCCAGTAGTGCTGCGAAGACGCTTTCATCCTCACATCCACTTTCGCATACATAATGTATCGGCAAATTGCCATCGTGTGGCGTGGGGAGAGAGGCGGCTAAGGGGTAGATCTGCAACAACACTTGCAGCAACTCCAAAGGCGGATGACGTTGGAGACATATTAGATGAAGGGGTAGATACTTCCAGACCAACCCGTCATTATTACTATTGCGGCGAGAGACCCAGACACTCGCTTCGACAGGATTGCATCTCAAGGCATCCAACGCCCCATCCCAATCTCCACTATTAATACTTTTAAATACATCTGTCGGGCTACGGACTGCATCGACTTCACCGGATGTCTTAATCCTGTGGGAGTTTGGTGCGGTGGAGGTGATCATGCTCTCTTGGATCATAGATGGTTCCGTTAGTCCTGTTGGGTGCAGAGTGTCTAATTTCTTTTCAATTGATTTTGTTCCACTCCCTCGTTCACACACACATGCCGGTTAAGCTGATGCAACCGACCAATTTCTAAGGCAAAGTCCGCAGGCGGGAGAAAAAACCCGACTTTCGGACTTCCGGACCCCCATAATTATGTAATTATGTATTTACTCCTACGTATGGGGTCCGGATAGTAAGTCTCTTCTCCCTTTGTGCAAGTCCGGATTCGGGACTTGCACATCCCTGTTTGAGCTGAGACACTAATCCGGACCCCCCCTGAAATTGGCCGATTTTCATTTTGAACAACGGCTTTTCGTATGTACT
>Ga0247843_1010155_pt1 | contig 10137 bp, 7 predicted proteins | sample LaCruzMarch2017__FD_192420 | JGI IMG/M metagenome (GOLD analysis project Ga0247843, IMG submission 192420) | Freshwater microbial communities from meromictic Lake La Cruz, Castile-La Mancha, Spain - LaCruzMarch2017_8m | ecosystem: Environmental > Aquatic > Freshwater > Lake | place: Spain...
ACTATCAATTATGCAAGTTGTTTTGGTTACTTTATATATTTATGCTTGCTAAACCATAACATTACATGTGAGAACCATCCATCCTCCCCACCCCACAGCTGGCTGGTCTGATATTGTAATTGTAATAGGGAGCTGTGTACAAAGATAAAAGATAAAGCCAAATGAGGTGGATAAGACGCAGAACTATCATATTGGTGAATATAATTTATTTTAATTGTATCTTAGCTCCTATATTATTGCTATACTCCAACTACCAGTACCAGGTTTCACATCCCCACTGTAGTAGTAGTACTACACTACTACTACTACCACTACCACCACCACCAACCACCATTACTGCTACCAATCTCTCAATTGGCCACTCTTCTCTTCATTGTACATGACCTATATTCCAGCAGCATACCAATACAAGGAGCTCAGTATCACAGAATCAAATGTAAATTGAAATTACTCCCACCCAATCCATAATGTCTTCCACTTCTCCCCAACACATGTTCAGCACAACCAATAATACTATCATCATCCTTGGCCCCAAATTACAACCCAATTCTTGTCCTTTTTTTGTTGTTCATGTCCTTTATTCCAGCCCTTTCCAACAAATAGTTGCTTGTTGAGTAGGGTGGATTAGTACTTCCACCCCATGAGAATGTATTCCACTCCTCCCCCCGGCCCCCCACCCGCCAGCTAACATCTCCCTGCACTTATTCTGATGTAAGTTGATTGTGTGTTGTTTCTTAATATTTTATTGGAGCTGTGGCTCTCAATTGGCAATACAAGCGCAAACGGCCTCACCATGGAGGGATAAAGATTAAGAGTGTGTCCGTCTGTGTGTCCGTCCGTGTGTCTGAGGCCCAAAATTGTACATCTGAATTGAATTTTTGTCACCCAAAATTGTCCATCATGTATGAATTCCTACGTATGTCTGTTCCCGCCAAAATGAAACCAAACAAACCCGCCAAAATTACAAATCCCAAATTGACAAACCACTAGATAAGACCGTCAGTAGAACCCACTTTTGTAAACATCCATAAACAGGATAATCATTTTAGGCTTGCGAAGGGATTTCTTACATAAATAGACATTGAATTCCCGTAGCCGTTGTACGGGACACACACAACGTGGTCACATGGTCACAACACAACAAACCCAACAAAACCAAAACAACTGTCCACCACATGCGCGGCGAAGCCCCAATCGGCTTGTCAGTAGTTAATGAATTTGGCGGTTGGAGGCCAATCTTCCATGAGTGCGTAGACTGTTCTTACTATTCAATGGTAGGGTGTTGGGGGAAGGATTGATGCCATAATGGCACGTGAGGGAGCTTAATTGCCTACCGTACAACCTTCCGTACAAGTGTGGAGGTGAAAATTCATCCTCTATCGGCGGTGCAACACAAGAACTACTCGCAGGATTAGGGCGAATCAAAATTCCGCCAACGTTACTGCACACGCATTAGTATGCGTCATGCGGTAACGTCGAGACATGTACCGATTCCCACGTTAAAGAGGATGTAATTCGTGCGCTGGGCGTGGTCTGCCACGACATCCGTGTGAGAGGGGATCGGCGATTCTGCAACCTCGGTCTTGCAAAAACGTTGACCTTCGCGCAAAGCTTTTTCTGTGGACGTCCCGCATAAAAAATTTCCTTTTTGCTGGAACCCTGGGGGTGGACCCCCTAGAAAAGGCAGGGAGTGGATAGGAGAGGCAAGGGGGTGTGGCAAATGGAAAGGAAAAATAGAACAAACAACCGCAGAACAACCCTGCCAATCTCAGGAGATGACGTCATTGGTAATCTTCTCCACAATTAAATGATTCTCACTTCAGCAGCAGCCATAGACGCACATGGAAGAATCGGTCCCATGGTCCGTCAAAATCGTTACGGGACACCTCCACCCAACATACCCCCACATAAACAATTCAAGCCAAATAGACCCAATGCAAAAGCTATGTACGATCGTGCAACCACCCTTCCAGCTCCCATCGGCATTTTCATCGAATCAGATCAACGATGGACATGCACAAAAAACAAAAATTCTACGGACTCAGCCTCCAACACCTTCCATAACAACAATCCAACAACTCGGTTTAGGTATTGTTCACGCCTTCAGTACCCTCATCATCAATTCCTACAAAAAGCTTCTCCACTCACAGACTTCACCCGCCTTTGACCATTATGATTTTCTATTGCCTCGTGACCAAATCATTGGTTTATTGTTAGATAATTCACTAGATGTAGAAATGTAAAATAGACACACATGGGCCTTCGGGCAACAAACATCGTTTTAATGGAACAATAGGCCCCCAAAGAACACTGGCCACGTTTTGGTTGGTATTTGATCTCAAACATACTAAACCTCATTTTCACTATGGTAAAAAATCCGCAACTTTTCTATATGATTGCTCAGAATCCTATCTCCTCCACTAACAATCAAGGCTCTTTGCCCGGCCTTTTTTGCAGACAACATTGTAATGTAATAACGACCTTAAATTCCAAGAAGGCCGGGCAAGGACTAGGTTTCTGGTTACTAAAAAAAATCGACTGATTTCATTACTTACTGGGGTTCCACGGGTGGGAGTGGTGTGTGTACCAGATGGGGATGCAACTATATGCCATTTGGATAAAAGGGAGGTATGTGGAAGGCAAAACCAAAACAGCCACAAGTTGGATTCTAGTACTGCCACCTATATAAACATACAAACAAACAAACAGTATATAATTTACTGCTTATTGGAGAGGAATATTCAAAAACTCAGTGGAGGTTTTATGTTAACAACAGGAGGCACTTCTGGGCCTTAATAATCACGACTACTACTGACACAATGGTGTGCGTATCACACATGATCCCTACGCGCCCTGTATGGCCAAGAAGTATGGTACGCCTGGTCATACCGACAATGAGGGATTTGATCCGTACGCCGATAGTGTCAGCCCATATATGGTGGGATTGTAACTCGTGATGATGATGGTAATGTTGTTATTGGACGACAGTATCAGAATAGCAATCCACGTCCAGGTCCTGTATATGCTGGTGGCAGCTATCCACCATCCACACTTCTGCTTGATGATACAATGAAGATGGCAACACTATTGGTGGAAGAAAAGTATCCAGATTTAGTTAATGATTTTACAATTACAACGGGTGGTGCTCAGCCATTACACATGTGTGGCATGTCCAAGAATAAGCAGTATGCAGTATGGTATCTTGTGGATCATGGTATGACACCATTGCACGTATGGCATCAAATAATCTTGCAGGCGGGGCTAAAATGCTGTTGGAGGCTCATTGAGGGACCATCTCATGCGCCTCCAGCTCATGGTTGGTCACATGTGACCAAACAAATGATAAATGTAGGAGGATCTATGGTCCGCACATTCCGCAAGATGGCAGAGAACAATGTGGAATATGGTGAACAAGGAGAATATATGTTATTGTTACAATTCAGGAGTGACAAAGTAAAACATGTACATAACCCTTAATCGTTTAGTACTACAAAATCCGCACCAAATTCAAATGTAGAAGAGACAGGTAAATGATCTATACATCTCATTGCATCATAAATATCGTGAGTCCAATTAGACCATGGTGGATTCTTTTTCAACACATCATAGAACCATTCTGCCACTTTTTCCACGTGTGTTCTGACTTTACCTTGTAAGTCTATATCGGCCTGCTCAGATTGGATACCAGAGTAAAAGTTTTCCATTAGAATCATACCAATCATATCTTTTGCCTTGTTATCCTCTGCTCGCCAAAGCTCGCTTCGAGTGTTACTAACAAAGCTTTTACCACGTCCTTTACCTAATATCAACTGCTCGATGACAGAGGGGAGTAATATATTCAAATCAACATCAAGACATGGTTTATGAACCGACATGACTCTACGACCTCCAAGTAATGGATATTCCACCGATCCCTGAGAGTTGCCATCAATATCGATTAGTCTCACACTTTGATAGTCTCTTGACACTAGAACATTGTTCAAATGATTGAAATCGAACGACTGTATACCCATGAGAGTAAGATCTCGAAAAGCATTTCTGTAATTAGATGATATTGATCGTTATGGAAATTGAATTGTGTGAGTATAGTATGAATTCAAGGTATGCAATATCAAATAAAAGATGAAGAATGAAACGTACAACAGACTAACAAGTAGAACCTTTACTGCCGTGATTGAGAATTCTATTTGCATCCTCTCCATTGACATACGTCGGCTTTTGTCGGTCACAGATATTAGTTGTGTAGTGTATTCTTCCATAAAGCAGCGAAGCGTGTAGGAAGAAAAGTTCTCGTCATACTTACTCAATAGCATTAGCTCAAATTTATACTCATTCTGGTTATATGCATTAGTCGAAAGCCCTAGCCCAATCCCATAAAAGTAGAGAACCCTTTTATCAGAGTTGAGTAGATTCGCCAGTCGGAGACGTTTAGCAAGTCCAGCTTCGGATGAATTCTGAAGGAAAGCAAGCATCTTAGTCAAGCTAAACGGTCGTTTGACGGCTGCATCCCATTCCTCTTCATCATTTTCTTCGGACAAAGAAGAAAAAGATCGTCTCTTTCCATTCTCTAGTCCTACATTAATTGTCGTCCAATTCTCATCTCTATTTCTTCCATCGGGTCGCGTCGATTTTAGTTGGACTCTATGCACAATTGCGTTATTCCCCATTCCCAATATATCTCCCTCCCCTGGAGATTGGAATTGTTGTAGCATCGCAGCCGATCGAGATACCATCATAAATGCTCTCTTATCGCGAGGATCGTCGGCAAAAGAGAATACGGTTGGTAATGTGGAGGCAAAAGCCTTGCCATTGACAAAATCCCAAGCACGCAAATGCGTTGCCTTGAGTGTATTTTCGAGTAAGGTGGCTGGTGCATTAGGGCGTTCTTCGTGTACAAATGTCCATGGGACTTGATCTGATCGCATTGACGGGTCGATATCACATTCTGTCATATCCATCAAAGAAGAGAATGGCTCGGTTGGGAACTTGACGACGGAGAATATGACTAGGGCAAAACGACATTCGACCGACCAGGTTACGTACGGTTCACCGTCCTTTAATCTTGTATTCAGACCAAACATCGATTTTATCCGATCAAGCTGAACCTTCAATTCTACAGCTTCTACCTCTAGTGGTAGATCCCACATGTCGTCACTTCCAAACATTGCCAGTATCAACCATGCTTTTGCAACTTTGGAGGGACATTTATCATGACAGAGCAGATTGTCATTGACATGCTCGACTAAACACTTCTTAAGTGCGGGTATTGTACTCTCTCTTGATATTTGGGCCTCCATAGAACAAAGGCCAGGGATCAAAAGCTCAATCTCGACCTTATCATGCCCAGTGAGGATTGGCAATTGTGACGACATGAGTTTTCTCTCATCTAATTGATTTTCATTCTTATCATTCCCACGAATACGTTTGGTTTGGCTATGAGAGTATGTGGACAAACTGGCAGCACCCCTCACTAGATCCCAATGACTTGAGAAACGATTGCGAATTTTAAGGTCTGAATTATTTGTCGTCAGTGAATCAATTATTGCCTCCAGTTCAACAAGCTGTCGTTGAAAGCCAACATTTTCTAACACAAATGGCCGCTGTCTTGCACAATGCTTTAGGATTGATTCGAGGGACATACCATGAATTAGCATTGTTGCTATCGCCAATACGGCAGATCGGTTCTGTCCCGCGACACAAAAGAACATGACGAATTGTCCTCGACTATCACCCTGACTTGCTGCGGCTTCTCCGTTCCGTCGTCTAACTTCCGCAAAGAGAGCGTTACTTGCCTCTAAATGCTTACTACATATCAATCTCTCGTCATACTCATCAACCTTACCAGACAGTAAATTCTCAAGTTTGTCCGGTCGTGTCGGTGTTTGAAGTTTGTCATGCAATATGGGATACGTATGTGAATCCTGTCTACAATTCGTAAACGAATAACCAATCCCACACTCTTCCATTTCTGACACGGGCAGTCGAGCAATGCCACCACTTGCACAATTTAATACAGCGATGACATTCATTGATTTTAGCAGTGACATATTCGCTGCGTGACGTGCACTGCCGATGATTATCCCCCCTCTTCTTCCTTCAGTGCTGCTGTTGTTGTTGTTGTTGTTGTTGTTATCATAATCATAATCATCATTGTCGTGAAATGGTATCACGGCTGGAACATCGTCACTCCATGGTTGCTCGGGTATAGGCTTTGAGACATATTTACGAACGACACATAAACGAGATTGAAGCTGATCCTCATTGAAGATTCCAAAGTCATTATTAGTATATTCAATCATCACATCCAGGACACACTATTATTACACTGCCTACACTTTATTCTACTCCGTATTAGCAAATGGACTTGCAGCAAATCGTCCGAATATCCTGATCCAAGTCTTGTACGTTTGACCCTCTCTGTGGTCAAATTTTTATTCACGCGACTGCTCCCGATACTGCTGGCGTCCACGCCACGATGGTAACCTCAATAATAATCGTCGGGACGACGCTGGCCCTTTGGTCATCCCTCTCAAATGCTACATTATTTTCCAGTCATCTCCGTCGCAGTCATAGTCGTGGCAATATCGCCGCCTCACGATCAAAGTCGTCATTGCGAACGTCATCGTCCTTGTTTGCGTTTCCCAATCTTTTCCCACCGAAGAAGAAGGCGTATGGTGATATCGAATTGGAAGATCGACTACTGGCCATGATCGAAAATGGTGGTAGCAGTAGCACTAGCAATAATAAGCGTCTTGACATTTCCAACGACGTTTCATCCATAGTCTCTCTCCTCGAAGCGAGTGCGCGCTCCGTGCCACGTCCGGCCATTGCGGCGCAATTGTACGGCCGATGGAAACTATTACGCACGTCCAATACGAGCACGGCAAGTCCGATACAGCGAAGGGCGGTGGATACGTCCAAATTTGATATCTATCAGGATATCATCATCGTCGTCGACGAAAACGACAACGATGATGATGTCACGAGAAGATTCGAAAAAGACAGAACAACGTCGGGATTGCTCATACGACAGATTGTTGAATTTAGCAGTACTAATCGTTTATATGTAGATGCATTAGGTTCAACATCGGCCTATCCTCTTGATGAATTAACAGATCGTATCGGAGATGGTACAATATTGGGTATAAACATATTAGGCGTATCGATAGTCGGAAAGGATGCAATCGAGAGTAGTAATCGACCCGATTCACGTATAAAATTTGTCTTTGATGGGGGTAAATTTGATTTATTCAATGGTAGTCTTGTTATACCGTATCCTGTACCATTCAGGAATCCAGTATTCCGTGATGCAGTTAAAGGTTGGATTGATATTACATATCTGAGTGATAGGATACGTATATCAAGGGGGAATAAGGGAACAACATTCATACTTCGAAAAGTTACTTGAGGAATGAAGGCTTAGAAAATGGAGATTATTGGATAGGTGGAGGTAATCTGACACGGTGCGGGGGGCCATCAGAAATGGTGGTGATAAATTACCACAAGATTTTACAAAACTTCATGCTGCTCTTACTTTCTCACAAATCACCCTTATTCTAACTACTTCTTCTTCAACAATTCTAATAGAACGCCACAGCCCGCCAGCTTCTTGTTCTTTTCCTTCCCCCCTCCGATGGCCAATTTAGCAATATCCTTCTTATGATCCATCAATGCCACCCGAACCTCCTTACCCACGCAGGTACCCATCAATGCTGCCAACACGAATGCACCTCTATTTGACGCTGCAAGCTCACCCAACCTTATTTGGAATTTAGAGTAGAATGCACGTGCGAGAGTAGGCTCATCGTCGTCATCCTCATCATCATGACTATCATTATTGTTCTTGGATTCAGAAAGAAAGATATTTTTCAATGTCATATGTCCAACCGGGTCTTCGAACATGGACAAACTGACGTCATCATTGTCACTGCCCCTATTGGTGGTAGACGCACAGCAAGCCTCAACGATGGCATTGTACACCTCCACACTTGGATAGCTCTCACATACCTCCATTAACACACGACTGCCAGTCTTACTTCGTAGAATTTCTTTGGCATGACTCGTGCATACACCCAGTAGTAGTTCTTTCAGGTATGCTACAAGTTCCTGCCGTCGAATCTCATCTGCCTTCTTTGACGTCGGGACTGGACCATCTTCGCCCTTCTCGGTAATGGTTGGATTGCGATGCAAGATTGATAGTTCGTATGGATCAAAATACTTTTGCCACCGTAGAGTCGTAGCAGTCGCTGTTGCCTTATCATTACCAACCCCTTTCGACGCCAGATGATGCTCAGTGCTAACCTCCTCCTCCTTTGACACTAGCAGGAGTAGAAATAATTTGGATCCAGTATCACTCAATACCAAATCCAAAATTGGAGACGTTTCCACCTCCTCCTCCTCCCTCTTCGTTTCATCATCATCATCATCGTCATCATTAGTATCACTCCCCCCAATCACCATCATGCCCTTTTTCTTCGTATCGTCGACGGGATTCCGATGCAGCTCGGCAAGTAACATCTTATTCACCAATACCGTATCATCCATAACATCGCACGCGCGTAGTATGGCCAGGTAGGCATCCCGATGTAACAACGAACTACGCGTATACCCCTTCAGACATTTTAACATTCTCTTGCGATCCCTCACGGTCGCGTATGCCAAACAATCGCACACGACGCGCGTTCCGTGCCGCGTCGATAGGAGATGTAATGCATGATCGGCCAATGACGGGGATAGGAATGAACGTATCTCGTCGCATGATGCAATCGTTATATAGTCGTGTAGCAATGCGTGGAAGTAGGCGAATCCGACGAGACATTTATCGAGACCCTTTTGTACCAAAGATTGTATATGAACGAGGGTCGGTTCGCGCTTGTTGGGATGATCCTGCACAAATTCTTCCAATGTGGGTAATAGTAGTTGCCGTGTCATGGCAGCCGCTGCAGTATTCACCGTCGTGTTATCCACCACCACCGTCGTGGTGGTGGGTATATTGGTGTTCGCGAACAGTGCATACTGTGGCCCGTACAATTCCAATTTGAGTGGTGATGTGAATTTGGACGGGAAGGTAGCAAATAGTAGCTCAATGACACGTGATGCCACAGAGTGTACAGCGAGTTTGGTCATTTGTTTCTTTAAACTCTGTGTAGTACATGGTAAGTAGATTTTGGATTGTGAATTGGGAGTGTTTATAAATATGTAAATTTGGGTATCGTAAGCAAACAGAAAAAATAGTGCGTCAAATCGGTATTATAACCCCTTGAAGCAAAATTGAAACGATATATATCATTTGTATCTCTCTCTCTCACCTTGACAATTAATTTAACACAAACCTCATCTCGTGCACAATATTTAATCATCTTCAATACAACAAAATGTGCATATTGTATCTTACACAATTCGGCCAAATTCATCTTTGACTCATCTTTTTTCATCGTCGCCTTATCGTTGCTGCTGCTGTTCGCGGACGATGGAGTAGTAACCGCCGCACCCTTCTTCCCTCCAGTGGTGGCAGTCGCTACGGCATCGCCACTACCGACATTATCATCGACGCGACATAATTCCATCACCACGTCTCGTTTCATATCCTCGGTCCCGAATTGCAACACCCCCTGAACGCACCTCGAGGCATCGTGTTGCATGGCCACTTCCATACATTTGCCCCTCAGCAGGCCGTGGAGCTCGGCGCACAGCGCGACGTTCGTCGATGCGTCGTTCGTTTTTATCCGAAGTTCGTTCCATATCGTCTTGGCCGACCGTACGACGGGCGCGTGTTTGCGATGAGACTGCCGTTCGGCCCTCAGCGCGCGTTTCTTGTTGCTCGGCGTCTGTTCGCCGTGGTGGCGGTCGCTGGTATTATTGCCGTTGCTATTGTTCTTGCCGGCGTTGTATGATGATGTTTTGTTATATCCCGAGGCTTTGGAGGAGGACTTGTATCCGCCGCCGCCACCGCTGCCACCACCGTCGTACTTTCGTTTCTTCGACGACGACTGCTGCTGCTGCTTGCCCTTAAACGAAGATTTCGACTGCTGCGGTGCCGCCATGATGCCGTCCGGTTTGTGGTGAGGAGAAGAATATTGGACCCGCCAAAAAAAACCTTCACATTCGATACGACAGTGCCAATAGAATACTTTGGCT
>Ga0247843_1010158_pt1 | contig 10131 bp, 8 predicted proteins | sample LaCruzMarch2017__FD_192420 | JGI IMG/M metagenome (GOLD analysis project Ga0247843, IMG submission 192420) | Freshwater microbial communities from meromictic Lake La Cruz, Castile-La Mancha, Spain - LaCruzMarch2017_8m | ecosystem: Environmental > Aquatic > Freshwater > Lake | place: Spain...
CGCCTCGGCGGTCACAGACCGCCGCTACAGATACCGACCACCAATGACCAGCCACCCGTTACTGCTTTTCCCCTCCCCCCAATTTTGTCGATTTTGTTAATTTTGTCTAAAAAACTTCCCGTTTCTGCTGAAGTTCCTGTCCTCCTGTCTAAAAATCTTCTCCGTGCAAACTTCATTTGTCGTTCTCCGCTGCGCTCCGGGTCTGTCTAAAAAATGTTGAAACAACTCAAACAAGCCATCCGTGATGTCGGAGTATCGTTTTTCAGGCTTATCGGCTCTGAGATTCGAGACTGTCGGACGGGCAAATTGCTCGGGCGGGGGTTGGTTTTTTATTGGGGTGGACGCGTGCATTTGCTCGGTTGCGATTGCGCCGTTGTGCCTGTGCCGATGCCACAGAGCCGCTTGACCTATTGGACACAATCAATTGGCTTTACGGCGCATCCCGAGGTTGATTTTCCTTCTCGGCATGCCAAGACCGCAGCGACTCACGCGTCGGACCAAGCCCTCCTCCTCCTTCTCGACCATCGCGATCCGGCATCCGTCGAAAAAACGATATGTCTTTGGACAAAGGCGGGTTTTGATCGGGAAAATGTTCTGTTGGCCTACGGGGGAAGCCAAGATGCGTTTCAAAAAATCTCGCATCCACAGAAATTTCTTCTCACCGAATCGAAGCACAGAACCTCCGACCATCAGCGGGAACGCCAAAGCTATCGCGAGATTTTTTCACGCACGACGGATTGGATGCACGACCGCCCGTTCACGCATGTTCTCTTTCAAGAATACGACCATCTCCCCATGGTCTCCGACCTCCCAGCCCGCATGCTGCGCTGCCTCGCCGAGCAGAAGGCGGATGTCTTGGCATACCACATGGGCCGGGTGGATGCCTCCACGAATCCGCATTGGCTGGCCACCGTCACGGACACCTACGAGCAGCAAATCGCGCTGTCGATGCTTGGAACCGGGCATTTTTGGACGCGTGGGGCATGGCAGGCCGTTGCGCGTGATATCACTCTGGCCGATTGGTATTTGGAACTCGACCTACCTACAACCGCCCGCCGTTTGGGCTACCGCTTGCGCGAAATTCCCGCGCAGGGCAGATTTGTGCAGAACCTCCCGACAAAGCGCCCAGATCCCCACAGTGCACTGGCGGCGGGCGCTTGGACGCTGCATCCTGTGAAGGATTCTGAGACTTTTGCCATTGTGGAAAACCAGTTAAATATGCAACACTCCTCGCCTCGTGAGTAACTACCTCTCGCAAATACGCTCCCACGCCTCTGATCGCCAGCTCCTGGCCCTCGCGCTTTCATGGGTTTTGCCGTTCTTTTTATTTGCCTTTATCCCTTATTCGCAAGGCTATGGCCCTGTTCCCGAGTCGGCGTTCAAGCAGTTTTGGAACATCACGAAGGACAGTCCGGATTGGGGACATTGTCTTTTTGTCTTGCCAGTCGCCTTGGCCATCTTCGTCCGCTCGATCCACCAGAAGCCCTTGCCCGCCGCCTCCTTTTCACGGCTTGGAATGATCTTCACCATTCTGGCCTTTGTGCTCTTCTGGGCCGGGCAGCGAATGGCCACGCACTATGTAGGATTTTTTGCTTTCCAGGCGCTGGTCGCCGGCTCGATTTGGTTTCTGCTGGGCTGGCGGACGCTTCTCTTTTTTGTCTTCCCTCTGGCGTTCCTCGTCTTTGCTTGGCCACTGCCCTTTTTGGAGAATTTCATCGCCTTCCCGCTCCGCATGCTCATGTCGCACGCGGCGGTTTTTTCGCTTGACTTCCTCGGGGTGGATGTCGTGCGCAATGGCACTGGCATCCTCTCTGCGCCCGACCCCATGCTGGGAATTCCCGCAGGGAAAAAATTTGCCGTCGATGTGGCCGATCCGTGTTCCGGTATTCGATCGCTCTTTGCGCTCATGATGGCGAGCGCGCTCTATGCGCATTTCACGCTAAAGACCTGGTGGCAAAAATGGATACTCTTCGCGTGCTCGGCCCCCTTGGCCATCGCCGGCAACTTGGCGCGAATCCTCATGCTGACCATCGGCACGATTGTGTTTGGCGCGGAATTTGCCATCGGAAAAAATGCGCTTTCAGAACCCTCCCTGTTTCACATGGTGGCGGGTTACTTGGTATTCTTTGTGGCCATCGGAGGCATGATATTGATCGGTAAATTTCTGACAAATTTCTCCACCTTATGGGCACAGGTGCCCGGTGCCATGGAATCCTTGCGAAAATCCGTGCCGACCGCCGCCAACATGCGATCCACCCAGAAGCCACCGCTGCCGCCTGGATCGCCTGATAAAAAAAGGGACGACGACTACTGAAACGCCCCACGCTCGATCTCAAAGACAACTCCCTCACATGAAAAAAAAGACCGCCTCAACAAGGCGGTCTTTTTTTTGCCACCGCCGCTCGAGAGGAGTCATTCCATGTCTTGACCAATCAAGATGTCGCGTGACATCATGACCTTTCGGAAATAACCCTACTTCTACCGTGGACATCAAAGAAATTCGCACACTCATAGATCTCATGAAAAAAAACGGCGTCGCCGTTTTCAAAATGGAGCGGGATGGCTTTAAAATCACGCTCAAGACGGCGGGTGCCGTCGGCCCCACCCAGTATGTAACCAGTCAGCCTGTTTTCTCAGCCAGCGAGCCCGCCTCCCCACCGCCGGCAAACCACACGGAAGCGCCGTCAGCCGCTCCACCGGCCGCCGAGGGCCTCGAAATCAAGTCTCCCATGGTCGGCACCTATTACTCCGCCGCCTCGCCCGAGTCCCCAGCGTTCCTTTCGGTAGGTCAAGAAGTGACTCCAGACACCGTTATTTGCATCATCGAAGCGATGAAAGTCATGAATGAGGTCAAGGCCGAAGTCTCCGGTATCGTCACAGAAATCTGCGCCGAAAACGGCAAGCCCGTCCAGTTTGGCCAGACACTCTTCCGCCTCAAGTAATCTCCGGCCACCCCGCCATGTTCAAAAAAATCTTGATCGCCAATCGCGGCGAAATCGCTCTTCGCATCATCCGCGCCTGCAAAGAACTCGGTATCCAATCGGTAGCCATCTATTCGGAGCCCGATCTCGACAGCCTCCATGTGCAACTCGCCGACGAAGCCATTTGCATCGGCCCCGCCGTAAGCTCCCAGAGCTACCTCAAAATTGACCGCATCATCAGCGCTGCAGAAATCTCGGACGCCGATGCCATCCACCCCGGCTATGGATTTCTGGCCGAGAATGCCCACTTCGCGGAAGTCTGCGCCAGCTGCAACATCAAATTCATCGGCCCCACGGCGCAAGCGATCCGCCTCATGGGAGATAAAAATTCCGCGCGCGACTGCGCCCGCAAAGCCGGCGTGCCCATTTCGCCCGGCAGCGACGGCACAATCGAGACCGAAGCCGAGGCCCTTCGTATCGCGCGGAAAATCGGCTACCCGGTCATGATCAAAGCCGTCGCCGGCGGTGGCGGACGCGGCATGCGCATCGCAAGCAACGAAGGCAGCCTGGTGCAAGGATACCATTCCGCCCGCATGGAAGCCGAAAAGGCTTTCGGCAACGGCGCCGTCTACATCGAGAAATTTATCGTCAATCCCCACCACATCGAGTTTCAGGTCTTCGGCGATAACCACGGCCGCGTCGTCCACCTCGGCGAGCGCGATTGCTCGCTCCAGCGCCGCAACCAGAAAATCGTCGAAGAATGCCCCTCGCCGCTCATGTCGCCCGAGCTTCGCAAAAAAATGGGCGACGCATCGATCAGCCTCTGCCAGAGCGTCGGCTACACCAACGCCGGCACCATCGAGTATCTCGTCGACGATGACGGGAATTTCTACTTCATGGAAATGAACACCCGCATCCAGGTCGAGCACCCCATCACCGAGGAAGTCTACGGCTGCGATCTCGTGAAACAACAAATCCAAGTCGCGGCGGGCGAGCATCTCAGCAGCTATGTCGTTGAGGCCCAACCGCGCGGCCACGCCATCGAGTGCCGCATCAACGCCGAAGATCCCGAGAAAAATTTCCAACCCTGCCCCGGCAATATCGAACTCTACTACGCACCCGGTGGACGCGGAGTCCGCATCGACTCCCACGCCTACGCCGGCTACCCGGTCCCTTCGCATTACGATTCGATGATCGCCAAAGTCATCGCCACCGCCTCCAGTCGCACCGCCTGTATCAACCGCATGTCACGCGCCCTCAACGAATACATGATCACCGGCATCAAGACCACCATCCCCTTCCAGCAAGCCATCATGCACAACGAAGCCTTCCGCCATGGCAAATACCACACCGGCTTCGTCGAACAACTCCTCCGCGACGGCGTCCCCGTCATGAGATAACACCCGCCCAGCGCCGACGGGATTCAGCGGCCCGAATCGAGCCTCCCCTTATACCAAAAGCAGCTTGCTTTTGGACTCTTGGAGAGGAGCACAGGCGTCCCACCTGTGTAATACCAATGTCTTTTAGGTTGCAGATTTTCAGAGGCATCTGTGTAGGTCGGGCGTCTCGCCTGACAGAGAACGACATACGCCCGCTGGCCTCCGGCTTGGAGCCTACGCCTCGGAGAGCGAGACGCCCGCGCTACATTTCAGACGGCCAACATGGCCTTGTGGGCATCCTCGCTGGTGGACGTAAGAGAGGGGAGAAAAATCATTTTCCCATGGGTTGGCGGGCAGGTTGGTTCTCACTGGCGAGGGTGTCTGAAAGTGGGTCCAAGTTGGCTATGGCTAATATTTGGGCGCTGACGGAGCAGGGCCCTCCAGAGTGTGGGTTCGATGTCAGGCGAGACGCCCGACCTACTTGAGTGCCTTCTAAAAACCACAACCTTGGGGACTTCATCACAGGGTGAATGCCTTGGAAACAAACGCTCGTGCGGATGGCACGGCTGATGCTTTGCAAATAATCAAACCCTCAGCACAGTGAAAAAAACAATCATAACCTGCTTGGGTGTTTCCTCGATCGTATTGAGCGGCGTTTTTTATGCCAATCAAGCCTCCGACCGAACAAACACATCACCCCTCGACCATCAAACCGCCGACGCCAGCGCCGGGATTCCAGCAGCCCCGCCTTCCAGCGGGCCTGTGGTGAGCCCGCCGCAAAGCGGCATGGCGCCCACCATAGACTCCCAGGCGCTGGGCGCTCCGTTGGCAACCCTGCCGGACCCATCGCAGGATTCCCCGCAGGGCTCAGATAACGCAAGCGACGGAACCGCAGCAGTGCAGAACACCAACCCGGCCCGGCCACGCGGAACTACTCCGTCGAGCGCGGTTTCAGGTGGGCCAGCGACGCCGATAAACCCGATTGTGCTGCTTCTTCAGTCTGCCGACATGAGCAATCCCGAAGAGCGTGAGAGGGTCGTGGCTGAGATGACTCAGGTTGAAGAGAGCCGCATGGATGCCGTGCTGGAAAAAGCCGGACAACTCGGCGTCCCCGTGCGCATCGACGAGACGGACGGCAAGGTTTCGGTGCTCCACGATTTCCGTGGAGAAAAGCCCCTCTACCGCGTCACAAACAACAGAAATGCCGCCATCTCCACCGGCTCCAACCTGATCCAAGCAACGCCCTACGGCCTTGATGGCAGCGGAGTAAAAGTGGGCGTCTGGGACGCTGGCTCAGTCCGCAACACGCACCGTGAGTTGACGGGCCGGGTGACAAATAAAAACGCCGCAACTCCGCTTGACGATCACGCCACCCATGTCGCGGGCACCATCGCGGCTACTGGAGTGGACGCCAGCGCGAAGGGCATGGCACCGAAGTCCACCCTCGATTCCTTTGATTGGGACAATGACTACGCCGAGATGACAGCCAACGGCGCAGCCACCGCGACCGCGCTTACTTCTGTGCCACTCTCCAACCATTCCTACGGATACGGCGCCGGCACGGCCGACATGGGTCGCTACGAACGGGAGGCCCAGACGACCGATGCGCTTGTGTGGTCCCTGCCTTATTTCCTCCCCTTTTGGGCAGCGGGAAATGAACAGACCTCCCTCACCGCGCAGGGCGGTTTCCAGTCGATCACCTTCAATTCCCTTGCAAAAAACATCGTCACCATTGGCGCGGTAAACGACGCCGTTGTGGCAGGTGTGCGTTCCGCATCCGCTGGATCCATGAGCACCTTCTCAAGCTGGGGTCCGTGCGATGATGGGCGTATCAAGCCCGACCTCGTCGCCAACGGCGTGGGTATTTACTCCACCACCGCAGGCACCGACTCCTCCTACAATGGCTCCTACAGCGGCACCAGCATGGCGACGCCAAATGCCGCCGGCTCGGCAGCTCTCATCCAGCAACTCTACGCGACCACATACGGCCAGCGCCCCCGCGCCAGCCTTCTCAAAGCCCTCCTCATCCACACGGCCGACGACCTTGGAAACCCCGGCCCCGACTACAAATTCGGCTGGGGATTGATCAATGTGAAAGCCGCTGCCGATATCATCCTGGCGCAAAAAGCCACACCGGCCGTGCCAAGAATCCTTGAGAACTCACTCACGGCGGCCGTGAAATCGACAACGACCACCTTCAATTGGGATAGGCGCAGCCCCATTCGCGCCACGCTTTCTTGGACAGACCCCGCCGGAGCCGCACACACAGCCGCCGACAGCAGAACGCCGAATCTCGTCCACGATCTGGATTTAAAAATAACAGGCCCCGATGGCGCCACTGTCTATCTGCCCTTCGTCATGCCCTTTGTCGGCGCGTGGACATCGGCCGCCATGTCGGCTGCAGCCGCCACGGGCAAGAACAGGGTGGACAACACCGAGCAAGTTCACATCGCCAGCCCCAACCGTGCTGGAACCTACACGGTGACTGTTTCAATGGATGCCGCGCTGACCACAAACGCTCAGCCCTACGCGCTCGTCATCACTGGCGCAGCGGCCTCGACCACACCCACGCCAAGTCCGACTCCATCGCCGACTCCCAGCCCGTCTCCCGTTCCTTCTAACCCCGCTCCCACTGTGAGCCTCACCTCGCCGACGAGCGGAACAAGCATCAGCCTCGGAGCGCAACTCACCCTGTCGGCGAATGCCGCAGATCGCACATCCAGCGGCGCTGCGGGCCTTATTTCCCGAGTGGAATTCTTCAGCGGCTCAGTATTGCTCGGCATCGATACCACCGCCCCCTACTCCGTGGCTTGGAAACCTGCCGCGAGTGGAAATTATATCCTCACAGCTCGCGCGACCGATAGCGAAGGCGCAGTAGCCACCTCGACATCGACCACGGTCACCGTGCTGGCACCTCCGCCAGCGCCCTCCATTTCCTCGTTCTCACCAGCGAGCGGAGCTGTCGGAGCGAGCGTCTTGATCAATGGCGGGAACCTCTCCGCAGTCACTGGGGTTCAGTTCAATGGCGTCTCTGCCAGCGTATGGCGCATCGTCTCCGCCACGCAAATCAGCGCCACTGTCCCGCTCGGAGCCACCACTGGGCGAGTCAGGGTCTCGACCGCCACAGCAAGCGCAACGAGTTCCGCGACCTTCACAGTGACCACGCCACCGGCGAGCGTCTTTATTAGCCAAATCTACGCTGGTGGAGGCCGCTGGTGGTCGGACTACAGTCACGACTATGTGGAACTCCACAATCCCGGGACTGCGCCGGCGCTGCTTGACGGCTGGTCGCTACAACTCACCGGTGGCTCAGGATCGCGATGGACAGTCGTTCCCCTCAATGGGTCCATCCCAGCCAAGGGCTACTACCTCGTCGCCCTCGCGGGTGGCGACTATGCCTACGACCTCCCCACAGCCAATGCCTCGGGGGCCTACGACCTTGCTGTGAAACAGGGTAAAGTCGCACTCCTGAGAACAAGCGCCCCGCTGGTGGGGACATCACCCCTTGGCCTGGCGAATCTCAGCGACTTTGTTGGCTACGGCCCCGCCAATGCCTACGAGGGCTCCTACCCCGCGATATCACCCGAGCGCTACTACGCCATCTTCCGGGCAAATGAAGGCGCCAGAGATACCAACGACAACTACGCAGATTTCGATTGGAACTACGCCGCCCCGCGCAACTCCGCCACCCCCGTCACACTCCGCAAGAAACAACTCCTCCCTCGAGTGAGCCGGTAACAGATGCCCCCCCCCAGCCAAGCCACGGGGGGGCATTGTGCGGGACTGAGTAGCGCTACCAGAAGAGAAGGATTGCGAGGGGACCAGATGATGCCTCATGGTGCGCGGGGTCATGACTTTGCGAATTCCCCGTGCCAACACCTCATCGATCCGCCCTTTTCTTTTGCCCGCTCTTCTGCTGGCGATGTGTTCCTTTGTAAACGCAGATTCCCGCGTGCTTGCCGACCTGGTGGGAGCATGGATCCGACCGGACGGCGGCTACAAACTGGTGGTCAAGTCGATCGGGGAGGACGGAAAAGCCGTGGTTGAATATTTCAACCCGAACCCCATCCCTGTGGCAGCGGCTACTGCCTCTCTGAAGGATGGCGGGCCTGAGCTCTTCGTGAAACTCGAGGGCGTGAACTATACCGGCAGCACCTACCAACTCGCGCTGAGAGCCGATAAAAACAAGCTCGAGGGAAAATACTTTCAATCCACCCAGAAGCAGACCTACGAGATTTTTTTCGAACGGCAGCCTGAGAAAAAGGGAGAAACTGAACCGGCAGCGCGCTAAAAATTCCATCCATGCGCATTGCCATATCTGGATCCCATTCCCTGGGAAAATCAACCATCGTCAATGACTGGATGGCACAACATCCCGGGTTCCTTCGCGAGGAGGAGCCCTACCGGGCGCTGGGGCTTTACGGGCCGTATGAAATCCTCTTTCGCGATGCCTCCACGAAGCTGCACAACGGTATTCAGCTTTTTTACAATATCAGCAGAATTCACCGGTATGGAAATTTTGCGGATGATGTGATTTTCGACCGGGCGCCGGTGGATTACCTCGCCTATTCCCAATACACGGCCAACCAAGGTTCCACGGACATCGATGCTGCCTTTGTGGAGTCGATGGTTCCCGCCGTGAGGGAGTCGCTGGATCACTTGGATATTCTGGCGTTTGTTCCGAGATCCGAGGATTGGCCGGTGGCCATGGAGGATGACGGCATAAGGCCTGTCGACTATGCCTACCGCGACGAGGTGGATGCGATTTTTAAGGAAATTTATCGCGAGGGGCGGTTTCAGGTTTTTCCCGAAAAAAACAGCCCGCTCTTAGTGGAGTTAGGCGGCTCGCGGGAGACGCGATTGAGCCAATTGCAGGAGGCCATCGATGCGGTGACAGCGGCCAGGCTGGCTGCCCTTTCCAAGATTGCTGATGAGCAATAAGCCGGTCGTTAAGATTCTTAATCTTTGAGAAGAGGGCCCTCGATTGCCACTTGCCACGAACTTACTTCACATGGCTGAGCCCAGGCGCTCAAACAAGCGCATTTGCGCAGTGCGGCCGAGGGGAAATTCCTCCTGGACGCCCTCGAGAATGAGGCACGCCTCGTCGCGGGATTTGCGTTTGAGATTGAGAGTGGCCTGCGTGTTGAGGATAAGGGAGCGATCGAGTCGGGTGAAGGGTGGCGAGGGGAGAAGCTTCTCGTATTGTCCGAGGAGCGCGCAAATCAGGAGAGGAGGGGAGCTTTTCAAAAAAATACGAGTGAAGTCGCTTTCCGCCTTTAGGAGAATGAGGTCGCGCACGGGAACGGTCACTGTTCGCTGAGGCGTGCGGAAGCAGATGTGGTCTTCGGGCGAGAGTCTGGGCTCACGCTGGGCGGCTGCTCCTGAGGCGCAGGCGGCCTGCAGGCGCTTCACGGCTTGTGCGAAGCGGGAGGGCCTCACAGGCTTGAGCAAATAATCAATCGCTTCGATGTCAAAGGCCTGAAGGGCGTGCTCTGCGTGGGCAGTCACCATCACGACTTTCGGTGGGGCATCCAAGGATTGGATCAACTCGAACCCCGTGCCGCCCGGCAGGCGGATATCCACAAAAACGCCATCGGGTTTTTCCTGCCGTATCAAGGCGAGGGCGGAGTCCTTCGAGTCGGCCTCGCCAACAAGCTGCAAACTGGGATGTGCGGCGAGCAATTGGCGGATGGCCTGTCGCGCCAGGCGCTCGTCGTCGATCACGGCTACACGGAGCATGGAACGCCCTCCAATTCAAGAGTTGCAACGACCCAGCCCTCTTTCTGCTGAATCCGAAAACTGTGTCGGTCCGGATAGTGGATCGCGAGGCG
>Ga0247843_1010160_pt1 | contig 10131 bp, 11 predicted proteins | sample LaCruzMarch2017__FD_192420 | JGI IMG/M metagenome (GOLD analysis project Ga0247843, IMG submission 192420) | Freshwater microbial communities from meromictic Lake La Cruz, Castile-La Mancha, Spain - LaCruzMarch2017_8m | ecosystem: Environmental > Aquatic > Freshwater > Lake | place: Spain...
ATTTTATGACCACGAGGTTTTGAAAAACATTAACTCCCCCGATAACAAAACAACCATTTCAAAAGCCTTTATGGAACAGGGCACACGTAACCGGTTAAGTCCTCAGGATACTAAAGCGTTGTTGGCTTTCTTGAACTCACTTACTGATTACGAAATGTTAGCTAATCCAAAATTTTCGGATCCCTTTAAATAAGTTCTTGTAAAATATTTTTTAAACAGGGCCTTGAATGGGCCCTTTTTTTTGCATATTTGAAACGTAAGCATGGGTGGTCGATTTTCGGTTAAGTTTCCAATTGAATCCTTTAAAATTATTGATGATAGCACGAATATATTTCTGGTTGGATCCTGTTTTACTGAAAATATTGGAACCAATTTGGCAACGGAGGGATTCTCAACTTTAATTAACCCATTTGGAATATTATTTAATCCTGTCTCTATCTGCCATGCTATAGAGAAGATAACCGAGAATAAAATATATTCCGAATCGGATCTTTTCAGGAATCATGAAAACAGGTTTGTATCATTCGATCACCACGGACGGTATTCAGGAATGGATGCCTTAACAGTTATAAACCAAATAAATCAGTCTATTCAGGATGCCCGGGAATTTCTTTTAAAGACGGATTGCGTTTTTTTAACTTTGGGAACGTCATGGGTATACCGCTATTTGGAGGAAAATAGAATTGTAGCCAATTGCCATAAAGTACCGGGGAAACACTTTTCAAAGGAACTTCTAGATATAGAGGTTATTTTCGCGTATTTGAAAAGAACCATGACTGTATTGCGACGTTTAAATCCAGAAATCACGATAGTACTCACCATAAGCCCTGTTAAGCACTTAAAAGATGGTATTGTTGAAAATCAAGTGAGCAAAGCCGCTTTGATTTTGGCTGTCCATAAAGTAATAGCCTTGAAAGAATCTAAAGTGTTTTATTTCCCGGCCTATGAAATTGTTACGGAGGAATTGAGGGATTACCGGTTTTTTGAATCGGATTTTGCTCATCCCAATAAATTGGCCATTGATTATGTTTGGGATCGGTTCAAAGAAACGTGCTTTACCCTTGAGGCGATGGAAAAAAGCCAGGAAGCGGAAGCTTTACATAAACAATTGAATCATAGAAACCTTCATGCAGAAGGTTCAAATGAAAATCTAACACAACGCATTAGAAATTATATTAACAAATATCCTTTGAGAGAATGAAAAAAGTTTTAGTTACAGGGAGCAATGGTTTGCTTGGTCAAAAGTTAACCGATTTATATTTAAAGACACCGGAGGTTCAACTCATTGCAACCGGAAGAGGGCCTAACAGGTATCCGTTGAAACAAGGTTTTATTTATGTTGAAATGGATATTGCCAAGGAAGAAGAGGTGATGAAGGTGATTGAATATCACACCCCGGATTGCATTATACATACCGCCGCCATGACTAATGTGGATGCCTGCGAATTAGATCACGAGGCTTGCGTACGGTATAATATTGATTCGGTAAAATATGTAGCCTTGGCTGCACATAAAGTCAATGCTCATCTCATACATTTATCTACCGATTTTATATTTGATGGCCAAGCAGGGCCATATAACGAGAGTGGTAAGCCAAACCCATTGAGTTTTTATGGGCAATCGAAACTAAAAGCGGAAGAAATTGTAATAGAAATTTCCCATAATTGGTCGATAGCCCGAACCGTATTGGTGTATGGGTTGGTGGCAGATATGAGCAGAAGTAATATAGTATTGTGGGCAAAGGATTCGTTGGAGCATAAAAAACCGATAAAGGTTGTAGACGATCAGTTTCGTACCCCAACCCTTGCGGAAGACCTGGCTATGGGTTGTAGGCTCATAGAAAAGAATGAGGCGAAGGGTATTTATAATATATCGGGCAAGGATTTTTTAAATATATATGAATTAGTGAATAGGGTAGCCCTTTATTTTAACTTAAGCATGGAGCATGTTGAAAAAGTGAGCAGCAATACATTAAATCAACCGGCCAAACGACCACCGGTTACTGGATTTGATATTTCCAAAGCCATCGAAAACTTAGGTTATGACCCCCATAGCTTTGAGGAGGGAATAAATATAGTGCAGGAGCAATTTAATAACTTCACCAAATCATCCTCCACAAAACTTTAAGGAATAGGAGTATAAATTGTGTTATTTTTTTTTGAAATTTTTAATTCATCAGTAACCAAACTGATTTAAATGATGATCTAAATGTTTCCAGATAAACCGCGCTGCCGTATCCTGATTAAGTTGGCCAAGAGCGGCGTGATTGCCTAAAACAAAGTCTTTATCTATGGTTTGAAATTGATGAATAAGCTGTATCAAATCATCCATATCGGAATCAAAACCCTTAGGTTTCGTGCCTTTTCCCTTATCGTCCTGAAGGTAAGGCTTAACTGTAGGGCTGTTTTTGCTAAAAGGTTTGTTATTTAAAAGAATTATTTTGAGCAAAGACCTTAGAATGAAGGGCACGGCAGGTTTTGATTCTCTTATTTTCAATACATCGCGTAAGGGATCGGAAACATGGCAAATCATTTCATTTACAGTCATTTTACCCCATAAGGGTTTGGATGATGTTTTTAGTTTATCAAGTCTTTCCAGAATAATATTTGTGTCGGTTGTATTTAATAAGCTGCCCATTTTATCTTAATTGTTACTTTACAGGTAAGGTATTGTTGATTATTAAAGCTATCTACCCCTGATTATTAGTTAGATTCATCCTTTTTATTATTGTATTCCGGAGAACCAATTTCCGATGATCTGCTTTGCATTCTCCCAGGCTCAAAGAATTCAATGTTTGCAAATGTATCCGGATTTTTTTAAAAACAATATACCCGTTAAATAGGGGACGACTAATCCATTCTGTAATAATAAACCTAATCTTTATAACGGATGGGAATACATATATCTTCCTCCGAATCGGGATGATCGTGAATGTATTTTGGGCCTAAAATCTCGTAATGTGGCCTATTATCAAGTAAAAATTCAGAATCAGGTAACCATGTTTCGAATATAAAACGAAATGTTTTCTCCCCGTCTGATGCCCGCCCTTTATGAACAAATACAGCATAGAGTCCCTCTTTCAAAATAAAGGCTTCCATGCCTTCAGGAATTGTGTTGAAATCCTCCACTTCTACTGTGGCCCATTTTTCAAAGAAGGCATAAACATCAAATTTTTTGAAATTATAGGATTCCTGGTATACCTGAATAGCATATAAATCATGGCCTCTACTATTTTTAATCTCCTTCCTTTCAGGCATGAAACTTTTCCATAATTCAGCCGTTTTATTGTCGGCCAAATTGGTCACCAAGCGTTTGCCAACAAGTAATTTTTCCGGTAGTATTTTGATAATAGGTTTCAAAAGGTTGTTAATTTGATTGTCAAAAGTAAATACTAAAAGTAATAATTTCCTTATTTATCCTAAAGCCAAAAAAGGTTTGCCTTTATAGAGCAAACCTTTTCACTAAAGATGTATTAATATTTCACAATGTCTACTTTGCCCTCATTTTATTTCCCTTGGCATCGTGGGTGACTTCAGCCAAATCTAAGGCTTCCATTAAGGGCGGTATGTACATTCCAAACCGACCGCGCAATCCCTTCTTCAAACCATACCAACCCCCAACGGGATTAGTTTCGGAACGACCCCAGGCTTCAACAGTTCCATCCTTGGCCGGTTTTTGTTCATCCGCACTGCCAAGTTCCATCCAGTCACCATGTTCTTTAAGCATGCTGTGCAAATCATTCAAGCAATTATAATCATAGAGTAAAACGGTTTTACCAACCGTACAAACCAATACATCCTTCCCGTCTTTTACATCCACATGCATGGTATATTCCGAGGTTAGGGGTGGAGTCTTCAGGGTCATGGGGTTTTCTTTGGTGCCAATTTTAGTTTTCATATTTTAAATTAATTAATGGTTAAACATACTAGGAGAAGAACCAATTAAGGTTAATATTTCCTGCCGTGGTGGAACTTCCAAACCGCTGGATTTAAGCTCTACCTGAAATAAATTAAACGATGGCAAGTCATTCAAAACCTTTTGATCTTCATCGCTTTCAAAGAAAGCAGTGTGAATGAAGGTTTTATTATCGGCGCCTAAACAAGCATTATAGTTTATGCCTTTCTGGTTTAAGTCCTTCAAATCGGCCATAACACGTTTTATGTTAGCCTGATTTTGTTCAGAGAATTCCTCTTTGGTAGTATACGTTACTTTTACAATTTTCATATGGCGGAGGTTACTTTACGATAAAAGTTATTTGGAGTTCATAATAATTTCGGATTCTTTCTTCAAATCGCTGGCAAATTGTTCGAATGATTTGTCGAAAGGCGGAATCATTTTGGCATACATGGGGAACATGGCTCCACCAATTCGTTCAGTCATAGTAAAGGTAAGGCTTCCATTGCCATTGTTAGTAATGGTGTAAACTCTTTTCCCTTGTCCATCACCCCATACTAGTCGTTTTTCGGTTTCAAATTCTTTTACTTTTAATTTAAAGGTTCGTTTGGCGTCGAGGGTCGATTTTAGTTTGATGGTTTCTCCCAGGGCAATCGTTCCTTCAATAGAGGTAATGGTAGAATTCCATCGCGGATAATCGGAAGCTTTGGTCAATAAAGCCCATACAATAGCGGCATCGGCTTTAATGTCGATACTAACGGTGGTTTCACGGTGAAACGTTGTTTTTACGGTTGAGGCTTTTCCGTTTTGAGCCATAGTTGAAGTTGTCATAGTGATAATGGTTACTAAAAAAGTGATTATTGTTTTCATTCCTGATTTTGTTTTCTATTCTGACGAATAACCAAAGCAAAAGGATAGGCTCAATTCACATTTTTTTCTAAATAATTTTCCATTACTTGTCTATTGTGTTCTAAATGATGAAGTTGTAATTCAGAAGCTTTCGACTTAAAGGGGTCTATTTCTCTTAAAACGGCCATTCTTAAATCAAATAAATGCTCTTTGTTGCCCTTTTCGGCTTCTTTTACCAATTCAATTTTCATTAGTTCTTCCTGTGTATTCTGTTTGGGATTAAATATCCCGTTCAATTCGGAACATTGATGACACACCCCATCTTTATTAATTAAGGCACACCGTCCATCAAAGATGGTTATCATTTTTGATCGGCCCGTATGAAGATAATACTTCACCATGGCTTCTGTAACCTCTAATATGGTAGATATTTCAGATATTTTAAATTCATAAATCTCTTTTAAAAACACAGCCAATTGTTGTTCCAAAGGCAAGGATTTAGATATGCAGGTAAAACAGAAGGCAATATGCTCTTTGGCTTCGTATTGTCCGTTGGGAGAGGTCATCCTGATATTCATCGCCTCCTGAAAAAACTGTTTGTTGCTTAACGCAGCCTCTTTAGTGATATCGGTTACATTTTCCACCCAGCGTTTTTGGGCTCTTAAATTGTCTTTAGCCAAATTGGAAGCAATGGTAAACAACCAGGTTTTTAAAGTGGATTCTCCGCGGAAGCTGGGAAGCTTGTCGAGGGCTTTAAGATAAGTGTCGTGCACGATATCTTCGGCATCGGAAATACTTGCTGTGGTTCTTAAGATATAGGATTTAAGTTGCCCAATAATACCTTCAAATTCCTGGTTGAATAAATCTATGGTCATGGTTTGTAAAGCTGTGTTTCTAAATAATTATGGGTTGAGATCAAGCCACATTAACATTACAATTTTACTTTATTAAACCTAGCCCGCAAATTAAATTTCAGTCAATTCTAACCTATTAGAATTCTATATTGAATAATATTCCAAACTCCCTCAGAACCCTGTATGTATTTGAAGTTTTAATCTTTAAATAAGTTGAAAATTACAGAAATGCAACTATATTTGGAATAATCCTGTCTTTAAGACAAAAATTGAGCTGCTAATGAACAAAACACTTCAAACCCTTCTAATTTTATTCCTTTCCTTTAATTGCTTTAGCTACGATAAACCCAATAGCATAGCTTATGATCCTATAACCAAATCCTATTTTATTTCTAATTTGGCGGGTAAAAGCATTACCCGATTAGATTCTAATTTTAATACAAAAGAAATTATAACAGGATTAAAGCAACCCAAAGATATTTTGTTTGATACATTTGGCGTGTTTAATGGTTTACTGATATTAGACAGTAACAAGGTGTTGCTGTATGATGGTACCAAGTTTACCCATATAGTTTCCTTTGCTGTGAATGGTGCCATAGACTTGGAAGATTGTGAAGTGGATAAAGTTCAGCAAGGTGTTTTTTATATGACCGATTCCAAAGCTCATAAAATATTTAAAGGCGAGATAGGTCCACCTCCTTTTTTCGTTCCAACCTTTACCGTGTTAAGCACACAGGTTCGAAATCCCAAGGCACTCTTATTCGATAGTAAAAACAGACTATTGGTTAGTTCCGATACCATATCCTCTTCCATTTACAGCATTAATACCGCTACTGGAAATGCCTCATTGATAAAGAAAACAAACGTTGATTTAATAAATAGTGTTGAAGAAGATTTGGAGGGGAACTTTTATGCCAGCAGTTGGGGCGATAGCTATTTGTATCGGTTCGATAACAAATTCGAAAATGCAAAAGGATTGGTGAGTTATAGCAAACCTTCAGGATTGTATCTTAATAGGTATGATGATTTATTGGTAGTAGCTTGTTCCAACTGTAATAAAATAGAATTTCATAAGTTGCATATGGTTTATATGAATGATGTGGATTCTGCCAAATGCCCATCGGATACGTTTTATGTAAATATTAACAGGCAGTATACCGGTAAAGGAACCTACACAAGTGGAAACACCTTTTATGCCGAAGTTTCGGATGGTTCTGGCAAGTTTACCAACCCTACGATTATAGGAAAGGTGACTTCCACAAAAGAGCCTGAATTCATAGCATTGGCATTACCGGCCAATAATCGTTTTTTAGGAACCGGATATAAGTTAAGAATAAGAAGCACTTCTCCCGTTCATTACAGCATCAACGATTTGGATCTGTTTGTACCTTATGTTCCCCAAGGAACTTTAAGTCCATTAGACACGTTATCTTTCTGTAACCCTTCCTCCATTATGTTAGGAAAAATGAGAGACTCCGACTCTGGTTTGGTGAAATATACTTGGGTAGAAAACGGAACAATTTTGGGCAATACCCTTCCCTTTTATACCAAAAATTACTCTGCCAAATCGTTTGTGGTATTGATTAAGCAACCCCTATCTAAAGGGTGTACAATCATTGATTCCGTATGGCTAAATCCGGGGTTAATGTTGAGCATTCCATTCAATGATTCTCTGTTTTTTTGTGAAAATTCATTGGTAGGCATAGGAGGGGATTCTATTTCAAATTCCCGAATAGAATGGAGCAGTAAAAAATATCCGGTCATCAGAACCGAATTTAATCCGGTTTATAGAATGTATGACCGGGATACCTTTAAGGTAGTTTTGAAAGCCATAAAAGGAGTTTGTTCCTCACAAAAAACAATTTATACCTTTAGTAAGTCCACTCCGGATTTTTCATTCAAAGATAATAATGTGTTTACTTGCGCGTCCAATCCACTTTTGTTAGAAGCAAAGCATGAGAAAGGGAATTTGAATGCTTTAAAATATAAATGGCTCCCCATTATAAATCTCTCCAATAATACAGCGCGGTCTACCATTTTTCAAAATACTACACCCGGGAAATTAACGTACAGTTTTATTTCCAAAGATACGCTTACCAATTGCTCCGATACCATTCAGATGGTGGTGAACACCATTAAGAAACCCTTAAAGCCAGTGGTAGCAGAAAACTTTATTGGTGCAGTGATTCGAAATTTTACTAAGGGAGATAAATATGATTGGTATAAAGACGGGAATTTTAAATATCAAACCTCCACCGATTCTCAATATAGATTAATAGGTGGAGAAACGAAGTTGGGAGCGTATAAGGTAGTTGTTTCCAGGCAAGATAGTGTTGTGTGTATGGATTCTTCGAACACTTTTCAATTAAAGGATATGAGTTCGCTATCATCCATCAGGCGACAAGAACTAACTGTGTATCCAAATCCGGCTCATGATAAATTAACCATAGTAACCACCGATAAAATTAAGGATATTCTTATTATGGATATAAGCGGTAGGGTTTGTGTTAATCAAACTTTACCTCATGGGAATGACATTAATATAAGTGTTTTAAATACCGGATATTATATAATTCAGGTTAATTTTGAAGGCTATGTTTATAGAACCAAATTTATTAAGAATTAATCTTGAACGCACCAATAACCAAGCAAGAGTTTTTTAACCAGATGTTGTTATCTGAAGTAGTCATAACAGCCATCGTATTTGTTGGGGTATACTTTATTTTCCGAAGTTTCCGAAGGAATCAGGAAAAGGAAAAAAACAATAACCAAGGAAATCCTTAGGTTTCTGTTGTTTCAAAAATTAAAGCGGATTAGTTTTATCGGGAAGGGAAGGATCAGGAATGGCTTCCGTATTTAATTCTGTGTCTTTAACATCGGTTTCGTTATCGTCATGTTTCTTATCGAAAAACCGTTTTTGAAAAACCACAATGGCCATTACACCTGTACTAATGCTGGCATCAGCAATGTTGAATATCGGCCTGAAAAAGGTAAAGTCTTCTCCTGGCCAAATAGGGAACCACGAAGGATAACGGGTTTCAATAATGGGGAAATAAAGCATATCCACCACTCGGCCTAAAAAGTATTTGCCTCGATCGGGATAATCTACCAGATCATGAAACACCACGCCATAGAAAACGCTATCGATAATGTTTCCAATGGCACCGGCAAGAATAAGAGCAATACAAACAATCAATCCCCGGGGTGCATTGGCATTAATTTGTTTTACCAAATACCATATAATTCCCGTAACGGCTAGTAGACGGAATCCGGTTAGTATAAGTTTGCCTGCAATACCTCCTAATTCAACCCCAAAGGCCATTCCGTTGTTTTCGGTGTAATGCAGGAAAAACCACTGACCTATCATTTGCTTGGTTTGACCAAGATACATGTGGTTAAGAACCCATATTTTCAGCCATTGATCAAAGGCCAATACGGAAATAAGTATAAATACGGCAAGAATATAGTACGGTCTTTTATGCGAATATCCCACCAAGATTATTTATATTGTTTTAATTTAGCTTCGATGCTTTGGGTAGTGTGTGGAACGGCAAAAAGTCTTTCTTTGGGTATTAATTTCCCGGTTACTTTGCAAATGCCATAGGTTTTATTTTCAATTCTCAACAAGGCCATTTCCAGATTATCAATAAATTTTCGTTGACGACCTGCCAACTGAGAGTTGCTTTCTTTTAACAAGGTGGAACTTCCGTCCTCCATGGTTTTGTATACACTTCCTGTGTCGTCTGTACCATTTGAATTATTGGCAGATTCTGAGAGATCTTTAAGTTCTGATTTGGCGGATTCTAATTTTTTTAGGATGACTTCTTTGAATTCCTGTAATTCCTGATCGTTATATCTTGTTCTTTCTTTTGTTTCCATTTAAACCTTATTTATATTAATTTTTATTTCAATTCCATTTATATCCGTTATTTCCCCAATGTCGGAATCCATTGAAACAATGTCGGTTGCTAGTGTTTCGTTGCAAATATAATTTTTGAAGAGCAACAAGGTGTCATCGATATCATTATGTGGAGTAATCCTTACACTTATCCTGTCATTCACCTTGAATCCAAGGTCTTTACGCATGTTTTGTATCTTATTCACAATTTCCCGGGCATAGCCTTCCTTCAGCAAAACTGGCGTAATTGTCAAATCCAGTGCTACGGTTATTTTACCATTCACAGCTACTTGCCATCCTGCTACATCTTTAGTTACTATTTCCACTTCGTCTCGTTGTATGGTAAACGTTCCATTTGAGATATTAATATCTATGCTGCCATTTAATTCAAGCAAATGCAGGTCTTTATCGTTAAACTGACTCACAGCGGTATTAATTTCTTTCATGGATGAACCTGCCCGGGGTCCAAGTTTTTTGAAATCCGGTTTGGCCGATTTAATGATGATAGACTCATCGCCGTCATGCAAAAAACGAATGTCTTTTACATTCACTTCCGAAAGAATTAGTTCTTTTACGTGTAAAATTTGTTCTTCAAAATGCTTGTCCAGAACCGGAATCAATATGGATTGCAAGGGC
>Ga0247843_1010164_pt1 | contig 10127 bp, 10 predicted proteins | sample LaCruzMarch2017__FD_192420 | JGI IMG/M metagenome (GOLD analysis project Ga0247843, IMG submission 192420) | Freshwater microbial communities from meromictic Lake La Cruz, Castile-La Mancha, Spain - LaCruzMarch2017_8m | ecosystem: Environmental > Aquatic > Freshwater > Lake | place: Spain...
AAAGTTCAAATTTAATGGCTTGCCAAAAATTCATGAGCACGACAATAAACGCCCACAAGCATTTGGAATCATTGAAAAAGGAAGATTATTGTGTTTGTACACGTATGAAACCGACTTAAGTGATGGCTGGGAAGACCCACAAGTTCATAACGACCCACCAGAAAAAAGAAAGCAAGCACTTCAAATGGGAGCAAACATTTTGATGTATGCTTTTATGAAGTAGAAAAGTTATTCAAAAAAATAAATTTGAGTTTGAGTATTATTGTTTTCTTTTTCAATTAATACTCCATCAAAAAGAAAAAACCAAAAATAAAAAAGCCTTTCGAGAGATCTCTTGAATGGCTTTGTGGTACTTGTGTGGGGGTTGACGGGTTCGAACCGCCGACCCTCTGCTTGTAAGGCAGATGCTCTGAACCAGCTGAGCTAAACCCCCTTCGTTTTTGGGAGTGCAAATATAGTATAATTAATTTTTATATTCCAAACTTTTTTAAAATTTAATTTTCATTTTTAATTTCTTCAATTTTATTTAACACATCTTCTAATCCTTCTTTAAATTTTTCGAAATCTTCTTTGTAAAGAAATATCTTGTGTTTCTGATAGTTACCGTCGCCTCCCTCGTCAGGAAATGTTTTTTTACTCTCTGTAAGAGTGATGTACAAATCATTTCCTTTAGTTGCTTTGATGTCGAAAAAGTAAGTTCGTTTACCTGCTCGCACAACTTTAGAATAGATTTCGTTTTGATCTGAGTTCATAGCATAGTTTTAGAGTGTCAAAGATGCTGTTTTTTTAATAAAAATCAAAAAAATGCAAAAAATTTAATCTTGGAAAATACTATTATTGAACTGAATATCAGTATTTAGCTAAGTAATTATGTTTTTTTTTCAACTTAAAACATGAGAAAATATTCTATTTACCGACTAATTCCTATTATTAATCTAGTTATATACCATTAATTTTTATGTAGTAAATGTGAAATTCTTCAGCTGTACTTTCAACAAATGGTTCGGAAAATGACAACATATCTTTTATTCGTAATATTTCAGGATATTGCTTTGCTTCCGTTTTTATCAAAAAACAAATAGTACCTACGAGTTGAATTTCGTGAAAAAGCCGCTCGCTATCAATTCTATAAAATGATTTGTTGTTTACAAGTTTTCGGTACTGAGGAAAATTCATGATTACAAACGCTCCAAAGGTGTTTTTATTCCATCAACAAGTGAATAACATGCTAACTTATCTTTGAACACAGAAGATTTGAAAATCGAACGATTCAATAACATACGCACACATTCTTGTATTCCTTCAACGATTGATGGATGTGGATGAATCAATTCGGAAAGCACTTCGATTGGCATGTTTAGTTTAATCAACAATCCAACTGCTTGAATGGCAGTCGAAGCATGAGCACCCACGACGCGCATTCCTAAAATTCGCATTTCGCTGTCATTTGTCACAATTATTTTGAAAAAACCTTGTGTTTTACGCATCGCTATCGCACGAGTTATCAAGGAATAATCTATCTTAACCACTTTAATTGGAATGCTTTGCTCGACACATTGTTGCTCATTAAACCCAACTGATGCTACCTCAGGATTTAAAAACATAATTGTACAAATATTGTCGTAGTTCAATAATTCTGGTTTGTTTCCAAATGCCTTTTCAACCGCATGTCGCGCTTCGATTTCACCCATATTTACTAAAGCAATACGACCTGAAACATCTCCTACAGCATAAATATTTGGAACATTTGTTCGTGTATCTTCATCGCCAATATGCACTCCGCGTTTAGACATAGAAACACCCGCATTTTCTAAACCAAGGTTTTCGATATTCGGCTGGCGACCAATTGATAATAGCGCTTTTTCAACACGAATTATTTCGCTGCTTCCGTCTGGGTAAGATAATTCATATTCTACTTCACCGTCGATTTTTTCTAATCGTTCTAATTTCGCATTGGAATGAATTACGACTCCTTTATCTGTTAAATTACTGGAAATCAAACGAGAAATATCGGCGTCTTCAAAGGGTAAAATGCGCTCTTGACGGTCAATTATATAAACTTTTGTACGACCAAAATTGGAGAAAATCGTAGCATATTCACAACCAATAACTCCAGCACCAACTATCACTAAACTTTTAGGATAATCATCAATGTTATCGATTCCATTACTGGTAAGAATCACTTTTTCATCCACATCAAATTCGGGCATTCTTCGCGGACGACTTCCAGTTGCAAGAATAATATTTTCGCCCCAAATGATTTTTTCTTCGCCTTCGTGAGAAATTCGAACTTCATTCGTTGAAAGCAAAAAGCCATGACCTCGCTCATAATGAAGCAGTTTGTGCATGGTTTCTGTTTGCAATAATTTAATATGTGCTGAATATTGGAATTTGCGTTCAAAAATAGCTTCCGCTAAATTTTTCTTTACATCTTCCCAGGAAAGTTCAAATTTAGATCTTCCTTTTGAAACAATCATTTCATTTACATCTGCAACACGATTGGAAAGTTCCCAAAGGGTTTTGGATGAAAGTGCGCCATTATAAACACCAGCTCCACCCACTTTATCCATTTCGATTAAGCAAACACGTTTACCGAAATCAATTCCTCTCATTGCTGCTGCATATCCCGCAGGACCTCCGCCAATGACAATCAAATCAAATTTTTCCATTTACTCTAAATTCGCCGTAAATATAGTTATTACAAAAGTTCAACTCTGTTTTAAAATAAACTAATTTACAGATGAACAACTTTTAATGAAATAGAACAAATTGTAACTAATAAAATATAAATGCCAACTAATATTGATTTATTTCAATTCAGCTCATTCAAACACAAAGTCGCACACCAAAAAGTGGTATTTCCACAAAAATCTGTTACTATTAATTCCAAGTTTTGCTCTGATCGAATTAAAGGATTTCGTCTGAAAATCAATAAATTGTTCTTTAAGTCAAATTCTAGTGGATACCAAACACCTTCAATAAAAAGTTGATATTCCTTGATTCCAGTTTGCCCATCTGAAATTTTCCAAGTCAGTTTTTCTTTTGTAATTAAAGTGTCACTTTCTTTGAAATTAGAAGTTACAATACTTGGTGAAATCGTGTCTATTTTTATCGAAAAAGTGCCTAAATATTTAGATTCAGCATACAATTTTCCCTCTTTCAAACTTGTAGTTAACGCATGATTTCCTTTTGAATTAACGGTGATATATTGCTTTTCTATTGGGAAATTCGCTATTGGTTTTATACTTACTTTTATTGGTTTTTGAATTGGCACAGCAGGTTCACCAAGAATCATTTTCTCAAGGCTAACAAGCTTTTTTGTTGGTTCATAAAAGGTATAAAGCGGAACTTCAAATTTAATCTTTGAACCAGCGAAAACATAACTAGAATCAGGAACAAAGAAATCTTTTCGGTTAAAAAAAGAGCTTGTTTGAACAGGATTCTCTCCATTGATTAAAACTTTAAAACCATATTCAAAAGTATTTTGATTGACATCTTTTAATACAATTTTTAATTGAGTCGTGTCTTTGATTTTTAGCTGAGTTGCTCCTAATTCTTTCAATTCATATATTTCCAAATGATTGTTTTTGTTTTTGAAGAGCTTGTGTAATTTCTTGTTATTCAGTTTGTATTCATTGTAGTCAATATGATTATTGACATAGCGAGAATCATCAAAAGAAATACGATTTACTTTCGATTGAAACACAGTATCTTCCTTGTTAAAAAGTAAATTTTCATACAAACCAAATGAACTTCCTGTCTTTCCGATTGGGTCAAATCCACTGACTGCAATTGCTAAACTTGCATTAGTTGGTAAAAAATCGTTAGGTAGAACAATTAACTGATCTTGAGTAATCACTGCTTTTTTCGATTTTTCAACTTTCATCAGCTTTGATTTTCCCGGAATAACATAGCCATTTTCATCAATCGCATATAATTTGATGGCCGTAATTAGTGGTGCTAAAGTATCTTTGACTGCAAATCCAACGGTTAGAGGATTCAGTGCAATTTCAGTTTTTGTATCTCGAATTTCAAAATGTAAATGTGGACCTGTTGAATTTCCACTATTACCTGAATATGCCAAAAGCTCGCCCTTTTTAACTTTCAATTGACTTTTAGTAAAACTCAAATCTAATTCATTTAGAAATTGCTTTTTCTGAATTGGCAAGATAAAATCGTTAATTGTTTTTGAAAAAAAGGAACAATGAGCATAAACTGAAGTTGTTCCGTTTGGGTGATTGACATAAATAACTTTGCCATAACCACTGGGAGAAATTCTAATGCGCGAAATAAATCCTTCATCAATCGAGTGAATCGGAATACCTTCTTTGCCATTTGTGCGGAAATCTAAACCCATGTGAAAATGATTCGGACGAATATCACCAAAGGTTGCACTCAATTCAAGTGGAATTCCTAAAGGTGGATGAAGTCCATTTTCACAAAAAACTTGCTGAGTTTTAGCCGAATAGGAATAAAGAAAAAAAAGAAATAATAGTTGAAGCTTGCGCATGAACAAAGGTATCTTCAAAAAGTTGCAAAATACATACCGAAAACTATTGCTTGTAAACGTAACAATGTTAACTTTGTGAAAAGTCAAAAAAAATGACCGAAAACATTCAAAATAGTCTTAATAATATCCTCAACAAAGTAAAATCCATTCATGGTGAACTTTTAAATGAGCGTAAAACTAATTCTGATTTGAAAAATGAAATTCAACAACTAAGAAACTCTAATATTGAAAAGACCAATCTTGTTTTTTCATTAGAAACCGAAGTTGAAACATTGCGTTCGGCATTGCATTTGGCTCAAAACAAAGTTGTTGAAGTTCCTATTCAAGTTGTTGGAAAACGCGAAGAGGAAATTGATGAACTTGTAAGAGAAATTGAACACTGTATTGAACAGCTTAAGCAATAGAAATGAATAAAATTTCATTGAAAATTACCATCGCGGGAAGAACTTATCCTTTGAATGTTTTGGAAACAGAGCAAGAAAAAGTAGTAAAAGCCGCTGATGACATCAACAAGGCAATTGAATTGTTGAGTAAAAGTTATGCAGTTAAAGATACTCAGGACTTGCTTGCAATGTCTGCTTTACAATTGATTTCACGAAATGTGGCTCAAAGTAAACCAGAAACTGTAACGATTACTGCGGATTATACATCTATTGAAACATCGTTAGAAGCACTTTCTAAGGAAATAGATTCACTCAATTAATCATACATTCATCCTTTGACAACTGATTTATTAATTTAACAGTTGTTATACTATGGAAATTATTATTGGTTTATTAGTTGGTCTTGTAGGTGGCGGAGTTGCTACTTTCTTATTTCAACAAACGGCTCTAAAAAACAAAACTCAGAAAATCGTTAAAGATGCTGAATTGGAAGCCGAAAACATCAAAAAAGAACGTATTCTTCAAGCAAAAGAGAAATTCTTAAAACTAAAAGAAGAACACGAGGCAACTTCAAAAGAACGCGAGCGCAAAATGCAATCAAATGAAGATCGTTTGAAAGCGAAAGAAAAAACACTTACTCAAAAATTAGAGGAAATTAGTCGTAAAGAGAAAGAAGTTGAAAAAATTCAAACTGAATTTGAAACGAAACACACTGCATTAGATATTCGCACACAAGAATTGGATAAAATGCAACAAAAACAAGTTGCAGAATTATCTAAAATTAGTGGTTTATCTGCAGAAGAAGCAAAAAGTCAATTGATGGAAACATTGAAGGATGAAGCAAGAACTGGCGCAATGGCTACCATCAAAGAAATTACTGAAGAAGCAAAATTAAATGCGAACAAAGAGGCAAGAAAAATCGTAATTCAATCTATTCAACGCGTTGCAACAGAACAAGCAATTGAAAATGCGGTTTCGGTTTTCAACATCGAATCAGACGAGGTAAAAGGTAGAATTATTGGTCGTGAAGGCAGAAATATTAGAGCTTTAGAGGCTGCAACAGGAGTAGAAATCATTGTAGATGACACTCCTGAAGCAATTATACTTTCTTGTTTTGACCCTGTTAGACGAGAAATCGCTCGTTTGTCATTACACCAATTAGTATCAGATGGTCGTATTCATCCAGCTCGTATCGAAGAAGTGGTTGCAAAAACAAAAAGACAATTAGACGAAGAAATCGCTGAAACAGGTAAAAGAACGTGTATTGATTTAGGAATTCACGGTTTACATCCAGAGTTAATGCGCATGATTGGACGTATGAAATACCGTTCTTCTTATGGACAAAACTTATTACAACATAGCCGTGAGGTAGCTAACCTTTGTGCAATTATGGCTGCAGAGCTTGGTTTGAACGTAAAATTGGCAAAAAGAGCAGGCTTATTACACGATATTGGTAAAGTTCCAGATGAAGAGCCAGAATTACCACATGCAATCTTAGGTATGAAAATAGCTGAGAAATTTGGTGAAAAAGGAGACGTTTTGAATGCAATTGGAGCTCACCACGATGAGATTGAAATGACAACCTTAATTTCTCCAATCGTACAAGTTTGTGATGCTATTTCAGGTGCGCGCCCTGGTGCTCGTCGTGAAATCGTTGAAGCTTACATTAAACGTATCAAAGAATTAGAAAACTTAGCTTTATCTTACGATGGAGTGCAAAGTGCTTATGCAATTCAAGCTGGTAGAGAGTTACGTGTGTTAGTTGAAGCTGAAAAAGTAAGCGATCAACGTTCTGAAGAATTATCATTTACGATTTCTCAACGTATCCAAACTGAAATGACTTACCCCGGTCAAGTTAAAGTGACGGTTATACGAGAAAAACGTTCTGTAAATTACGCTAAGTAAAGTGCGAACATAAGCTTTTTAAACTTGTTCTTCCTAAAAACTAAATGATACCTTCAACACTTATTGCTGGTCCGTGTAGCGCTGAAACAAGAGAACAAGTTTTAAAAACTGCTGAAGGTTTGAGTGCACTTCCTCTTGATTATTATCGAGCTGGAATTTGGAAACCTCGTACACGACCTGGAGAATTTGAGGGAGTTGGAAATGAAGCAATTCCTTGGTTACAAGAAGTTAAATCTCAATTTGGTTTAAAAATTTGTACGGAAGTTGCAAAAGCTGAACACGTTGAAGCCGTTCTCAAAGCAGGATTTGATATGATTTGGATTGGTGCTCGTTCAACCGCTAATCCATTTACCGTTCAAGAAATTGCCGATGCATTACAAGGAGTTAATATTCCTGTGATGGTTAAAAACCCAACAAATCCTGATTTAAAACTTTGGATTGGAGCCATTGAAAGAGTTGAAAAAGCTGGAATTAAAGAAATTTCTGCTATCCACAGAGGATTTTCCGTTTATGAGAAAACACTTTATAGAAACAATCCGAACTGGCAAATTCCAATCGATTTAAAGCAAGAATTACCAACAATTCCATTAATTTGCGACCCATCACATATCGGCGGAAGAGATTATTTATTGTTAGAAATCGCACAAAGAGCATTTGACTTGAGATACGACGGTCTGATGATTGAAACCCACTGTTCTCCAAAAGATGCTTGGACAGATGCCAAACAGCAAATTACTCCTGCTGAGCTTTCCACACTTTTGAATTCCATAAAGGTCAGAGGAAGACAAGAAATTGAAGAACAAGAAATGATTGAATTGAGATCACAACTAACTTCAAAAGATGAGGAGATCATTCAGATTTTAAGAGAGAGAATGGATGTTTCAGGTTTAATTGGCAGTTATAAAAAACAACATAATATTGCAATTCTTCAAAATAGTCAATGGGAAGAATCGCTGCGAAAAAACTTAGAAAGAGCAAAAAATGCAGACCTTTCTCCTCAATTTTCAAATGATTTGTTTCGATTAATTCATCAAGAATCCATTCGAATTCAAGCTGAAATTCTTTCAGAAAAGAAAAATGAATAAAACAATTTCTCCTTTTAAATACCAAGGTCAACTGAAAGCGAATAGTTCCAAGAGCTATGCACAAAGAGCTTTTATACTTAGTCTTTTAGCAACGGATGAAACGACTATTTACAATTCAGATCAATCAAAGGATGTGCTCGCCATTCAGAATTGTATTCGTCAATTAGGAGCAGAAATCATTGTTTTAAAGGAAGGACTTAAAATTATTCCGCCAACAAGAAAAAAGTTAGAATCAGTAAGCTTAAACGTTGGAGAATCTGGTTTAGCCCTTCGAATGTTGGGAATTATTGCAACTTTATTTTCTTCAACTATTCATTTAACTGGTGAAGGTTCAATTTTAAATCGTTCTCAAAAACAGTTAATTGAAATATTGGAACAATTAGGTTTATCAGTTACCCATCAAAATTACAAGTTACCGATTCAAATTAAAGGACAAATCAGCAATCAAAATTTGGTAATTGATGCGCGTGAAGGTTCACAAGTTGTTAGTGGACTTTTAATCAGTTTACCTTTACTGAATAAACCTTCGACTATAAAACTAGTCAACATTACAAGTCGCCCATATTTAGAAATGACTTGTGAAATTATGTCGAATTTTGGTGTTACAATTTCAACAGATTTTGATACTAAAATAACAATTGAAGCAAATCAGTTTTATCAATCAAATTCATATACAATCGAAGGAGACTGGAGTGGTGCAGCAAACCATTTAGTTGGCTCAGCAATTTCTGGAAGTATCGAATTAGTTGGACTTAACTCAAAATCAAAACAAGCAGACGAATTGATTCTTACTGTTCTTAAAGAATTTGGAGCAATTATTAGGATTGACAATTCAGCTGAAGGAAAAGAAATTATTCAAGTACAAGAAAGTCACCTAAAAAGACCATTCAAAATTGACTTAACAAATGCGCCTGATTTATTTCCAATACTTTCAATTTTGGCTTGCGCAGCAAACGGGAAATCAACAATTGTTGGGACAAATAGACTTGTAAATAAAGAATCAAATCGATTGGAAGCAATTTCAGAAATATTAAAATCGTTTTTTGTAGAGTTTGAAGTTGGAAATAACTCAATATCAATTCAAGGAACTGGAAAGATTATTCCAATACAAGCAATTGATTCGTATAACGATCATCGGATCGCAATGGCTGCAACAATTGGAGCATTAATAAGTGATACAGCAATTGTTATTAATAATGTTGATTGTATCCAGAAATCGTATCCTGATTTTTTTAGCGATATTGAAAAAATAAAGAGCTAAAATCAGGCTGTTTGTGCAATTGGAATGTTTACTAAATATTCATTTAAACTATCCATTTGAGAAAGTCCAATTTTATTTTTGATTTTGTTTTTGTAAACACGAACTGTTCCGTCAGTAATTCCTTCTATGATTGCAATTTCTTTGGATGGAGTATTTGTTCTAAAATAGGAACATAATCCAATTTCCTGATCTGTTAGAAATGGATGTTTCTTTTTAAGAATTTGAGTAAATAAAATGCGATCTGAATCTAAACTTTGATTCGATAATATAGTTGAAATTGACTTATCTGAATCATTGACTTCTTTTATTTGATCTTTTAATTTTTGAATCAAATTAGAATAGTCGTTTTCAGGGTTCGCTTCCTTTTCTTGTATTTCGTTCAAAAAATCATTTTCTATATCAATGTATTTTTGAAGGACTTGTTTCAACTCTTTAATTTCTTTTTCTTTTTTTTGAATTAATTCAGAGAATTTAGCTTCGTTTTGAGAATTTTTAATTTGCGATTTTTTTATACTCCTTTTTTTTGCCGCTGTTAAAATATTTCTTCTTCTAATCATTATGTAAACTAAAATAATTAGTGAAACGATTGAAAAGAAAAAAGAAAGGAAAGTGAATAATTCGTACACACTAAAAGAAATAACATTCGCCATTTTCATTGTTTAAAAAGTTCTATAAAAAATCTATAAAAGATGATTGAAAAAAGCAATGCTAATAATAGTTTGTGGTTGAATTTGTAATTGAGTAAGTTAAAGGTAATTTAAAATAATTAAAAATCAAAGAGATTATTTAACTAAAATTTTGAAACTAAATTTACTCTTTTAGTTGTCAATTACTTAAGCGATGTACCTAAATTAAAAAATAATAAATGCTTATCCGCAACTTTCCCTAATAAGAACATAAATAGATTACGTTTACACGGTTGTAGCTTTGTTTTGTAAAAGAATAAGGTTATGAAACTAAATGAATTTAATAAACACTATCCA
>Ga0247843_1010166_pt1 | contig 10126 bp, 7 predicted proteins | sample LaCruzMarch2017__FD_192420 | JGI IMG/M metagenome (GOLD analysis project Ga0247843, IMG submission 192420) | Freshwater microbial communities from meromictic Lake La Cruz, Castile-La Mancha, Spain - LaCruzMarch2017_8m | ecosystem: Environmental > Aquatic > Freshwater > Lake | place: Spain...
GCAGCGAGAGCATGATCGATTCCCCCATCACCATGCGCAGGATGCGCTGGCCGGTGAAGCCGAGCGTCTTCATCACGCCGATTTCCTTCGTGCGTTCGCGCACCGCCGAGACGAGTGTCGTGCCGACGATCATCAGGATCGCTGAGAAGGCCGCCGACACAACCATGGTGATGATGAAGTTGAGATCGCCCGCCTGTTTCAGGAAGGCGCGGGAGAAGGTTTTTTCGTCGACCGTCGAGGTCTCATAGGGCGAGTTGGCGAATATCGCGTCGATGGCCTTGGCGACGCGGTCGTTCAGATCGGCGGACTGCGTCAGCACTGCGACAGAGCCGATCTGGTCGCGACCGAAACTTCGGGTTTCGTTGAGATAGTCGTAGTGGAAGTAGAGCGCGGTGGTCGGATCGGTCGGCTTGGCGCCGGTGAAGATTCCGGTGACCTTCATGTCCCACGCACGCCGCCCATCGGGCTGTGTGTAGATGTTGGAGCTGATCGGAATGGTCTGGCCGAGTTTCCAGCCGTACTGGTCGGCGAGCGACTTGCCGACGATCACGCCCGTGCGCTCGGCGATGAAGGCCCTCCGTTCAGCCTCGCTCATCTTGATCTGGTCGGAATAGATCGCAGTGTAGGTTTCGGGATCAACGGCGAAGCCGACGAATCGGCTCGTGCGCTGGTCCTGGTAGAAGGCGCCGAACCAGCTCGAGTGCGTCAAGCCCGTAACACCCGGCACGCTCGCCATGCGGTTCACATAGGAAATAGGCATCGGCTGGGTGAAGTTGATCTTATTTGACACGATGAGGCGGTTACTCGCCGTCCCCGTTTCCGACGCGCGGTTGAGCGCGACGTTGACGCTGACCAGCAGGCCGAAGATCAGGAACGCCATGAAGATCGACACGACCAGCAGGATCGTGCGTAGAGGCTTGCGCCAGAGGTTTTTGTTGACGAGGTCGAGGTCGTTCATCGCGCCAGGCCCTGATCAACGAAGCGGCCCTTGTCGAGATGCAGCGTGCGCGAGGCATACTTCGCCGCCTCGGGATCGTGCGTGACCATGACGATAGTCTTGCCGAGTTCGCGGTTGAGAAGCTGCAGCATGCGCAGGATTTCGTCAGCGGTGGTGCGGTCGAGGTCACCCGTCGGTTCGTCGCACAGCAGGAGCTTGGGGTCGGATACGATGGCGCGCGCGATCGCTACGCGCTGCTGCTGGCCGCCGGAAAGCTCCTTGGGCTTGTGCTTCGCGCGATCGGACAGTTCGACGATCTTGAGTGCTGTCTCGACATTCTCGCGCCGCTTTTTCGGCGAGAGGTTCGTGAGCATCAGCGGCAGTTCCACGTTCTGCGCCGAAGTCAGCACGGGCATAAGATTGTAGAACTGGAACACGAAGCCGACGTTGCCCGCCCGCCAGGCTGCGAGCTTGCCTTCGGAGAACTTGTCGATCCGCTGGCCGTCGAACTCGATCTCGCCGTCGTCGCAGCGGTCGGTGCCGCCGAGAAGGTTTAGGAGCGTGGTCTTGCCGGAGCCGGACGGGCCCATCATGGCGACGAAATCGCCCTGTGGGATGGTCATGGTCAGATTGTCGAAAATCGCGATCGCCTCCTTGCCGCGCCTGTAGCTCTTGGCGACGTTGGTCAGTCGGATGAGATCGCCCGGCATGGTCCGCTCCTTGGAATGAGGTCGCCGCCGCAGACGCCGGCGTGCATCAACTTTTAATAGCAAAGTACTTTTATATCAAGCGCGACCTTCCAGGAATGTCACCTTGATCGCCATGTCCGGCAGGATACGAGGGTCCTTGCCGAGGAACGCGATCCGCACGCGCACCGTCGCCTTGTCGCGACTGGCGGTGGGGATGGTGGCGATGACTCGGGCCGGGAGCACAATGTCCGGGTAGGCGTCCAAGACTGCCTCGACCCCTTGGCCGGCGCTGACGCGGCCGATGTAGGCCTCGTTCACGTCGACCTCAATCTCGAGGCTATCCATGTCCACGATGGTGCAGATGCCGGTGCGGGTGAAACCGCCGCCGGCGGAGAGGGGCGAGATGATCTCGCCGGGCTGGGCGGCCTTATCGATGACGATGCCGGAGAAGGGCGCGCGGATCTCGTATTTGCTGAGCTGCACGCGGGCGCGGTTAGATTCCGACTGTGCGGAGCCCGCCTGCGCACGCGCCTGGGCGAGTTGCGCATTGGCGGATTCGAGGCGCGCCTGCGCAGTTTTCAGGTTTGCGTCGCTCACGAAACCCCGGCTCGCCAGGGTCTGGAAGCGTTCGAGCGCGCGCTGGGCTTCCTGGCGTTCGGCTTCGGCCGTGCGGATGGCCGCGACGGCGGATGTGGCGCGCGACTGCGCGGTTAGGTTGTCGGCCCGCGCGATGGAGGCGTCGAGCACGGCGATGACCTGGCCCTGGCGCACGGCCTGGCCCTCTTCCACACGCACTTCCACGACCCGGCCGGTGACTTCGGCGGCGATCGTCGCACGGGCGCGGGCGACGACGTAGCCCGATGCGGTCAGCCCGCCGGCGCGGATCGTGGCGCCGGGGACCGCGACTGGGGCTTCGGCGACGGGGGCAGGCTTTGGCGCCGGTTTGGCGAGCCACCCCGCGCCCGCGCCGACGAGCAGGCACGCGACGGCGACCCCGCCGAGCAGTGCGGGGCTCACGGCGGCTCTGGTCGTCTCGGCGTTCGGCTCGGACCTGTCGATGCGCAGCGACCTCAGAAGGTCCGATTTGTCGTCACTCATCCGCTCAATCCCTTAGCCGCTCAATCCCTTAGCCGCGTGAGGCCCACGGCTCTCGATAAGACGCGCGGTCGGGGATGGACGTAGGCGATCAAGGGCCTTCCGCCAATGCGCCGCCATCGAGATTTCACCCCGCGTGCACGCGCACCTTGGCCTCAGCGCGCCGCGCTCGTCGATGCGCCTTCAGCCGACCCGACGACCGCCAGCTTGATCTCTTTTGAGCAAAACATGCTCCCACGCTCGACCTTCGCCCGAGCAGGGCGCGAGGTCGAATGAAGATAAGGACGTGGCTCCCCGTACCGACACCTATCGAATCGCCAGAAACCCCGCATCCAGGGCGAAGAGGCGAGAGCCGACCCGTATATTGCCACGCAACAATCGAGTGGGCGTGGGGCTCGCCAGCATGCCGCGCGCTCGCGGGCTATCTCGGCGCCGAAGCGCCCGTGCCGATCAAGCACGCCCCGGCGTTATGGATCTGATCGTCGACCTCCATGCGTGCGCGCCATCAACCGCCGGCGCTCTTGAGGTCGGACACATGTTCGCACCCCGCGCCACGACATTCTACAAAGGATCTTGCACAGCAGGGGCGCTGGCTCGGACGGCCGATCCAGCCGCCCGCTACCATCGAAAACAGGATCGGGATAAAAAGCGTTGACTCTACCTTCCGGCGCGGGACGCCGAGGGGACGCCTCAGTCGCAACGGGCGACTCGGAACAATACAAGACCCGGCTTCCCCCTCGGGGAAACCGGGTCCTGAAGCAGGCCTTGCTCAGACGTTTGGCCGCCTCTTAGTTGGGCAGGTTGCTGATCGAGACCGAATTGCCGATCGCTGCCGCTGTTCCGGTCACCGAGCCGGTCACATCGCCCAGATTGATGTTCGACGTGGCGTAGGTGCCAGCGCCGTTCTGCTGGTTTGAGTTGACGTTCACCCGTCCGGAGGCCGGCAGGGTCGACACACTGAGGCTGTTGGAGATCGCAGCCGTGGTGGAGGTGAGGTCACCAGTGATGTCGCGCAGTGTGATGTTTGATGTCGCTGAGGGGTCCCAGTTGGCGAACTGGGTGCTGTTGATGTTGACGCTGTTGGATCCGGTCACATTGTAGGTTGCCGAGTTTGCGATGGCGGCAGATGTGAAGGTCGAGTTCCCCACAACGTCGGTCATGTTGACATTGAGGTTCGAGCGCGCATCGCCAAAGAAGCGCTGGGTGTTGTTGCCAACCAGGTCACCATTGACGTCAGCGGAAAATGAGTTGCCAATCGCTGCCGCCGTCCCGGCAATGCCGAGGTCAGGGTTGCCCGTCGAGATATTGCCGCCAGTGAGCGTCGCGTCGGCAGTCACAGTCGTCCGCAGCATCTGACCATTGTTCACCAAAGAGCCGAGATTATTGGCCGAGACGCCTTGGGTCTCGTCAATGGTCACCGAGGCGGAGTTGCCGATAGCGGCAGCGGTAGCAGTGAGCGCGCCGAATGCGTTCTGGGCATTGACGTTGAGCGCCGCACTCACCGGAGCAGTCGTCGTCTGGTTGTTGTTGACGGTGGACTTGCCGCCAAGCGTGGCCGAGAAAGAGTTGCCGATACCTGCCGCCGTCATCGTGACGTCTTGAGTGACAGAGCGAATGTCGGCGTTCATCCGGGCGCGGGTCTCGGCCCAATTGCCCTGTTGGTTGTTGACCGTGTTGTCAGGAGTTTGTGCAAGCGCGCCCGTCGTGCTGGCGGCGATAACGATTGCAGCCATGGCGACGCGAAGTCCGATGATCCTTGTTTGCATGACGTGTCTCTTTTCCGTCCTCTCAAGCTCCGGATTGAGCTTCATGCAACAATTTTTGCAATCAGCATGCCACAGGGAGACGACGCGTTGGGCGACGCCCCCTGATGCAGACCGCCGCAAACAAGACAGCGGATCCATGTATGAAGACAGCGGCCTCGCGAAGGCCTTGGCCGGCAAAGCAGCCCCATGAAGAGTCGGTTAGCAGCGATGTATGTTTTTTCGATGACGTGGTGGGTTTTCATGCAAGGGCGCGGCTTTTGATGCCCTCCCAAACTTTCGCGCTTGGCGTTCGCGGCATCCCCATGCCGGGCGCAGGACTTGCGTAAGCGCCAATTCGACAAGGCTGAGGCGGGCTGTTTCGCATTGCCGCCGCCGCGAGAATGGTGACCGGCAGACGCCCCTCGTGACTGACCAAGATCCCTAATCACAAAAGGTCGCAAGGGCGGCGCAAGTCTTGCAGTGCAACGGGCGTTAGTTGTTCTGTAACTGTCAAGTGTCTAAATGAAACGCCAAACCTTACTGTGTGTCGTTGCCGGTGTCTGCTTCGCCTCACCCGCTCTAGCCAGTGACGACATGGACCGCCCCTTTGGCATGGCTTCGGGAGGGTATGAGGATCCCTTTTACCCGCCATCGCGAGACAATTCCGGGGTGCGCGTGGTGGTGAACGGACGAGCGGTCGATCTTCAGGAGCGACCCGGCTATAACTCTTCTCAGCCTATGCGCAGAGGCATCGCCGGAGGCGCTACGCTGCGAGGGCCAACTTTAACGGCGAACGCAATAGGTAATGCCGTTTCTGTGTCCAACACATCAAATTCCACGATCTTCGTTAATGCCATTAACACCGGCCACCAGATCGCAGTTGCTCGATCGGGGTCAGGGGGCGCGCGATGAGGCGAATATCCCCGGTATTTCTGTTCGCGTGTGCAGCTTTGCTGGCAGGTTGCGCCTCCTCGGCGGAGCCTCTGCTGAATGTCGCGCCTCTAAGAGGTCCCAAAGCGGAGGCTGTCAACACGAGCTATTCAGAGGCGTTGCGCTGTCTTTCGCGCCATATTCGCAGTCAGTCTTTTGCGCCTCCCCGTGTGGCTGTCGGGCTGATCACCGACATGACCGGCGCACAGGACCGGGAAAATGGGCGTCGCCTGACCCAGGGGGCCACGCTCATGGCGATCACCGCCCTTTCGGAGTCCGGCGTGCGCCTGGTTGAGCGTTTCGACATGGGCGTTTCGCAGGTCGAGATGGACTACGCTCGCAATGGCCTGCTCCGAGATAGCGACAATGTGCTTCGCGAAATCCGCAGCGGTGAAGTCCAAGGCTCCGACCTCTACCTCGTCGGCGGCATAAGCGAATACAATCCCAACATCCGTTCACGCGGACTAGACGGATTTGGGAGCGGCGATTCATCGAGGAGCGCAGCGCTGACGGTTGGCGCGAGCGACTACGTGGTGGATGTTGCTGTCGACTTGCGCCTAGTTGATACACGCTCCAGCGAAGTTCTCGGGGTCCGCAGCCTGCGCAAGCAGGTCGTCGGACGCGAGATCAGGGCGGGCGTATTTGCGTTTCTGGACGGAACGGTGGTGGACATCGGCGGCGGCCAGAGGGCGATGGAGCCCGTACAGACCGCTGTCCGGGCGATGGTTGACCAGAGCGTGTTCGAGTTCGTCTCCTCGCTCTACTCATTCGATACCAAGACCTGCCTTGCCCCTGGTCGCCCTGTGGTCGGCGACAGTCTCGGGCGCGGACAATTTAGCCCGGAACTGGAGGCCGCGACGGCGCCCGCTGCGCTACCTGTCGCGCCCCTGGCGGCTCCGCGCGCTGAAGGGCGTCCGCCCCAGAATGACCCAAAGCAGAACCAAACCGCCATCAGCCCCTCGGTGGCCCACACCGCCGCCTATCAGGCGGGCGACGACCCATCGAAAACGTCGAGCGGATCGCCGCCCCGTTCGCCAGCAGCGGGGGACGCGTCACCTCGGTCAAACGCGGGGACGGCGGGGACGTTGAGGGGGTCGCACGCTTGGCCGCCCACCGGGCGCGCCAGCAACAGTGCGCCCCGCGCATCAGACTTTTTGCGGGGACGGTCATGAACTGCCTTACGTCCGCCGAGTTCCTGCTTGCCCGCCGCCCGGGGCGCTATGGCTGGACGGTCGCCCATGGGCCCGGTGGATGACGCTCGTTGACGGTCCCGCTTGTGCACTCGTATCGCCTCCGGCCATCCCGCAGGGCTTGTTCGCGCCCGCGCAAAGCGCACAGGGATAGGGTCTTGGGCGTCTGCGCAGGCGAGTGCAGCCGGGGCCCGCCGAGCGCCCCGGCCATGCCTTGGGTTGCAATCCTTCCAAAGCGCCTTTTCATGCGGTATCTGCTCTTGCGGGTTGACTGCAAGCGTCAGCGCCCGGCCGGCGTCGCCCACGGTCTACCCGCGAGGTCACGCGTCATCGGCGCCGTTGCGGCGGTTCTCCTCGTGCTACTGCGCGACGCTCTGGCGCCTTGTTCCGTGCAGGCCCAGACGCCGGCCTTTGCCGAGGGCGTTCAACTGTCCACGCCCCCTGGCTGGATGCTTCAGGCGCCGGACTCAGAACGGGTGGTGTTTCTCGGTCCGGACGGATTGAGCCAGATCACGGTATCTTTCGAGCGAGGTGAGCTGAATGCGCTCGCTGAGGGCCTGGGCCAGCCAGTCTCTGTGGGCGAGGGCGTCTTGCTGCCGCTCTCGAGTCCAAGCAGAAGCCGAAATCATCTATCAAACACCTTTCTGGTCTCAGGGTTCGGGCCTTTGACGCAAGGGCTTGTCATGGCGCAGACTGCGCCTTCCGGTCGACTGCTGGTCGCAACCGGCCTGACCCAGAAAGGCATGGAGTCAGCGCTTCGGCGCGCAATGACCTCTGTGCTTGTTTCAGCGCGTTTGCCAGCCTCAAGATCGCTCCAACCTGAAGACCGCACAGAGCGCAAGTCGTGGCTGCAACAGTTCCCGTCAGCTGCTGAACCCAGCGACAGCAAGTCCTGAGTATTCACCCTTGACAGTAGTCCTTGCAGCCTGATTGACCGCGTTCGACGACATCTTGGCCAAGCGAGCAACTTTGACAGACATGTCATACGAAGACATGCTTCGAAACAAATAGGCCTTCTTCGGCTGCGGCAAGCGGCGTTTCAGAATTGGGACGCCCAGGTCAGGCTGACCTTGCCGACAGCATCGGCGCTCTCATCGGTAAGTCCCAACAACACCCCGGTCTCAAGGCCGATGGCGCTATTCGCGCCGATCGGCGTGAACGCATACAACGTTGGTCCGACATAATGCCCCTGCGCGCCGAGGTGGAGAAAACTCCTGTCGGCGCCAAGTTGACCAGAGTAGGTCAAGGCCGCTTTGATAGCATGACCGACAGGCATCTGGGTCTCCAGCAGCAAGTTTACGCCGGTGTCCGTCGCGGCGCCGCCGCCGACTTCCCGCAGGGCGTCAAGATTGGCCAGGAGAGTCACCGGTCCGATCTCGCGCGCCGCGCTCGCGCGCAGTCTGAGGAGGTCGTTTACCCCCTCGGGCCCGCCACCGACGTACGTTCCAGCGAGGCCCCAACTCAAAGGCAACGAAGCGATGCTTCGGCCCGCAAAACGCATCTCAGCAAGATAGGCGCCGACCCGCGGCGGGGCGGCGTCCCCATCCTCCACGATCAGTCCCACGCCCATCCTGAAGGCGTCTGTGAAGGTGAAGGCGACAAGGGCCTCTTGGGCGTACGTGTCGTCTTGACCCGGACTGTTGTTGATCCCGAAGGTGTCGAATTCGACCAGAAAGCGGCCCCTGAGCATCTCGGGCCTGTCGACGGAAATGGATTGCGCGAACGCCGGAGCTGATGAAAGCGTCAGCGCAAGGGTTGCTCCAATAAAAAGTTTCACCATGGCGAAAGCCTACTCCATCCGCGCAACGCGATTTACTTGAGACAAACATCACTAAAGGCTGTGTTTTGGTTAACGGCGCGGGAAAATCCGGCCGTGTGGCGTTCGAGAAGTGCACTATGGGGCCGCATCGCAGGGACGCGGGTTCGCCGAGTCTCGTCCCGGCGGGACATCGGCGGCGCGCCGATCTCGGAGGCCGTTGGCCGTGATTGCGTCGCCGCGAACGCCTCCCATTCGGTCGGCCTTAGGGATCAACCTGTTCGGGTATCGCGATGGCGTGGTCGTCCTCGACCCTGGGGGTGCCGGAGGGGGCAAGCGTTGCGGCTATTGATCGGCTCAGCGCTTCGGTCGGACGATCTGTCATGTCAGCTTCGCACTATCGTGCCAGAGCGCCTCTTGCGCGCCAAGGAACTATCAATGAGAGCCATAATCGCTGCGCTTCTGATCCTGCTTGCGCCGAACAATGCGTTCGCTTGGGGTCAGACGGGTCACCGCGTCACCGGCGCGATCGCCGAGCCCCTGTTGAACCGACACGCCGCCCGAAAAGTGCGCGCCATTCTCGGCAGTGAGACCTTGGCGGAAGCCTCCACCTGGGCCGACGACATGCGCTCCAACCCGGACGCTTTCTGGCAAAGGACCGCTAATCCCTGGCATTACGTTACCGTGCCTGCAGGCCGCAGCTACGCTGATGTCGGCGCGCCGCCCGAGGGTGACGCAGTGACGGCGCTGCAGAAGTTCGCGACCACGCTGCGCGATCCGCGCGCAACGCGCGAGCAGAAGCAGTTGGCCCTGCGCTTCAGCGTCCACATTGTCGGCGATCTCCATCAGCCGCTGCATGCGGGCAACGGAAACGACGAAGGCGGCAATCAGGTCCGTGTCACCCTGTTTCGACAGCCCACCAACTTGCACGCGGTTTGGGATTCCGGCCTCATCGATCGCCGCCAGCTCTCGTATACCGAGTTCGCCGCGCTCCTTACGCGGCGCATCACACCCGAACTTCAGCGGCGATGGCAGACGCCGGACCCGCTGGTCTGGATCGCCGAAAGCGCGTCGATCCGCGACACCATCTACCCGGAGGGCGAAGAGCTTTCCTGGGACTACGCCTATCGGCACCGCGAGACTATCGACACACGGCTGATGCAGGGTGGCGTGCGGATTGCTGCTTACCTCAACGTACTCTGGCCATGACCAAGTGAGCTGATTGGAGCGAGCCAGCCTGTCGTAAGAATGAGGCAACTTGAGCCCGATCTGGCCGAGGCGGTCGCCTAATCGAGAAGCAATATGCAAGCCCTATTTTGCCGTCTGGGCTGTCCGTTGCCTGGAGCACGGTCGTCTTCGCGCTCGACACGGGGTCGCCGCATGATGGGGCTTCGCGGATGAACCTTCCAATGTGTGAAACGCACGCCCCGGGCAGTCTGGCTCGACGTTGCAACAGCCTTAGCGGAAGGGTTCGCTCCACGTCCCGGCTGGGACGTCTTGGTCCACCCCAAGCAAGGCGGATTTCGGTGTGTGGTGCTCATATCCCCGGAACGCGAAGGCGCGCACCGCCACCTCGCCAAAACCGTTGTTTGCGCAGGTGATAACCACCGTCTTGATCCTGCCCGTCATGGTGCAGCCTTTCGCTTGAACATTTTCGTGCTGATTCCGACGCGAAGGCGCCCACCATTCCGGGAAATCAGCGCCCGGCCATTCCGATAAATTGACGCCCACCCATTCCGATAAATCGGCGCCCACCCCTCGGAGGGGGTCGGCGACCGGTCCGG
>Ga0247843_1010176_pt1 | contig 10118 bp, 12 predicted proteins | sample LaCruzMarch2017__FD_192420 | JGI IMG/M metagenome (GOLD analysis project Ga0247843, IMG submission 192420) | Freshwater microbial communities from meromictic Lake La Cruz, Castile-La Mancha, Spain - LaCruzMarch2017_8m | ecosystem: Environmental > Aquatic > Freshwater > Lake | place: Spain...
ATAGAATATTTAAGAAAACATCAAACGGAAATCATCAATTACAAAAAACAAAAAGAGGTAGAGAAAACAATTGGTTCGGGCAGAGCAGAAAAAGGCGTGGACATGATTGTGGCCTATCGGCAAAAAATAAACCCATTGCATGGTCAGAAAAAGGCAGTTATGCCTTATCAACTTTGAGGGCAGAGGCTCTGAACTTAGCAAAAGCAGCATCAAGAACACTAAATATTACAGCAACAAATAATTCATTTATAAAACAGGAAAGCGAGCTTACGGCTCGCTTTCCTGACTTCTGACTTCTGACTTCTGACTTCTGACTTCTGACTTCTGACTTCTGACTTCTGACTTCTGACTTCTGACTTCTGACTTCTGACTTCTGACTTCTGACTTCTGACTTCTACTTCATATTCGTGTACACATTCTGAACGTCGTCGTCTTCTTCGAGGCGTTCGATGAGTTTGTCAACCTCGGCCATTTGTTCTTCCGTCAATTCTTTCAATTCAGTCGGGATACGCGTAAATTCCGCTCCCTTGAGTTCAAACCCTTTCTCTTCCAGAACTTTTTGAATCGCCCCAAAGGCAGTAAATTCTCCGTAGATATTAATTTCGTTGGTTTCGTCGTCCAAAAACACTTCTTCGGCTCCAAAATCAATCAACTCAAACTCAAGTTCCTCTAAGTCAACGCCTTCGTTAGCTATTCTAAAAACGCACTTGCGTTCAAACAAAAAGTCCAGCATCCCGGAAATTCCAAGACTGCCACCCAATTTATTGAAATAACTGCGAACGTTAGCAACAGTACGGTTGGTATTGTCAGTGGTGGCTTCGATAAGAATCGCAATACCGTGCGGGCCTTTTCCTTCATACACCAACTCTTTATAATCTTCCTGTTCTTTGGAAATAGCTCGCTTAATAGCCCGTTCGACGTTGTCTTTGGGCATATTGGCGGCCTTGGAGTTTTGGATTACCGCCCGCAAACGTGAGTTATTCTGCGGATCAGGGCCACCCGCTTTTACGGCCATTACGATATCTTTTCCAATCCGGGTGAAGACTTTCGCCATCATGCCCCAACGTTTCAGTTTACTTGCTTTTCGGTATTCAAACGCGCGTCCCATATTTTAATGAGTGATTTGTGAATTAGTGAATTAGTGAATTTTTATTGCCGTGACCGGTGAAAATACTGGCTACTTGGGAGGACATTACAACTCTAAAAGTATCTGATTTTTAAGAATGTCTTCCATGGTTTCCCGTTGACGAATGAGGTGAGCTTTGCCTTCATAAATCAACACTTCCGCTGGACGAAAACGACTGTTGTAATGACTGCTCATCGTAAACCCATACGCTCCGGCATTTAGCAAAGCAAGGATATCACCTTCCCGTATTTCGTTGATTTCCCGGTCTTTGGCAAAGGTATCAGTTTCGCAAATATAACCTACGACATCGTAGGTTTCGGTTTTGTCTCCTTCAGGATTTGATACGTTAACAATGTGATGATACGCATCATACATCATCGGACGAATCAGGTGATTCAGCCCTGAATTCACTCCCACAAAAGTACGGCCGGGGGCAGGTTTAACGACGTTGGCCTGTACCAATAAATACCCTGCTTCACTTACCAAAAACTTACCCGGTTCAAACCAAAGCTGCAATTCGTGGCCCAATTTTTTGCTCAAATCCAAAAATGCCTCGCTGAGGTGTGCCCCCAATTCGGGCATGTTGGTAATATGGTCTCCTTTTTTGTAAGCTACTTTAAAACCGCCTCCCAAATCTATAATTTGCAGGTTAGGGAATGATTCGGCAAATTCAAAAATCACGGCAGCTGCCCGAACAAACGCATCGGCTTCTTTAATGTCGGAACCGGTATGTTGATGCAAGCCTACTACATTGATGCCGTATTGCTTCACAATCCAGAGAATGTCTTCGCGTTGGCGTATGTCAATCCCAAATTTTGAACCTTCGTGGGCAGTCATGATTTTGACGTTGCCTCCTGCCGCTACGTTGGGTTTGATACGAATCATGCAGGGAGCACTTCCGCCGTAACGCTGACCGAATTTTTCAAGAACAATGAGGTTATCCAAATTGATCATCGAACCGGCTACTACTGCGGCTTCAATCTCGTCAAACGACACACCGCTGGGCGTAAACGTAACCTGGCTCCCTGTATACCCTGCGTGAAGTGCCAATTGCAGTTCCTGCGGAGAGACAACATCAATTTCAACGCCGTTTTGGCGCATCAATTTCAAAATAGAAATATTGGTAAGCGCCTTACAGGCAAACTTAATTTTCAGGTTGACATTGGGAAAAGCGCCGCGCAATTGGTTGATTTTTTCCACCATTTTATCAGCGTCGTAAACATAAAGTGGAGTGCCAAATTGCTGTACTATATCAAGTACAGGAATGTCTTGGATTGTGTATTGGTGGTTGCTAATCTGCATCAGGTTGAATTTCGAGCCGCAAAGATAGTGGTTGCTTCTGCTTTTTCAAACCCTGCCCAATTGAGTAAACACCGGAAAAGTAACCAGTTTGGTCTTTTCTTGTCCCCAAAAGTCGGCTAATTTCTGCTGCAAGTCTATAACGGGGTTTATTTGGTTAACTCGTTCAAACTTCCGCACGCTCGACCACGTATGAAGATAATTGCAGAGTTGGGCCAAGGTCCACTCGTAGGTTTGAAGAAATACTTTTTTTTCTACATTTCGGTAAGGAAACGTTATTTCAGCGTATTGATTTTCGACGTGACGCCGCTCTTTGTCCCAGTACTCCCCAACAGTATTTTGGTAAAAATCGTTAATGACAACGTCAATTTCAGGAGAAACCCAGACTAATTCATAGGTCCAAACTGCTATCAATGAATTTGGTTTTCCAACTCGTTTAACTTCATCATTAAACCGCTCAAAATCAAACCAATGCAATGCTTGACCTACCGTAATTAAATCAAATGAGTCCTCGGCAAAAGGTGTTATTTCTGCGGAACAAACATGGTATTGGACGTTAGGAAGCGGTGATGCCTGTTGCATTTGGGCTTCGCTGATGTCAGTCGCTTCCACTTTTTTAAATCGTTCGGCCAGAACATTGGCTACCTGACCATTGCCCGTACCGCAATCCCATGCATGGTCAAAGCTTTCTACCCGCTCAAAAATCCAATCGTACAACGCCTTTGGATACGTGGGACGATACAAGGCGTAGTCAGCAGCATGACCAGAAAACAAATCTTTCATAAAATGATAAACTGAGGACGTGAGGTTTGATTACGCGATTGTCGTTAAATTGCGTCGAAAAAAACCATACGCATGAAAAAAATCTCCTTCCTCTTTTACACCGCATGGGCGGCCCCGTTTTTACTTTTCACTTTAACCTCTCTCGCCCAAGTACAATCAGGACCGATGGTAGGTTATTCCGAAATGCGCGAAGTATTGCTTTGGGTTCAAACCAAGCAGGCAGCCAAAGTAAAGTTTATGTATTGGGAACAAGGCAATACAGCTCTGAAAATGAGTACGGAAGAAATGGTGACCAATAAAAACACGGCCTTTGTAGCACGGCTCATCGCTGACCAAGTGCAACCGTCCAAAAAATATGACTATGAAGTTTGGGTAGACAATAAAAAAATCAATGTGAGTTATCCGCTTAGTTTTCAGGCGCAAGTGCTTTGGCAGTTCAGAACAGATCCGCCTACCTACAAATTTGCATTTGGCAGTTGCGCCTACGTCAACGACGCGCCCTACGACCGTCCTGCGCCCTACGGTGCGGAATATGAGATTTTCACGTCCATTGCCGCCAAAAAACCTGATTTTATGGTGTGGGGGGGTGATAACACCTACCTGCGTGAACCGGATTGGAATACCCGTACGGGCATTTTGTATCGCAATACCCATACGCGCTCTTTACCCGAAATGCAACCGCTTTTGGGGTCAACGCATCACTACGCTATCTGGGATGACCACGATTTTGGACCTAATGATTCCGACCGCGGCTTTTCGCTTAAAAACATGACCTCAGAAGCATTTCGTTTGTTTTGGGGAAATCCCAACTATATTTTTGAAGGAGCATGTACGGGCACTTTTGAGTGGGGGGATGCGCAGTTTTTCTTATTGGATGACCGTTGGTTTAGAGCCCCTAACGACCGCAACGACGACCGTACTTACTTTGGGAAAGCACAAATCCAATGGTTGATTGATGCGCTGGTATTCAGTAAGGCAAACTTTAAATTTATCGTGACGGGTGGGCAAATCATCAATGCCGCTTCTCTTTTTGAGAATTATGCCATTTTTGCGGAAGAACGCAATTATTTATTGCAACGCATTGCCGATGAAAAAATCCCAGGTGTTATCTTCCTAACTGGTGACCGTCACCACACCATCCTACATCGCCTCAATCGTTTCGGTACTTATCCGTTGTATGATTTTACAGTTTCGCCGCTGACTTCTGGTCCGGGCAAGCCCAACGACAAAGAAAAAACAACCGATACATTTGTTGAAGGAACATCCGTAGAGAATAAACGCAACTTCAGTACATTTGAGATAACCGGAAAAGCTGATAATCGCGTGTTGAAAGTCTCTATTTTTGATTCAAAAGGAGTAGAACAATGGCAACGGGAAATCAAGGCAAGTGAATTGAAGTAGTTTTCAGGTTTATTAGTCATTTACACAAAAGATGGATTTAAAAGTAGCTCTCGTTCAAACCGTTTTACATTGGGAAAACCCAACGGCCAACATGGCTATGTTGGAAGAAAAAATCGCGGCCATGGAGCAATCAGTGGATTTGATTGTGTTGCCCGAAATGTTTACAACGGGTTTTACCATGAATCCGGCTGCGGTAGCCGAGCCAATGAACCTGACTACTTTTAAATGGATGCGACAAATGGCAGCCCAAACAGGCGCTGTTGTTACGGGGAGTTACGTTATGAGAGAGGGTCAAAGTTACTATAATCGTCTATTGTGGATGCAGCCCGACGGTGAGTATGATAGCTACGACAAACGTCATTTGTTTAGAATGGCCAAAGAACACGAATCGTACACGGGAGGTACTCAACGAATCATCAAAGAATGGAAAGGCTGGAAAATTTGTCCGCTGATCTGCTACGATTTACGATTTCCAGTATGGGCACGAAACGTAAATATGGAATACGACTTACTGCTTTACGTAGCCAATTGGCCTTCGGTTCGTCGTCAGGCTTGGAACCTACTTCTGCAAGCAAGAGCTATCGAAAACCTGAGTTACGTCATCGGAGTCAACCGCGTAGGAGACGATGCCAATGGGCTGCCTTACGCGGGTGACTCCGCTTTGATTGATTTTAAAGGAGAAGTCCTGTTAAGGAAATCAGACGAAGAAGGAATTTACGTATATAGCCTTCAAAAAGAAACACTTACAGCTTTCCGAGAGCGCTTTCCAGCGTATTTGGATGCCGACCAATTCAGTATCAAAACAGAATAATCCATGCTGAAATTTAGGCCAGCTCCTGCAATCTTTCCACAGAATAAGCCAACGGTTTGTCGGCAAAAAGTACTTTTGTTTTTGCCCAAGTCGTCTTGAATAATTCGGAGTCCCGGTACCGATTGAGTGCAGTGGCATCGTCCCAATAACTGTAGGTCATAAACACGTTAGGCAGGTCTAAGTCGCGCAAAAGCTCCAATCGATGACAGCCGGGCATGGCACGTATCTTTTCTTTAGATTCTTCAAAAACAGTTAAAAAATCAGCCACTTTATCAGGCTGAAAGGTCATTCGTACTATTCGGATAAGCATATATTGGAAAACGGATAACGAATATACAGCGGGACCCGCAGCGGCAGACCGTGCCCGCGCGGTAACGAATACACGGAAATTAGAAAACGGTTACACGGTTATACAGATAACGGATAACGTCTCCCCCTGCTTATTTCCCCCGATAAACGGCTTTTCTCTTCTGTAAAAATGACATCATTCCTTCGGCAGCATCGTGGGTATGGCTAAGTTGGTCCTGTTGCACGGCTTCCAATTCGAGCATTTGTTCTAAATTAGAATAAAGCGATTGGTTCAGCGCCAGTTTCATCGCGCCAATGGCTTTGGTAGGCGCATTGCGATAATACGTCAACACATCACACAACTCAATATCCAACTCGCTTTCAGGTACGGCTTTATGAATCAAACCTAATGCCACCGCTTCAGGGGCATACACGCGCCTGCCCGTACTTGCTATTTCAAACGCTTTTTGCATTCCCACCAAACGCGGCAGAAAAAACGTCGAGCCGGCATCCGGCATGAGACCGATATTGACAAAAATCTGGCTCAAATAAGCCTCTTTAGATGCTATAATTAAATCACAAGCCAATGCCAACGAGCACCCGGCACCAGCGGCCACTCCATTAAGTCGACAAATGACCGGTTTGGGGATAGTCCGAATCGCCAAAATCATCGGATTGTAGTTTTGACGGAGCGATTCCCCCAAACCAGAAGCCTCTCCCATTCCTTCTTTCAAATCAGCACCGGAGCAAAACGCTTTTTCACCGGCACCCGTCAGCACCACCACCCGCACCGAATCATCCGCATGAGCTGCCTGAACCGCGGCGGTAATGTCCTTGAGAAGCCCCGGACTCAAGGCATTATAAACTTTGGGACGATTAAGCGTAATACGCGCTATCCCATCAGAGATTTCGTAGAGGATATTTTCGTACATAGGTTTTAGAAGTAAAAGATGAAGGACTGTTTCGGAATACAAATGAACAAATAATGTTACACAAACCACCACACAGTGATGAGACTTACTAAAATTCCTAAAAATACCCCTGCACCTACCTGAGCAGGCGTATGGGCATTGAGTTGTAAACGGGCGCTTACGAGCATACCACCTAAAACGAGGAATATCAGAAAAGGATAAAGGAGATTATTTTCACTGAATTTCACGGCAATGCCGAACACAGCACCTACGAATCCCCCAATGCCTGTACCGTGCGCACTGATTTTCCAACTCAGACTAATAAGTCCTACCAAGGCAATCGATACGGTGATACTTCCTAAAATTATTCCAATTTCGGGGGCAATTTCTGAAAGAGGGGCTAACTGATAACTAAAAAAGTAAGTGGCAAATGCGTAAAAAAACGCGGTCAGAAAATAAGGGAGTTTGCGGTCAGACAAATCGTCTAAATGCAGGCTTTTGACGTATCCGGCGCGGTAGAGGTAATAAATTCCCAAAGCAGGCACGAAAAAAGTAGTTATGCAAATGAAGCCCAACAACGTAAGTCGTATCAATGGCGTAAGCACATCAACACCGACAATGGAAGGAGAAGTGAAAAATAACAAACCCAACAAAAATGTGGGCATTAATAAGGGGTGGAGTATGACCGAAAGAAATTGGGCTAAGCGCGTATTCAAGGAGAAGTTATCTATTAGTGGTTATTCACAAATCAAAACTGTACAAAAGTACATCAATAATGAATAACGCTTACTTGGACAACCACTTTTCTCTACAACTGTTTTCTAAGTCGGGCTACAGGTATGTTGAGTTGTTCACGGTATTTGGCTACCGTACGGCGGGCAATATTGTACCCTTTTTCGTTCAACAACTTTTCAAGCTTGTCGTCTGATAAAGGATTTCCTTTCGGTTCGCTCTCAATCAGGTCTTTCAAGATTGATTTTACTTCCCGGCTGCTGGCGTCCTCCCCATATTCGGTTGAGATACCTTCCGAGAAGAAATATTTGAGCGGATACACCCCAAATTCGGTTTGTACGGCTTTGCTGTTAGCTACCCGCGATACCGTCGAAACATCCATATCAATACGCGTAGCAATGTCTTTCAAAATCATGGGTTTGAGACGAGTCTCATCCCCATCCATAAAAAACTCGTGTTGGTATTGAAGGATGGCATTCATGGTGCGCTGAAGGGTATTTTGACGTTGCTTGATTGCGTCAATAAACCACTTGGCAGCATCTAATTTTTGTTTTACAAAAGATACCGTTTCGCGAATATGTCGATTAGACTTATCGCTTTTGTCATAGGTATCGAGCATTTCGGCAAATGAACGACTGATGCGGAGTTCTGGCGCATTTTTGGAATTAAGGTGTACTTCCAGTTTGCCGTTGTTGTTATTAATCCAAAAATCCGGTAACAGGTATTGTGCCAAACCATCTTCACCTTCCACAGACCCCGGTTTTGGATTCAGTTTAGTGATGAGATTAATGACACATTTCATTTGCACATCGGTGATATTGAGTCTTTTTTGGATTTTATCGTAGTGCTTTTTAGAGAATTCTTCAAAAAAGGCTTCAATTACTTTAATTGCGTAAGTAACATATACATCGGCAGCGTCTTTTCTGCCAAGTTGTAACAAAAGGCACTCCTGCAAGTTTCTAGCACCGATTCCGGGAGGATCAAACGTTTGAATTTTCTTTAAAACCTGCTCTACTTCTTCAATGGAAGAATAAAATCCCTGCGAAAACGCCAAATCATTCACAATAGCCTGCAACGAACGACGAATATATCCGTCATTTTCAATGCTTCCCAATAGCTGCAAGCCAATCACAGCCTGACGGTCATTGAGTCGTAAATACCCAAATTGCTGAATTAAGGCATCATGAAGAGTCAGCATAGTAGCGATAGGCATTTCTCTATCCTCTTCAGGATAGTTGCCATCGCTGTACATTTTATACCCGCCATACTCGTCATGATGGAGATAATCATCCAAGCTAATGTCGTCACGATGATTGTATTCTTCATCATAATCGCTGTCGGCATTATCGTCATATGTATCATCCTTTGCGCTCAACTCTTCATCCATCCCCTCTTCCAATGCCGGATTAATCTCCAACTCCTCCTCAATTCGTGTTTCCAATTCCGCCGTTGGTATTTGTAATAACTTGATAAACTGAATCTGCTGCGGCGTTAGCTTCTGCTGTAAAGTCTGGTTTAGGCTTAATTTCTGCATGATAGCGTAGGGGTTATAGAGGATGTTCCATGCGTTTTGTTTTGGGTACATTTTACTTACAGAAAAGCCACTATCAATAGTCGTGCCAAAATTATAAATTCGAGTTATTTTTTTTATAATATTTTTTCGTTTTTGTTTTTAGTACAGTGTTTAATTAGTTACTTTATATTTTGCCCGCTGATTTACGCTGATGTTAAAAACCGCAGATAGCCGCAGATTTTGGGTTATTAATTCTGTTAATGAGCGTTCTGTGTCAATCCGCGTTGTATTTTAATCTCGGTTCGCCGTTGCGAGCGTTTGTCTGCGGGATAAAAAATAGCACAATACTTTTAAAACACTGTATTTAGGTACTGGATTATAAAGTTAGTTGGTATAAATAATTAGTTCGACAATAACTATTTTGCGTTAGAACACAAAACTGAATAATTCTTATGGCACAAATTCGATTGCAAATATTGGATGACAATGGAACTGAACTGGCTACTAAAAGCTATAATTTAGGGGATAGCTTAGATGATTTATCAAGGATAGAGCAACAAATCGAAACTCTTCGTCCAGAAATTTTGATAGATATAACCTCAGAGTTACTGTCAGCCGAGCAGTCAAAACACGAAAAAAACACTTTTAGTAAAGCGCGGTCATCGCATGGTAACAATAAAGACGCTCAATGGGTCATTTCGTTTTTCGGTTCGTAAATATGCCCTTGAGGGTCAAGTCAACACATGGATAAATCTAACAGACCCAGCTTTAGGAGAGCATTATGAAAGTAAACTATTAGAAGAGTATGTTTTAGAACAGGTTCGTGATGTAAGCTACGAGAAAGCCAGTAAAAACGCGGGCAAACGCATGGGTAATGCCACTATAAGTGATATGCGAATCCATGAAATGGTTAGAGCCTATGCTATTGGCAGTGCGCGCAAAGTAATGCTATAACAAAAAAATAGACAACGGGGGCAAATGCCTAACTTTGGAGTGACTAAACTCAAAGATTATGTACCTATTTTGCCCAAGTTGTCACAGCACAAAGCTAAAAAAGAAGGGCCCTACTCACTACGGTAATCGCAGCGGCGAACCCTCAGAACCATCAGTGTAAATGCTGTGGTCGGCAGTTTGTGATCAACAACGGCCACACGGAGTCGGCATGGACAAGTGCGTTAGTTAAAAACGCATCGAAAGAGCGTCTGTCTCTGCGGGCCATTTGTGGGGTTTTCGGGGTGAGCCTGAGTTGGCTAC
>Ga0247843_1010177_pt1 | contig 10118 bp, 8 predicted proteins | sample LaCruzMarch2017__FD_192420 | JGI IMG/M metagenome (GOLD analysis project Ga0247843, IMG submission 192420) | Freshwater microbial communities from meromictic Lake La Cruz, Castile-La Mancha, Spain - LaCruzMarch2017_8m | ecosystem: Environmental > Aquatic > Freshwater > Lake | place: Spain...
AATTTGCAATAAAAAATAAATTTTTTTTTTTTTATAAAAACTAATTAAATAAATTAACCATGAAAAACTTTGAAAGCAATGGTTATAAGATTTTTTTTCAAAATCTAACCAAATATTTTTTAATTCTGTATTAATATCCTTATATATTATAATTTCAGTATTCATTTTATTTAAGATAAAAATATTTTAAAAAAGATTATCAATAGAACTGTCTAATTCAATGCAAAATAACTTTTTCCATCTTAATCGGCAAATTTCAGAGTCTTTATGTAAATTAAAACTTGGTAAATTAGGCCAAGTTATTATTTTAATACCGCGCTTTACTCCCCAGGTAATAATTGTATCTCTGTAAATTTATTTTTTGCATAAAATGGTACTAACCAAGGACATGTGTCTGCTAATGGCAATCTCCATATTGGTTTACAATTTTTTTTTTTTAGAACTCTTACGATTTTACACCATCTTTTTCGTCTAATACTACCTAATAAATCCCAGTTTGCTCTCCTGATCAAATTATTAGAATTAATATCTGCTGAATAGTTAATCAAAGTATTTTCTAATTTTGCTATTCTACTAAAGTAAAAATTTGATTGGTTATAAAATGTATTCTTTAAGTAATTATAAAAAGTAATTTTTTTCAAAATATTCTTTAACATTAAAAAATTTGATAAATAATATTTATCTAATCGGGATGAAATAATATTTTTTTTATAATAAAGAATACCACCTGTATCTATATTTAAAATTTTTCTAGGTGAAGAAAATCCGATTTCACCAAAAGTGCCTAATAATTTACCTCGAAATTTTCCAGAATATCCGTGAGCATTATCTTCGATTAATTTTATGCTATTTTTTTTACAAAAATTTAAAATATGATTTACATTTTGCGGCTGTCCAAAATAATGAACTATTAGTAAATAGTCTTTTGCTAAAGCTTTTTTTTTAATCTCTGAGAGATTAAATGTAAAATTGTCATTAATGTTATAAAAACTATAATTTATTTTAAGTTTGATAATCGGAGTTAATAAACTTTTACATATATAATTTGGAATTAATATTTTATTTTCTTTTTTGATTTTTAATTTTAATAAACCATAATATAATGCTGTTCTTCCTTGAGCGAAAAAATTCATAAATTATTAAAAATCTGATTTTTTTAAAAGTTTAATAAAAAAATTAGGAGTAATCATTATTAAAAATAGCTTAATTTTATTAATTGACATAGGGTATTTCCATAACTCAATAAGAAATTTTAATATTTTTTTTTTAGATAAATATTCTAAAGCCTGAAAATAAATTATTTTTTTATAAATATAATTTTTTTTATTTATAAAAAAGCTATAATTTTTATTATACCAATCCTTTAATTCATCAATAAATAAAATATAATTTTTAGAGAAATTATCTTTATGAATTCTATAAACTGCCAATGGTTCTTCTATATAACAAAAGTTCCAATTAAAACTTAATCTATAAAGTAAATCATAATCACCAAGGATTGAATATTTTTGGTCAAAATTAAATTCCAACGAATCTAAAGATTTTTTTCTAATCATTACTGTCATAAAAGATATTTGAGATTCTTCTAAAATATATTGAGTTAAATTGCCTGAAGGAAGTAATCTTTTTGTTAATAGCTTTTTTTTATTTATATCCTCATAATAAAGATAATAATTAGAGTAAACCACACCGACTTTTTGATCATTAAAATACAATAATTGTTGCGCAATTTTATTTATAAAAAAATAATCATCCACATCTAGAAAACATAAAAAATCTCCTTTGCATTCTTTAAGAGCTAAATTCCTTGCCTGATATAAAGTTGTATGATTTGGTGAATAGAAATATTTAATTCTTTTATCCTGATAACTTTGGATAATATTTTTGCTTTGATCTATTGATTGATTATCCCAAAATATTAATTCAAAATTTCGATAATTTTGATCTAATACACTCTCTATACTTTTTCTTAAATATTTTTCACCATTATAACAGTTAATAACTATGCTAACTAATGCATTATTAATTAATTCCATTCTCAATGAGATATCATAATTTTAAATAAACATTTATTATATTCATATTTTAAATTTTATTAATTGCTTTAAATAAAGATTTTAAAAACAATTAAATTCAGTAATAAAGATATTATCTAAAAAATAATTTTAAATTTATTTTTAAAAGATAATTAATTTACTTTGTTCTTATTATAAAAATTGATTGTTTTTAATATACCTTTGCCAAAAGAAACCTTAGATTTCCATCCTAAAAATTTTCTAGCACTCAATAATGATGGGTATACCCGGAGCATTTCTTCATTTCTAAGTTTAATCGATCCAAATAGTGGTTTTCCTGCCTTATAAAAATTAACAATTTGATTAATGATTTTTTTCACTTGAATTATTTTTCCTGAGCCAATATTTATAATTTTACCTTCTACCTTCTTGTCTAGGCACCTTAAAATTGCATCAATTAAATCGTCGACAAAAAGAAAATCCCGAAGTTGCACTCCACTAGAGCAGGGAAAAGATTTATTATTTTTACAACTATCAATAATGATTGGGATTAATCGATTTTTATCCTGGTTAGGACCATATACTTGATAAAGTCTTAAAATAACGGCTGGAAAATTTTTTTTTTTATACAAAGCGATTAAGTGTTTAGTAGAAAGAAATTTTGAAATTGCATAAATTGATTCTGGATAACAAGTAAAATTTTCTTTTTGTGGAGATTTGACGCGTCCATACTCCATGCTGCTTCCGATTTGAATAAACTTTTTAATTTTTTTTTTTATAAAAATTTTAGTTAACTTTTTTAAACCTAAATAATGACTTCTGTAAGTCTCTTGCTTATTTTTATGATCTACATATCCTCCTAAATTTACAACGTAATCAAAATTATTATCAATTTTTTTTAAAATTTTTTTATTGTTAATATCGCAAATTATATATTTAACTTTTTTTAAAAATCTTATTTTTTTTGGCCGATTTTTTGATATAGACGTAACTTTAAAATTTTTTTTCAGACATTTTTTGGCTAAATGATAACCTATAAAACCTGTTCCTCCTATTATTAGTATATTTTTCAAAAAATTAATCTTTTTATTTTAATTCTCTTTTAGTTAAAAGTTTTTGATATTCTTTAATCTGTTGCAATGATAAAGCATTCATATCTTTTAATTTTAAATAAAAATCTCTATACCAGTTAATCGTCATAGCAATGCACTCTTCAAATTTTAATATTGATTTCCATTTAATAGTCTTTCTTGCCTTTTGAGTATTAAGTCTTAATAAATTTGACTCTTTAAATAATTTTTTTTCATTAATCACTACAGACCATTTTATATTTTTCCAAAACTTTTTTGTAGTTTTTAATAAATAAATTACATTGTAATTACTATTATTAGACGGTCCAAAATTAAAAGACTCCCCATGTAAACTTGAAGTTTTTGATAATTTGGTTGCAAGCAAAACATAACCATAAATTGCTTCCAGAACATGTTGCCACGGCCTAGTAGACAATGGGCTTCTAATTTTAACTCTCTTATTAGCACTCCATCTAGTCACACAATCTGGAATAAGACGGTTTTTAGACCAATCGCCGCCTCCAATCACATTCCCAGCTCTGACCGATGCAATTTTAACACTTGATTCTTTTTTATTAAAAAAAGATTTTGTATATGATTTAATAAGTATTTCTGCTGAAGCTTTTGAAGCACTATAAGGATCCTCGCCTCCTAAAGTATCTGACTCTTTGTAACCTTTATGCGTTTCTTTATTAAAATAACATTTATCACTAGTAATCAAAACTGCAGTACAACTTTTATTTAATGCTCTTAAAGATTCTAGAATATTTAATGTTCCAATTAAATTAGTGTTCCATGTAACAGTAGGATCTTCATAAGATTTTTTTACTAAAGATTGAGCAGCTAGATGAAACACATAATCTGGTTTAATTTTTAAAAATGTTTTTTTTAATTTTTTTTGGTCTAGAATATCAAATCGATAATTCTTGATACCCTTATATAATTTAGAAACATTAAAATGTGCAGGCTTAGTTGGTATATCTTTTGATATACCAAAAATTTTTGCATCATAACTTTTTAACCATAGAGTTAACCAAGATCCTTTGAACCCTGTATGACCTGTAATAAGTATTTTTTTTTTATGAAAAAAATTTTTTAAATTAGCCATTATTATTAAACATTTAAAAAATTATACATTAAGCCAGCTATATTTTTTCTTATTGATTAATTCAAGCAACTTATCTCTATCCCTTTTGGTGTCCATGCATTGCCAAAATCCATAATGTTTATAGGCGCTCATTTTATTAATCCTTGCGGCTTTTTCTAGGGGTGACTGCTCTAAAATAGTTTTTTTATTTTTAATAAATCTTATAAATTTTTTATCTACCACAAAAAACCCACCATTAATCCAAACATTTTTAATTTTTTTTTTTTCACTAAAATTACTTACTGTTGAATTTTTAATAGTAATTTCGCCAAACCTTGGTGGGGGATTAACGGCTGTAACCGTGATTAATTTTTTATTTTTTATATGAAATTTTAATAACTTTGAAAGATTAACATTTGCCAATCCATCTCCATAGGTTAAAAAAAATAGATTATCTTTAATATATTTAAAAGCTTCTTTGACTCTCCCGCCTGTCATAGAATTTGCTCCGGTGTCTATTATATTAATTCGGCAATCTTTTCCATCTATCTTAATTATTTTTTTTTGAATTGGGTTTTTTTTATTTAAAAATTTTTTTTTGTTAAATTTAAAAAATTTTAGAAACTCATTTTTTTGATAACCTGCTGCTATATAAAAATCATTTACTCCTTGAGATAAATAAATCCTAATAATATGCAAGATAATGGGGTATCTCCCAATTCTTACAAGTGGTTTTGGTAGACTATGAGTTAAATCTGAAAGTCTTGAACCAAAACCACCAGCCAAAATCAAAACTTTTAAATCGTTCATTATCTTCATTTATAAAATTAAAGAGCTTATTTATTTGTTATATACAATTTAATACTTTTTACTAAATTAACTAAAAATAAATGTAAAAATATATTAGAAAGAATTAAATTGATAGATTTATTACTTAGAAAATATGGATACGACAAAGAAAACAAAGTTTATAAAAAAAATATCAATTCCCATTATCAAAATAAAGAATTTAAAATAAGAAAGAAAGTTGCAAAGAAAAATTATCCTAATTATTTAAAAGAGATTTCTTTGCATCATAGCATTAGCGTCATGGATAAAGAGGTAAAAAAATTTATAAATTTATTGCCAAAAAAATCAATAATCTGTGATATCGGTGGATCTTGGGGATGGCATTGGAGAAATGTCGACATTATAAGACCTGATATAAAGATTGTAATTGTAGACTTTATCTTTGAAAATTTATTAATTGCTAAAAAAATTCTCAAAGATAAAATCAACAAACAAATATTTTTAATAAATGACGATTGTTGCAATTTTTATATTAAAAATAATTTTTTTGATGCGATTTGGTCAGTCCAAACCTTGCAGCACATACCGAAATACAATAAAGTTTATAAAAACATTTATAATCAATTAAAAAATAGTGGTTGCTTTTACAATTGTAATTTAAATATAAATTATTTAATTCGTTTTATTTATTTAATTTTTAGAAAAAAATATTTAATTAAGGGATATAGCAATAATTATTATCTTGAAAGATCAAATAAAAAGCAAAAAGAAGATCTAGAAAAAGTTTTTAAAAATAAAAGCACAACTATATATTCTGAATTATTATTTCATCCCGATTTGAAAATATTTACCGGCTCAAGAAATAACGTTTTTGGTAAAATTGATTCTTTTCTTACTGGTAAAAGCAGTATAAAAAAATTTTTGGCAAGACAAGAAGCTTTTCTTATTTATAAAAAATCATATTAGATAAATTTAGTTTTATAAAAAAAATTTAATATAGTTATAAATAAATTACAATAATGGAAAAAATTAAAATAATAAAAAAATCCTCTCTATTTTTAAGAAAAAATAATATTTACTATGATAGTTCACTTAACTACCTTGATAGTTTAGAGCCAGGACCTGGATTTGGAATAGTTCAATACTGGATCAATGGTATAAAAGAAACCCCCCACATTTTTTTTTTAATTTTAAAAGATTTTTTCCTTTCTTTTTTCAAAATAGAATTTGTGGCTATAAATAAATTAAAAAAAAAATATTATAAAAACATTATAATCAGCTGGTCTAAAATTGAAAATTTTTCAAAAGATGGTTCTTATAATGACCCTTATTTTAACACAAATTCAAATATTAACGGTAATAATTGCATTTGGTTTTTAATTCACATGGATGATAAAGTTCCAAAAAACATATCAAAAAATTTATTACTTATAAAAAAAATTAATGGAGAATTTGATTGGATAAAATTTGTATTTTTTTTTATTAATTTTAAAAAATTAATTAAAAATATTAACTCAATAATTCATAGACAATCGTATCAGACTGAAACTGCTCATAGTATATTTGATCTATTCAAGGATTTGTTAAACTACAATGTTAAAAAAATAATAATGCCTTATGAGGGTCAAGTATTTCAAAATTTAATAATAAAAAAAAGTGAAATTTTTAATAATAAAATAGAAACTATAGGGTTTGTTCATAATTTCCCTCCTGCTCTTCCTACTAATCTAATTTACAGAATGGGTAGCCCCAAAAAAATTATTATAAATGGCCTTGATCAGCTTCATTGTTTGAATAAATACTTATTTTGGCCAAAAAATAAGTTCTTACTATTTGAATCGGCAAGATTTATAAATAAAAATAAAGATATGTCTGGTAAAATATATCTTCCAGGGCATATTAATTCTATTAATTTTATTTTAACTAATTTAAAAAAAATTTTATCATTATATTCTGATAAACATATTCAAAATTTTGAAATTAAAAATCATCCTCATAAATTAAATTCTAAAATTCATATAGCTTTAATAAAAGGCATAAAAAAATTATTTCAAGAATATAACAATAATGTTAAAGTTAATAAAAACTTTCAAAAAATTTCTATATTCGTGGGGTCTACAGGAGCAATTGGAGAGGCTCTTGAGTATGGATGCACAGTAATACATATTGTTGAAAATAGTATTTTGCAAACTTACAATAACGAGCTTTATCCCAGTATTAAAATTAAAGTTATTTCAAAAAATATTTTTCAGTATTCTTTGGTGCACTATGGAAGTTTGATTAAATTTGGAAAGAAAATTATTACATTCAAAAAATATTTGAATGCTTAATTTAAATAAATTATTTTGTCGCAATTTTTTAATACATTATTATCATGAGAAACTATAATCCCAGTAACATTTTTTTTTAATCCATATATATTGTTAAGAATTTTTTCCTCAAGTTTTTTATCAAGCGCATTAGTAAACTCATCTAATATTAGCAATTTTGGCTGCCTATAAAGAGCCCTTGCAATTCCTATTCTTTGACGCTGACCTCCAGAGAGATTTATGCCTTTTTCCCCAATATTAGCTTGCATGCCCCCAGGTAACTCATTAATTAAATCCTCTAAACATGCTAGATTTATTACTTTATTTAATAAATTTAAATTTAAATCTTCTTTCAAGGTTCCTAAAGCAATATTATTTTGTATTGTATCATCAATTAAATATAAATTTTGAGGCACATAACCTATCACCGCTTGCCAAGCTCTAATATCATTAAATACATTTTTACCATCAACTATAATATTTCCTTTATCCGGTTTTAGTAGACCTAAAATTATAGATAATAAGGTAGTTTTTCCAGATCCACTAACTCCGGATATTCCTAAAAAGTTACCAAAATCAATATGAATGTTAAGATTAGTTATAACTTCTTTTTTTAAATCACCATATCCAAAATTTAAATTTTCTATAATCAGATTTTTTGTAAAATCTATTTTCTTAATTTTTCCTACTATTAAATTACTATTATCAATGTTTTTTTTAACATCAAATTCCTCAAAAATTTTTTTTACTACTGGTGTCGTAAATTTTATTTGCTGCCTACTCTGAATTATTCTTAAAAGGGAAGGTATTAATCTAAGTATAGAAATACAAAACAAAGCTAATAAAGAAATAGATTTTTCAAGATCTATAAAATTACTAAAATAAAATACAAAAAAAACTAATAATAAAGATAAAAAAATTAATAACCATTCTAATAAAAATCTTGGTAACGACAAATTAAATGCATTCTTAAACTCATAAGTGTTAGATACTTCGTTGTTTATTAAAAATTTTGATAAGAAATATTTTTCTAAACCAAAAATTTTAATATCTCTAATCCCATCAAACCCCTCATGCAATTCTTTAAGTCTCTTTTGACTTACAATCAATCTCTCTTGCCCAATTATTTTAGTTTTTTTAAATATAAATATTTTTATAAAATATGCGAACAAACCAAAAATTAATAAAGTAATTAATGTAATCAACAAACTATTATAAAATAGCAATGTCATTATTCCAATAAAGATTATAACTTCTGAAAGAAAAATTAATTGAGATCTTATGTGTAATGTAATTGAATTAACTTCATTAATATTTTGAATTAAAAAACTTGTATTATTTTTAAGATAAAAAATAAAAGACTTATCTAAGTATATTGCTAATAACTTTTTTGAAATATTAATATTTATATTTTTAATGAATTTAAGTTGAAAAAAAGATGAAAAAATTAAAAAAAATGTTTTAAAGGTAAATAAAAAAAAAATTAAAACTGTAGAATAAAAAACTAAATTGTTATAACTATAATTATCAATATAACTCTGTAATAAATTATTATAAAAATAACTTTTATTTTTTAAAATTAAATCAAAAAAAGGAATTAGCAATCCAATACTTAGTATTTCTAAAATTGATGAAAATAATATGATTAAACAAACAGGAAAAAAAATATTTTTTTCTTTTTGGCTTAAAAGATTAAAAAAAAAAAATTTTTTCATAAATTATTTTTTTTCACCTAAGATAAATTCACTCCTATTTTTTGCATTTTTTTTCTAAAAATTTTGTTATTGGAATTAAATATTATAATTGGATTTCCATAATACCTAACCTTTTTTTTCCAGACTTCACCTTCGCAAGTGTAAATAAAATTTAAACACTTATCCATATTTGTCTGATTTAAAGAATTTGTCCAAAAAAATTTATTCGAAGGATAGGAATTTGGCCATCCAAATCTATGTTTTCCGTAAGACAAGATTTTTGCAATTTTATCTCTTATATTAATAAAAGCTACGCGTTTTCCTTTAGATAAAATTTCGTAACCCAAGGTAGAATCCTGAGTTACAAAATAGTTGTATCTGTTTATCAACCTGTATGCTGAAAATCTGTTTTTTTTGTTTATAAATTTAACATTTTCATTATTTTTTAAAAATTTTGAAAAAAAATATTTTTCTTTAGATAGTTCTAGCTGATTGTTATCTTGGTTTCTTAAAATAATTTTCAAATTTATTTTATTTTTTTTACAATATTTTAATAAAAATTCAAATAATATACTGTCTGATTTATAATAATACTCTTCTCCAGTTATGCTTTCCCCGTTTTGTAATAATATATTTTTTTTTTTAAATGCTGATTTAAATCCTGAAATAAAAACTAAATCCTTACTTTTACTTTTTTTAACATTTGTTAAATTATTTCTAAAACTACCTAATATAATAAATTCACTATCAAAATATTTAGAAAAAGTTTTCTTAAAAGAATCTCCAAAAACAAAAAAGTAATCAATTTTATATTTTTTCTTAATATCCATCTTATTTAAATGATATAGAGACCATAAATATCCCGGAAAAATTATGGAGGCCTGAACTATTATAAATTTAATTTGCGGAAAATACTTTTTTAAAGAAAAATAAAAAAAATTTTGATCTTGGTATGTAATTACATAGCTTGGGTTAATAGATTTTATATAATTTAATATATAAATTTGAGATAAAGTTAGTTTTTTAGAAAAAAAATTTTCAAAAAATGATTTTATAAAAATATGAACATTAACTTTTTCATATCTAGTATCTAACAACTCAGTAGTTTTTCTATCAAAATAATTTCTAAATGCTTCTGCGCTGTATATGTCATA
>Ga0247843_1010178_pt1 | contig 10113 bp, 9 predicted proteins | sample LaCruzMarch2017__FD_192420 | JGI IMG/M metagenome (GOLD analysis project Ga0247843, IMG submission 192420) | Freshwater microbial communities from meromictic Lake La Cruz, Castile-La Mancha, Spain - LaCruzMarch2017_8m | ecosystem: Environmental > Aquatic > Freshwater > Lake | place: Spain...
CGCTGCGCAACGACATCATGGCGTTCATAAAGGCGCACAACGCCGACCCAAAGCCGTTTCGCTGGACCAAATCCGCCGACGACATTCTCGCCTCAGTCGAGCGATTTTGCTCCTATAATCAGACGACGAACGCCTAATATTGCGAACTTCTGGTTCAGGAAACTAGACCACGAAAAAAGATACCTGTTTTTCGCTGGTGGGCGAAACGTGCGTAGGTGTCGCGTGATCAGTTAGTCGTCATATTGCGGCTCCTGTTTTTTTGGCGGCCGTCTGCAACGGCGCGCCAGCATGGGCTCGCGCGGCCAGACCGCCGCTTCGGACGAGACGTGTTCGGCGATGAGATCGGCGTGGGCGCACAGGCGGTCGCTCGCGCCCCTCGATCCGCTCGTCGACGCCGTGGTGGTGTGGGCCGTCGAGAAGTGCGGTGGCGACGACCGAATCGCCGAAGTCCTCCCCCTATTCCGCAAAGCCCCGGTTGGAGGTGAGGATTTTCGCGCCTTTTTCGTGCCGCGCGTTGACCAGCCGGAGGAAGAGATCGCCGCCGCGTTCCACAACAGGGAGGTAGCCTATTTCATCGACGATCAGCAGCGCGCGCTCGTCGCGCGTTGCGCCGGGCCAGATTGACGCCGGTCGCCAGTTCGCCTCAACGCATGCGCGTGATGTCCGTGTGCGCGTCGGTCGATCATACCGACACGCGGGTGCTGAAACTGCTACACTTGATCGTTGAGTGGGCGTCATGCGAAGTCTGTGGCGACGCCTAGTATATCGGTATGAGCGGAACGGGTGGATGAACATGTCCGGTCAGCGCGAGGCGATAGATCCACTCGCCGCGAAACTCGATCTGAACCTGCGCGTCACGGACCTTGATGCGTCTGTTGCGTGGTACGCCCGCGTCTTTGGGATCGAGCCGATCTATCGCGGTGTTGATCGCACATTGGAGGGCGCCGCCACCTCTCTGGTGTGCTTCCGCCTCGGCGGCGTCAAGTTATGGCTGTTGCCGGGCCGGGCGGAAGCTGTTGACGCCAGAGCACAAAGCGTTGGTATCGCGCTGATGACGCGACAAAATCTGGCGCCGCTGCGCGCGGCGCTTATGGAGCGCGGCGCCGCGTTTGATGATACGCCGTCGGCGGGATTTCCGATCAATTCGGACGGCGTACGCGTCGGCAAGGATGCAGAATTCATCTACATGCTGGATCCCGATGGCCATCGGATCGAATACTGCCACACGTACTGACGTCGCTACCTGGCCCGCCGCGCGCCGCTCGGGCGTCTGCCCCTCCGGTCCCTTGCGGTGGCGTCGACGCCCTGATCCGCTAGGATTTCGCCGGCGGTAGGCGCGCGTCGATTGGAAATCGCGCGCCGTACGCTTCCACGGTGGCGGGTTGACTGCCTCGTGGGCCAAGGCTCGCCACCGCTGGTCAGGCCACGGCCGCAGTTTCTCTGGTCGAGATCACCGGATCAATTCGGAACAATCGCGCTGCGTTAAGGCCGAGGACTGACCTGCGTGTTTCTTCGGTCACCTGAAGGCCTGCAAAGAGGTCGTCGACGATCTTGCGGCTCACGGGGAAAGTGCCTTCGGCGTGCGGATAGTCCGATCCCCACATGACGTTCTTGGCCCCGGGCAGGGCGGCGTTCGCAGCGAGAATGCAGGCTCGGTCGTGCTGGAAGCTCGCCCAGACCTGATCATCGACGATCTGGCTCGGCATCCGGGAGAGTTTCGGGAAAACGAAATTGGCGTGCGCGACAGCAACTTCATCCATCCGTTCTGCAAGTGCGGCCAGCCAGCTTGCGCCGCTTTCGATGAACGCGACTTTCGCCTTGGGATTGCGGTCGAGCACGCCGCCTGAAACCAGGTACATCGCGCTCTGCTCGGCATCCATCATCTGGTTGGTATAGTTGATGATGCCGGCTCCAGGGCCGCGTTCGACGATCACGGTCTCAAGGCCCGTGCCCGTGTGCAGGACGAAGACGATGCCTTTTTCGGCGGCTCTTGCGAAAATGGGATCCCATTTCTCGCTGTTGTATTTCGGCAGGTTCGGCGGCGTGGCTGCGGGCAACATGGCCGCCGTGAATCCTTTCGACGCCAGATAGTCGATTTCCGCGAGCGTATTTGAGAAGTCGAGCACAGGCAGCATCCCGCAGCGCACGAAACGCTTGGGATGGCTTGAAAGGAAGTCGTGGTTCCAGTCGTTGTAGAGTCGCGCCGACGCCGCTTCAGCTTCGGGGTCGTCGAGGCAGTAAAGCCACAGACCCAGGCTCGGAAAGCAGATCTCGGCGTCGATGCCTTCGAGCTCCATGTCTTCCAGTCGCCCCGGGATCTCCCGGATTCCCTTGCGCTGTGCGTCGCCGAGCTGCTTTTCCCGGTGCTGACCGACGCGTAGGCGGTAGATGATCTTGTCTTCGGTGCCGGTGATCAGGAAGTCGCCGTCGTGGCGGGTATGGATGGCGTGCTTCTTCAGGCTGGCCGGCAATCCGTCAGTGAAGATCGTCGACGGCTCCATAATGTGGCTATCGGCGCTGAAAACGAAGGATTTCATGAAACGCTCCCTTGGTCGACATGCCAATTGATAAAAGACATACCTATTTATACAAGTCTTCGCAAGCAATTTGTTGGACTAGCTCCAGGATTTCGGTTAAATAGATATCTAATATGAAGCCAGCATCAACTCCATTGATGTCCGACGACGCGCCAAGTCCCGGCGAGAGCCTTGTGACGCGCACGGCGCGTGCGCTTTGCGATCTCAGCCTCGAGCATGAGGAGGGCGCGTTTCTGGGGGCGGAGGAGGACTTGCTGGCGCGCCTCGCCGTCAGTCGTCCGACCCTGCGACAGGCGGCCAAGATCGCAGAGAGCGAACGCATGATCGCCATCCGCCGGGGGATCAAGGGCGGCATTTACGCCGCCCGCCCGGATGCGACGGACGCGATCCGAACGCTCGCGCGATACCTTCGCCTCAAGGGCGCCACTCTAGCTGACATCGTCTCAATGAGCCGGCTCGTGTCCGAGGAAGCGGCGGCTCTGGCAGCGGGCTGTGCGAACCGGCGTCTTCGGGCGCGGCTTTCGACCTTTGCCGACGCGATTGATTCAAACGACGACCGGCGCGCGCTGATCAAGGCCGAAGGCGAACTTGCCCGGCTGGTTGCCGAAATGAGTGGCAATCCGGCGATCGAGCTGACCATGGCGATAAGTTATTCCTTCGGCATGCAGGAGCAGGAAATGCGTCTCTACGGTGATCCTGGCGAACGCGCGCAGGCGCGCAATCTCCAGCACGGCCTATGCCGCGCCATCCTCGACTGCGACGCAGACGTCGCGCGCCTCATGATGCAACGCCGGTCTCAGGCGATGGCGCAATGGCTTGGCGGGAAACCCGCGACGACGCCATGATCCCGGTCGCCTTCAGAGGCTTCGGCGGCATCCGTCTTGAGGCCGATGTGATGGGCGACGCGAACGATCCCGCCATTCTACTCGTGCACGGGGCGGGACAGACGCGCGCGGTATGGCGCGAGGCCTCCGATGCGCTCGTGCGCGCCGGGCGTCGTGTCGTGTGTTTGGACCTGCGTGGACATGGCGACAGCGAGCGTTCTCCAGACGGGCGCTACGATCTGGACAGCCATGTCGAGGATCTGCGTGCAGTGCTGGCGCAGATGGGATCGCGTCCTGTCGTCGTCGCCACGACGTTTGGCGGCTGGATCACGCTTGCGGCGCTGGCTCAGGATGCGGGCTCACTCGCCGCGGGTCTTGTTCTGGTTGATGTACCGGTGCGCAGCGACCCCGAGACGGCAGGGGCGATCGGCGCAGCGCTGCGTCGACGGGCGCAGGAGCCGGGCGCCGCCTTCGAAAGCGGCGCCATCCCGGAGATGTCTCTCGACGCCGTCGCCGATCGTCTCGTCGCCGCCGCGCCCGGGATCGCTATTCCGACGCTGTTTGTGCGAGGTGGCATGAGCCGTCTCGACAGGGCGACCGATGCACAGAGTTATGCCGGGCTTCTGCCGGACTGTGAAATCGTCATCGTGGAAGACGAGGGTCTGCTTGTGCGCGGCGATCGCACCGAGGCGTTCAGCGCGGTGCTGCTCGACTTTCTGGAGCGCAAGCACCCACGTGCCGCGCCCGAGTATCGCATTGGATCGGACGCGCGCACGCTGCGCGATGCGCTCGGTTGCTTTGCGACCGGGATCACGGTGGTGACGGCGATCGCGACGGACGGGAAACCGATCGGGCTCACGGCGAACAGCTTTACGTCGGTCTCGCTCGATCCACCGTTGCTGCTTGTGTGCATCGCCAATTCCGCGGGCAGCGCGCCGGTGCTGCGGTCAGTTGAACACTTTGGCGTGAACGTGCTTCAGATTGGCCAGCAGATCGTGTCCGGGCGTTTCGCGGGAAAGGGAGAGGACCGTTTCGCACAGGCGGACTGGAGCGTCGGCGAGACGGGCGCGCCTTTGCTGGCGGGATCGCTCGGCGCTTTCGAGTGCCGTCGGCACGCTGTCCACGACGCTGGCGATCACTTTCTTCTGGTCGGCGAGGTCATGCGCGCCCAGTTCGATCCCCGCCGTGATCCGCTTCTCTATTTCCGCGGCAAATACAGACGCCTCCACTTCGCGTGATGTGAGGCTGGACAAGACTGTAAGGCCGTCCTATTTTACCTAGTTAGATAACTCATACGCCAGAAAATGGCTGACACAGCGGAGGCGCGACCGTGGCGTGGGCGAACCAGGACAAGACGGCGATCGTGGGCGTCGGCGCCACGGACTATTATGTCCGGGGCAAGAGCTGGCCGCGAACGATAAACGACATGGCGGGAGAGGCGATCCTCAAGGCGTGCGCTGACGCCGGTATCTCCATCAAGGACGTCGACGGCTTTGCCTATTATTCCGGCGCGGGCGCTGGATATCTCGACAAGTTTGATACCGCTTCCTTGATGGAGACGCTGGGCATGCCCCACGTATCCTTCTCGGCGACCCTGACATCCGGCGGCGGCGGTTGCGTGGGCGCAATCGGTATTGCGACGGCTGGTCTCATCAATGAGGATTGCACGTACGCGGTGACGGTGATGGCGCTGCAACAGTTGCCGCAGCATCGCCTTGGCGTCGTGTTCGGAGCCGCAAAGCCCAATCCCGAGAACAGCTTCCTGCAACCCTCGGGGCTGGTGGGGCCCGGTCACCTGATGAGCGTGCTCGCACGCCGGCATATGCACCTTTACGGCACCACGCAGGATGCGTTCGGCGAGATCGTCATGGCGACGCGTGCGAATACGGCCAATCGGCCGAAGGCGGTGCGCAAGGCGCCGCTGACGCCTGAGGAATACAACGCCTCGCCCATGCTTGCCGATCCCTTGCGTCGCCTCGACTTCTGTCTGGAGACCGACGGCGCGGTCGCGGTGATCACGACGACGATGGATCGGGCCAGGGACTGCCGTCACAAGCCTGCGGTGGTGCACGCCTGTGCGCATGGCGGATCGCGTGAGTGGGGGCGCGCATTTGCGTGGATGGGAATGCCCGATCCCTGGTTTGCAAGCTCAGGCCACAAATTCACCGCTGACAGGGTCTGGGCGCAGTCTGGCCTGTCGGCAAAGGACATGGACGTTGCGCTGATCTATGATCACTTCAGCCCGATGGTGCTCATGCAGCTGGAAGACTACGGGTTTTGCGAGAAGGGCGGCGGCGCAGACTACGTGCTCTCGGGCAAGATCAGGTATGATCCGGCGACCGGGCGCGGCGTCAATGGCGGGGTGCCGGTCAACACCCACGGCGGCAATCTCAACGAGGCCTATATCATCGGCATGACCCATGTGGTCGAGGCCGTTGAACAGGTCCGCGGCACAGCAATCAATCAGGTCAAGGACTGCGAGTTTGCGCTTGCATCCGGCGGTCCGGCCTCCTTGCCCGTTTCCAGCCTGATCCTGAGGAAAGCATGATGACGGCTCCTATCAAGTATGGTCCGGCGCGCGTGTTGCCCGGCGAACAGATCTCGATCACCACCAATCCCGACACCGAGCCCTTCTGGGAGGCCGCCAAGGCGCGGCGTCTCACGGCGTGCCAGTGTGCGAAGTGCGGAAATTTCCGCATGCCGCCATCGCCCTATTGCCCTGACTGCTCGAGCAACGAAAAGGCATGGCCGACCCTGCCGGGGACGGGAACGGTTTTCAGTTTCGCTGTCTGCAACAAGAACCCGGTGACGGGTGAGGACTATGTCTATGTCCCGGTGGTGGTCGACCTCGATGGCGCGCCGGGCGCGCGTCTTGTCGCCAACCTGACCGGCTGTAACGGCGAAGACGTCGCCGTGGGCATGAAGGTGACCGTGGAGTGGACGCCCATTTCTGAAGGCTGGGTTCTCGCCAATTTCCGAAAAATCTGAGGTGTGGGCATGCTGGGCGATCTGCGGATTGTTGAGATCGGTGACGGCATGGCCGTTCAGGTGGCCGGCCTCATGCTTGGCGAGTTGGGCGCCGATGTCGTGAAAGTAGAGCCGCGGGGCGGAGACCCATCGCGGGGGACTGCCCCGTTTGCGAACTGGAATCGCGGCAAGCGAAGTCTCGAACTCGACCTCGGCGATGCGCAGGGCCGCAAGGCGCTCGAGGCTCGGCTCTCTGACGCTGACGTCCTGCTTCACCAGTATTCGCCTGCGCGCGCGAAAGCGCTCGGTCTTGATGATGCGACGCTCGAACGGAACTTTCCCAGACTGGTCGTGTGCGCCGTCACGGGATCGCCGCATAATCACCCGGATGTGGAGCGATCGGACGATGAGTTGCTCGTGGCGGCGCGCCTCGGCGTACTCTACGAAAACGATGGGTATCGGCCAGGTCCGATCGTCTGGCGATATCGGATGGGAAGCTGGGCGGCGGCCCATCTTGCGGCGGCGGGCGTTCTCGCGCGCCTTGTGATGCGCCTTCAGTCGGGACGCGGCGGCGGCGCGCACACGTCGATCTATCAAGGCTTCATGTCGAAGTTGCCGATGGTGTGGGCGCGTAACTCCAAAGGCCCCATGCCCAATCCGGTGACCTACGCGCCGGGCCCCCGTCCGCAGAACATTCAGCTTTTCGAATGCGCGAATGGGCAATTCATGCAGGTGATGGATCCGTCGCGGCAATTCGACTTCGCGTCGTTGCCGACAATGGCGGAAGTCCTGGCGGAAGGCGTGGATGTGGACACGCCGGAGGGCCTTGCGCAGGCGTTCCGCCGCCGTCCCATCGAGACCTGGATCGCCGATCTGCGCAAGCTCGATATTGCGGTTGAGCCTGCCCAGCCCATGGGCGAGGTCCTTCGTCACCGTGATGTGAAGCTGAACGGCTATGCCGTTGAAGTCGACGATCCCCATCTGGGGAGCACGATCCAGCCCAACGTTCCATTTCACACCAGCGCCGAACGACCCCAGGGCCGCCCGGCGCCGCGTCTGGGCGAGGGGGGTGCGCTGGACTGGAAGACGGCGGCAGCGTCAGCCGGCGACAATGGCGCGCCGCCTCACCCGCTCTCAGGCGTGCGCGTGCTCGACCTGGGCATGTTTCTCGCCGGCCCCATGGGGCCGTCGATGATGGGCGACATGGGCGCAGACGTAATCAAGGTGGAAGCGCTCACGGGAGACCGCATCCGCTTCATGCACCGCTATTATCAGGCGGCCGCGCGCTCGAAGCGATCGCTTGCGCTGGATCTGACGAAGCCGGAGGCGCAGGATATTCTCGCGCGCCTCGTGAAATGGGCTGAAGTCGTCCACCACAACATGCGTTTCAAAGGCGCTGACAAGCTTGGTCTCTCCGAGGCGGCGCTGCGTCGCCACAACCCCGATATCGTATTCGCGTACGTGAGCGCCTACGGACAGAAGGGCGAACGCGGCAACTGGCCGGGCTACGATTCGATCTTCAACGCGATCGCGGGATGGGAGTTCGAGAACGCAGGCGCCGGCAATCCGCCAATGTTCAACCGGCCCGGCACCATGGACATCTTGTCTGCGCAGAGCTGTCTCGTCGCGGCGATGGCGGGCCTTTACGCCCTGCGCGCGGGTCGTCCGGGCCAGACGATCCACACATCGCTGCTCGGCGTGTCGGCGTTTTCCCAGGGCGAGGTGCTGATCCGCTCGGACGGGACTCTGAGCGAAACCTGGCATCTCGATGCGACACAGACGGGCTTTGGCGCCTACCACCGCATCTTCGAGGCGTGCGACGGCTGGATCGCGATTGCAGCCCATACGCCCGCGCAACAGGCTGGCGTTCGCGGCGTGCTTGGTGAAAATGTAGCGTCCTTTGAATCCCAGGCGAAAGCGAGAACCAGTCAGGACCTGACAGCTGCGCTCGAGCGGCAGGGCGTGCCGTGCGACATCGTCGTGTTCGAGGACGCGATGAACCGCTTCTTCGACGATCCGCAGAACCGCGCGCTCGGGCTTGTCTCGGCGCTGGAGCAGCCGCTCTATGGCGTCGTAGAACAACCGGGTGCGTTCTGGAATTTTCGTGAGACGCCCATGAATCTCGTGCGGGCGTGTCCGGCGATCGGCCAGCACACGGACGAGATCATGGCCGAGATCGGCTATGATGCGCGTGAAATCGCGACGTTTCGCGCGAGCAAGATCATCGCCTGACTGCGGCCTCGGCGCGGCTATTTCTCGCGCTTGGGCAGCCACGTGCGCACGGGTTCGAAGACCGGCATCCGCAGCGAACGGCGAAGCCAGTTGGCGCCGTCGAGAACGAAGGTGTGCCCGGAACAGAAAGCGGCATAGTCTGAACACAGATAGCTCGCCGCCCAGCCGAGTTCGTGCGTCTCGCCGGTGCGCAGGGCGGGTTGTCTGCGATCGAGGTCGCTTGCGTCCGCAAAGCGCAGATGAGCTGCGCGATCCTCATGCGGGAAGAGCCCGGGCGCGAGACAATTGACCCTGATGTCGTAGGGTGCCCACTCCACGGCCAGCGTTTGAGTGAGATTGGTCACCGCCGCCTTCGCTGCGGCGGACGGCGCGGTCCCGGGCCCGCCAGTCCAGGAATAGGTCGCGCCGATATTGAGGATCGCGCCGCCGCGGCCGTCCGCGATCCGGCGGCGGGCGAATTCGGTCGAACACAGGAAGGAGCCGTCGAGGACAATACCCGTGACCGCGCGCCAGGCATTGGCGGAAAAATCCTCCGCCGCGCCGGCGATGTTGCCGGCTGCATTGTTCACCAGCTGCGTGACCGGTCCAAAAGCGGCCTCGACTTCGTCGAAACAGCGCTTGATGGCGTCTCCGTCGCGCACATCCAGTGCGACGCCAAGGGCGCGACCGCCTGCCTCCTCGACGGCGGCCATGCCGCGCGCGCGTTTTTCGGGGTCGCGGCTTGCGATCGCGACGGCGCCGCCCAGGCGGCCGAACTCGGCGGCGATGGCCTTGCCGAGTCCGGAGCCGCCGCCGGTGATGATGGCGACATCGTTGGCGAAGGCGCCATCAGGGAGCATGCGCTTGCCCCTGGCCGGAGCGCGCCGCAGGCCCTTGGGATCATCCGTCATGCTTTTTCCCTTGTCGCTATTTGCCCTTGTAATGGGGTTTGCGGCCCTCGCGGAGCGCCGCGCGGGCTTCCGCGTAGTCCTCGGTCTTGAACAGCGCGGTCTGTGCAAGCAGCTCCTGTGCAACGCCGTTGCGGATCGCGCCCGCCATGCTCTGGTCGATCATGGTCTTGCCCATGGCCAGTGCGATGGGCGGCTGTGCGGCGATCTTGCGCGCGATCGCCATCACGCGCGCGTCCAGTTCTTCCGGCGCGACCACGAAATCGACCGCGCCCCACTCGAGCGCCGTCCGCGCGTCGATGCGTTCGCCCGTCATCACGAGGTACTTGGTGCGCGAGGGACCAATGAGATTTGTGAGCATCTGCGTGCCGCCCGTATCGGGCAGGATGCCATAGTTGATCTCGGGCAGGGCCATCTTGAGATCGGTCGACGACACGCGGATGTCAGCAGCAAGCGCCATCTCACAGCCGCCGCCGAGGACAGCGCCCTTGAGCGCAGCGATGATCGGTTTGGGGCAGTCGAGAAGGCTCAGGCGAGTCAGCTGGTGACGGCGCACGAAATGATAGTCACTCTCGTCGCGCGCGCGGTGGCCGAGCATGGCGGTGTCGCGTCCCGAGCAGAACGACGTTCCTTCCCCACGCAAGACGATGGCGCGCACGTCGTCGT